>Ga0134126_10000122_pt1 | contig 99637 bp, 81 predicted proteins | sample KB31752_FD_96881 | JGI IMG/M metagenome (GOLD analysis project Ga0134126, IMG submission 96881) | Terrestrial soil microbial communities with excess Nitrogen fertilizer from Kellogg Biological Station, Michigan, USA - KB3-175-2 | ecosystem: Environmental > Terrestrial > Soil > Unclassified ... | reverse complement strand
GCGCCGAGGTCCCAGACGATGACCAGGGCGGCGAACGCGGCGATGAACCAGATCCCGTTCCACTTGCACGCCACCGCCGCGCCCAGGCACGCGCCCGCGGCGATCAGCAGCCAGCGGATGCCCAGCCCCGGCCCGCCGCCGGGCAGGGAGTGGCCGGGTCCCCCGCCGCCGGCCGCGATGGCGGCGTCGGCCAGCCGGGCGCGGGTGCGGTCGCGGTCGATGACGATCAGCCCGAACGCGGCCAGCACCCAGAACATCACGAAGATGTCCAGGATCGCGGTCCGGGACAAGACCAGCTCCAGGCCGTCCAGCGCCATCAGCAGCCCGGCGACGCAGCCCAGCAGCGTGGAGCGGGTCATCCGGCGCACGATCCGGGCCAGCATCAAGATCGCCAGCGTGCCGACCAGCGCGACCGAGAACCGCCACCCGAACGGGGTCAGCCCGAACAGCCACTCCCCGACCGCCATCATCATCTTCCCCAGCGGCGGATGCGCCACCAGTTCGGCCTGGGTCCCCAGCAGGATGTGCGTATTGCCCTGCACCAGCAGCGCGTTGGCGTTCTTGACGTGGTTGATCTCCACGCCGTGCTGGAGAATTGCCCACGCGTCGCCGACGTAATAGGTCTCGTCGAAGACGACGGCCTTAGGCGTGCTCAGATGATCAAAGCGGAGGAATCCGCCGAACAGCGTCACCAGCAGCGGCCCGGCCCACCCCCACACCGCGCTGCCCGGCATCGGCGGCACCAGGCGCTCGCGCAGCCCGGGCTGGCGGCGGTCGTCGCCTGCCTGCCCGGCCCGCTCTCGCGGCCGCACCGTACCGGCCCGCCGCGCCGCCGCGGCCTGGGCGGGGCCGTGGCTAATCTCATCTGACTGGCCCGGCGCAGTCTCATATGCCGTCATCGACTGCCATCGTATGGTGGCCGGCCTGCGGGATGCGTCAGGATGGGCCGCATGGACGTGGACCGTCATATTGCCGCGCTGGAGGCCGAGGGCCGCCTGCTGGCGGAGGCCGCCGAGCGGGCCGGGCTGACGGCCGCCGTGCCGTCCTGTCCGGCCTGGCAGGTCCGCGATCTGGTCCGCCATCAGGGCTACGTGCACCGGTGGGCGGGAGCCTACGTGAGCGTGCCGATCCGGGCCGAGGCGCCCGAGCTGACCGAGGCCGAGCAGCTTGCCTGCCCGCCCGCCGACGACCGCCTGCTGGAGTGGTTCCGCGACGGCCACGGCAGCCTGATCCGCGCCTTGCGCTCGGCCGACCCGGGCGTGATCGCCTGGACGTTCCTGGGCGCGCCGTCGCCGCTGGCCTTCTGGGCCCGCCGCCAGGCCCACGAGACCGCCATCCACCGGGCCGACGCGCAGCTCGCCGCGGGCCAGGCACCCGGCTACGATCCGGACTTCGCCGCCGACGGCGTCGACGAGCTGATCATGGGCTTCTTCGCCCGCAGCGGCGCGGTGGCCGGGCCGGACGGCGAGCCGGCCCGGGATCGCACGCTGCTCATCCGGGCCAGCGACGCCGGCCGGGAGTGGCGGGCCGAGCTCAGCGCCGACGGCGGCCGGGTGGCGCAGGTCAGCCGCGGCAGCGGGCCGGCCGCCTGCACGCTGGACGGGCCCGCGTCCGGCCTGTACCTGCTGCTGTGGAACCGGTCCGATGCCGTCGCGGCGGGGGTCAGCGTGAGCGGCGACGACGAGCTGGCAGCGGCCTGGCGGACCGGGATGCACGTGCGGTGGTAATGCCGATCCGGGCTCGGGTCATCCTCCCCTAGGCTGGGCGGCATGTCTGCGACCAGCCGTCCTATCCTTGCCGCTCCTGCCTGGCCTTACGCCAACGGACCGCGCCACATCGGCCACGTGTCCGGCTTTGGCCTGCCCTGCGACATGTTCGCCCGGTATCAGCGCATGGCCGGGAACGAGGTCCTGATGGTCAGCGGCACCGACGAGCACGGCACGCCCATCCAGGTGCAGGCGGACGCCGAGGGCGTGACCGCGCGTGCGCTGGCCGACCGGTACAACCGGGTCATCGCCGAGGACCTGACCGGCCTGGACATGTCCTACGACCTGTTCACCAGGACGACGACCCGCAATCACTACTCGGTCGTGCAGGACTTGTTCGGCGGGCTATACGAGAACGGCTACATCTTCCCGCGCAAGACCATCGGCGCGATCTCGCCGTCCACCGGCCGGACGCTGCCCGACCGGTACATCGAGGGCACCTGCCCGATCTGCGGCTTCGACGGCGCCCGCGGCGACCAGTGCGACAACTGCGGCAACCAGCTCGACCCGGCCGACCTGATCAGCCCGCGCTCGAGGATCAACGGCGAGACGCCCGCCTTCGTGGAGACCGAGCAGTTCTTCCTGGACCTGCCCGCGTTCGCCGACACCCTCGGCACCTGGCTGCAGAGCAAGAGCGGCCAGTGGCGGCCCAACGTGCTCAAGTTCAGCCTCAACCTGCTGGATGACCTCCAGCCCCGTGCCATCACCCGCGACCTGGACTGGGGCGTCCCGATCCCGCTCGACGGCTGGCGGGACCGCCCGGACAAGCGGATCTACGTCTGGTTCGACGCCGTGATCGGCTACCTGTCGGCGTCGATCGAGTGGGCCCGGCGCACCGGCGACCCGGATGCCTGGCGGCGGTGGTGGCAGAGCCCCGACGCCGAGTCCTATTACTTCATGGGCAAGGACAACATCGTCTTCCACTCCGAGATCTGGCCCGCCATGCTGCTGGGCTACAGCGGTCGCGGCGCGCGTGGCGGCAAGCCCGGCCCGCTGGGCGAGCTGAACCTGCCCACGGAGGTGGTGTCCAGCGAGTACCTGACCATGGAGGGCCGCAAGTTCTCCTCCTCGCGCGCGGTGGTCATCTACGTCCGTGACTTCCTGGCTCGGTACAACGTGGACGCGCTGCGCTACTACGTGGCGGTGGCCGGCCCGGAGAACCAGGACACCGACTTCACCTGGAACGAGTTCATCCGGCGCAACAACGACGAGCTGGTGGCCAACTGGGGCAACCTGGTCAACCGGTGCGTGTCGTTCGCGGCCCGCAACATCGGGTCGATCCCCGAGCCGGGCGCGCTGACCGACGCCGACGCGGCCATCCTGGAGCACTCGCGGACGGCGTTCGGCACCGTGGGCGAGTCCCTGTCCCGGTCGCGGTTCAAGGCGGCGATCACCGAGGCCATGCGCACGGTGGCCGAGGCCAACAAGTACCTGTCCGATCAGGCGCCGTGGAAGCTGCGCGAGTCCGACCCGGAGCGGATGCGGACGATCCTGCACGTGGCCCTGCAGCTGGTCAGCGACGGCAAGACGCTGCTCACGCCGTTCCTGCCCGAGTCATCGCAGCGGGTGCACGAGATGCTCGGCGGCCAGGGCACCTGGTCGGGCATGCCCCGCATCGAGGAGGTCAGCGAGGAGGGCGGCCCGGACTACCCGGTCGTCACCGGCGACTACCGCACCGGCGCGACGTGGGCCTCGGCGCCGATCCGGCCGGGCACGCCGCTGACCACGCCGGTGCCGCTGTTCACCAAGCTGGACCCGTCGGTGGCCGACGAGGAACTGGCCCGCCTGGAGGGCAAGTGAGCGAGCCCGTGGCTGGGGCCGGGGAGGCGGGTGAGGCGCCCGCTGATGAGAAAGACCAGTACGGCCGCCCGCCGGCGCGGGAGCCCGAGCCCCTGCCGGGCCCGGCGTTCGACGGCCACTGCCACCTGGACCTGCTGCCCGGCCCGCTGACCGGAGTGCTGGCTAGGGCCGCGGCGGCGGGCATCACCAGGGTCATCACCGTGGGCTGCGACCTGCCGTCGTCCTACTGGGCGGTGACCTGCGCCGCCGACCACGGTGCTGTCCAGGGGGGGCGACCCCCCCATCCCCTCCGAGCCGACGTGTACGCGGCCGTCGCCATCCACCCGAACGAGACCAGCAAGGTGGCCGCCACCCCGGCCGAGCGCGACGCCGTGCTGGCCGAGATCGCCGACCTGGCCGCGCAGCCGCAGGTGGTGGCGGTGGGCGAGACGGGACTGGACTACTACTGGGACGACGCCCCGGCCAAGCTCCAGCAGGAGTGGTTCCGGGCCCACATCGCGATCGCTAAGCAGGCGGGCAAGCCGCTGATGATCCACGACCGGGACGCACACGAGGACGTGCTCGACATCCTGGCCGCCGAGGGCCCGCCCGAGCAGGTCATCTTCCACTGTTTCTCCGGGGACGCAGCCATGGCCGCGCGCTGCGCCGAGGCGGGCTATGTGCTGAGCTTCGCCGGCACGCTGACGTTCGCCAACGCGCCGCAGTTGCGCGAGGCGGCCGCCGTGATCCCGGTCGAGCTGGCCCTGGTCGAGACCGACGCGCCGTTCCTGACCCCGGTACCCAACCGCGGCCGGTCGAACGCGCCGGCGCAGGTGGCCCACACGCTGCGCGCGCTGGCCGCCGTCAAGCGCCTGGACGTGGCCGAGCTGTGCGCGATCGTCGAGGCCACCGGGGAGCGCGTCTTTGGTCCCTGGCCGGCGGCCGCCCCGGCGTCCCGGCCGGCCTAGCCGTGGCCGGGCTGGCGGCCAGCGACCTGCTCGGGCCGACCGAGATCCGCGAGCTGGCCGCGCGGCTGGACCTCCAGCCCGCCAAGCACCTGGGCCAGAACTTCGTCGTGGACGCCGGGACCGTGACCCGGATCGCGGCCCAGGCCCGGCTGCTCCCCGGCGACGTGGTGCTCGAGGTCGGGCCGGGGTTCGGGTCGCTGACCCTGCCGTTGCTGGCCGAGGCCGACCGCGTGGGGGACGGCCAGGTGCTGGCCGTGGAGATCGATCCGGTCCTGGCCGCCGAGCTGCCGGTGACGGTGGCCACCCGCGCGCCGGGGCTGGCGCCCCGGCTGACGGTGCTGCGGGCCGACGCGGCCAGGGTCACCGAGCTGCCCGGCGATCCGCCCACCGCGCTCGTGGCCAACCTGCCCTACAACGTCGCGGTGCCGGTGGTGCTGCACCTGCTGGCCACCTTCGGATCGCTGCGCCGCGGGCTGGTCATGGTCCAGGCCGAGGTGGCGGACCGGATGAGCGCGGCGCCGGGCAGCCGCGTCTACGGCATCCCCTCGGCCAAGCTGGCCTGGTTCGCCGACGTGCGGCGGGCGGGCTCGGTGCCCAGGGGAGTGTTCTGGCCGGTGCCGCGGGTGGACTCGGGGCTGGTCGCGTTCACGGTTCGCGAGCCGCCCGCGAGCGGCGTCGGCCGCGATCAGGTCTTCGCGGTCATCGACGCGGCGTTCTCGCAGCGGCGCAAGACGCTGCGGGCCGCGCTGGCCGGCTGGGCCGGGTCGGCGGCACGGGCCGAGCAGGCGCTGCGCGCCGCGGGCATCGACCCCGGCCTGCGCGGGGAGGCGCTGGGCATCGAGGAGTTCGCCCGCATCGCGGCGGCTGGCTGAGCGAGCTGGACGGGAAGGAATCAGGCATGGGCGAGTTCGAGGTCGTGACCACCAGCGCCCGTCCGGACCTGCACGAGGAGGCGGGCGCGGCCTTCCGCGGAGGCTGGCCGGAGTTCATCTTCCATGACCCGGTGACGCGTGAGTACATCGAGAGGGTCGAGGCGTTCTTCCCCGAGTTCGACATCATGGTCCTCGAGGACGGGGTGGTGGTCGCGGGAGGGTGGGGAGTGCCGCTGCGCTGGGACCCGGCGGACGAGCCACCGGACGACGGGTACGACGGCGCCCTGGTCGCCTCGGTGAATGGACACGAGGCCGCACAGGCGCCGGACACGCTGTCGGTGATGGCCGCCGCGGTCAAGGCGGGTCACCAGGGCCAGGGCCTGGCCGGCCGGGTGCTGACCGCGCTACGCGAGCGCGCGGCGGCGGCCGGGCTGAGCCGAGTGATCGCCCCGGTCCGGCCCACGCTCAAGGCCCGCTACCCGCTGACGCCCATGGCCGACTTCGCCGCCTGGACCCGCGACGGACAGCACATCGACCCGTGGATCCGCACCCACCAGCGGCTCGGGGCGACGATCCTGGGGCCCGCGCCAGGGTCCATGACCATCATCGGGACGGTTGCCGAGTGGGAGGGGTGGACCGAGATGGCGTTCCCCCAGACCGGCAGCTACGTGGTGCCCGCGGCCCTCGACCTGGTCGAGATCGACGTCGAGCGCGATCAGGGCGTGTACCGCGAGACCAACCTGTGGATGCGGCACGCCTAGCCCGCCAGGATAGGTAGGCCAGGGCCAGCACGCGCCGAGGGCTAAGTTCGCGGGTATCGCTGTCCGGCCGGCTCCTGCCCGGTCACGAACAGGCCGTAGAGATCATCGGCCACCCGCCGAGCAGGTTGCCGCAGATCGCGGCGGTGCTGTCGCGGTCGCCGCCGTGGTTGGCGGCCAGCAGGATGGCAGGCCGGAAGCCCGTCGCGGGCAGCGCGCAGTAGACCGGCACGGCCGTCCTCAGCGGGCCGGGGCGAACACGCCGGTGCTCGGGAAGGCGCCTGCCGCCAGCGCGGTGCGGGTCATGGCCTGGCCGATCCTGATGACTTCTTCCGTGCCCTCGTCGCCAAGGTGACGCCAGGGGGGCGCGGCCATCCGGTCGGTCTCGTCCTCCACGTGGGCCCGCAGCTCGCGGCCCGCGTCGGTCAGTTCCCCGTCGGCGTCGAGCAGCCCGCGCGCGGCCAGCCCGGCTACGGCCTCCTCCCACTCCTGGCCCGTCCAGCCCCGGCTGGCCATCGCGAACTCCGGCACGAAGCCCCGGCCCGTGGCGGTGTGGGTGACGAGGGCCTCAAGGCCGCTGAGCCCGGCGGCGAGCAGCGCCGCGATGTGCCCGTCGCCGCGGTGCTCGCGCAGCAGCGTGATGCCGTGCCACATGGCCAGCAGCGGCTCGGCCGGCCAGTCCAGGCCGGCGTGCCCGGCGTAGAGGGCGCGGCCCTCCTGACGGCAGCCGCCCGCCGCCTCGCGTACCAGCCCGGCCAGCCGGGCGACCTCGGCCGAGGCGACCAGGTCCGGGCCCAGCAGGCGGCGCAGGGCCTCGTCCGCGGCCGCGAAGCGCTCGGCGATCACCGCCTCCGGGGCGGCTATCTGCCACGCCCGCGGGATGCTGGCGGCCACCAGCGCCGGGCTGAAGTTGTAGAACGTGGCCGTGACCACCTCGGGGCCGACCGTCCCCATGGGCGCCGCCCGCCCGGCGAAGTAGCACATCCGCCCGCCCTCAAGCCCGAGCCCGGTCAGCCGCTGCTCGGTCTCCGGGGCGAAGTAGACCAGCGAGTGCAGCGGATTCGTGGCCGAGTTGGCCCGTCGGACGAAAGGAGAACCCATGGTCGAACATTAGCGAATCGCGCCGCTGCGGGCCGATCCGACCGATACCCGTCTCCGAGCGTGCACGCGCTGTTCATAAGGCTCCGGGCCGGGCGGCGGCGGACCGGGCTGACCAGGTCCAGGCCCCCGCGGGCGATACGATCAACTGGTCGTGACCCCATTGCACTCGGCCCCGCCGGCCATCACCGTCCGCGTGCCGGCGAAGGTGAACCTCCAGCTAGCTGTCGGCCCGGTACGGCCCGACGGCTATCACGGCGTGGTGACCGTCTACCAGGCGCTGTCGCTGTTCGACGAGGTGACGGTGCGCCCGGCCGAGCGGAACAAGATCGTGGTCACCGGCGAGGACGCGGACGCGGTGCCCACGGGCTCGGCCAACCTGGCCAGCAAGGCGGTCACCGCGCTGGCCAAGGCCACCGGCCGGCGGGGGCGCGACCGCAGCGCGGTGCGGATCGACATTCGCAAGCGCATCCCGATGGCGGCCGGGCTGGCCGGGGGCAGCGCCGACGCGGCCGCGACCCTGGTGGCCTGCAACGAGCTGTGGCGTACCGGCCTGAGCCAGAAGGAGCTGTGCGAGGTCGGCGCCGGCCTCGGCAGCGACGTGCCGTTCGCGCTGATCGGGGGCACGGCGGTGGGCCGCGGCCGGGGTGAGCAGCTGACCGCGGCGCTCGTGGCCGGGACTTATCACTGGGCCCTGGCCTTCGCCAGCGGCGGGTTGTCCACCCCGGAGGTGTACGCGACCTGCGACCGGCTGCGGGCTACGCGGGCCGCCTCGGGCGGTGACGGCACGGTCAGCGCCGGGGTGCTGGACCCGGAGCTGAGCGGCCCGCTGATGACGGCGCTGCGGTCCGGCGACCCGGCCGCCGTCGGCCCGGCGCTGATCAACGACCTCCAGCCGGCCGCGATCACGCTGCGCCCGGAGCTGCGGCGGGCGCTGACCGCGGGCCGGGAGCAGGGCGCGGTCGGCGCGATCGTGTCCGGATCCGGGCCGACCTGCGCGTTCCTGGCCAGGGACGCCCGGCAGGCCAGTAACCTGGCCGTCTCGCTGACCGGTGCCGGGATCTGCCGGGGCGTGGCCGTGGCCAGCGGACCGGTGCCCGGCGCCGCGATCGTCGCGGCGGGGGAACCGGCGTGAACCTGGTCAACCTGGAGCAGGCCAGCAAGTCCTACGGCGAGCGGCCGCTGCTGGACCGGGTGTCGCTCGGAGTGACGGCCGGGGACCGCATCGGCGTGGTCGGCCGCAACGGGACGGGCAAGACCACCCTGCTCGGAGCGCTCGCGGGCACCACCGACCTGGACTCCGGCCGCTCGACCCGGACCAGGGGCATCACGGTCGGCTACCTGGCCCAGTCCCAGCAGCCATCCGGGCGGGTCAGGGACCTGGTGTTCGGCACGCTGTCGGAGCACGAGTGGGCGGCCGACCCGCGCAGCCGCTCAGTGATCGGCGCGCTGCTGGCCGACGTGGACCTGGACGCCGAGGTCAGCCAACTGTCGGGCGGCGAGCGCCGCCGGACCATGCTGGCGGCGGTGCTGCGCGCATCCGACGACCTGCTGCTGCTGGACGAGCCCACCAACCACCTGGATATCGAGGCCATCAACTGGCTCGCGGGCTACCTGCGCGAATTCGGCAAGAGCTACGTGGTGGTGACCCACGACCGGTGGTTCCTGGACGCGGTCTGCGAGAAGACCTGGGAGCTGGCCGGCGGCCAGGTGTACCCCTACGACGGCGGCTACTCGGCCTACGTGCTGGCCAGGGCCGAGCGGGCTCGGCTGGCCGAGGCGGCCGACACCAGGCGGCGCAACCTGCTGCGCAAGGAGCTGGCCTGGCTGCGACGCGGGCCGCCGGCCCGGACCAGCAAGCCCAAGTTCCGCATCGCCGCGGCCACGGCGCTGATCGCCGACGAGCCGCCGCCGCGCGACGGCGTGGAGCTGACCCGGGTAGCCGCGGCCCGGCTCGGCAAGACCGTCATCGAGCTGGAAGACGCGACGGTCACCACCGGGGAGCGCACGTTGCTGGACGACGTCACCTGGCAGCTCGGGCCGGGCGACCGGATCGGCGTGGTCGGCATCAACGGCAGCGGCAAGACCACGCTGCTGCGGGTGATGGCCGACGCGCTGCCGCTGGCACGGGCGCCCGAGGAGCACCCGGCGGCGGTGGGCCTGCACGGCTGGGGCCGGATGATCCGCGGCAGCACGGTGCGGCTGGGCTACCTGACCCAGGAGCCGGTGCCGGTCGACCCATCGCTGCGGGTGCTGGAGGCGGCCGAGCAGGTCCGCGGCTCGGTGCAGATCGGCAAGCGGGAGCTGTCCGCGAGCCAGCTGCTTGAGCAGCTCGGCCTGGGCGGGGACCGGCAGTGGACCCCGGTGGGCGAGCTGTCCGGCGGCGAGCGGCGGCGGCTCCAGCTGATGCTGATGCTGCTGGCCGAGCCCAACGTGCTGCTGCTGGACGAGCCGACCAACGACCTGGACATCGAGACGCTGACCGAGCTGGAGGACCTGCTGGACGCGTGGCCCGGCTCGGTGGTGGCGGTCAGCCACGACCGCTATTTCCTGGAGCGGATCACCGATCACGTCGTCGCGCTGGTCGACGGCCGGGTGGCCTTCCTGCCCGGAGGCGTGGACGAGTACCTGGAGCGGCTCGCGCGGGACCGGGAGCGGCCCGCCCGCCCGGCCGGGCCCCCGGCCGCGGCCGCGGCGCCGGCGCCCGCCGCCGGGTCCGCGGCCCGTCAGCGCGCGGGACAAAAGGAGCTGGCCCGGCTGGAACGGCAGATCAGCAGGCTGACCGACGCCGAGACCAGCCTCAGCGCGGAGCTGGCCCGCAGCGCCACCGACTACGAGCGCCTGGTCGAGCTGGGGGCGGAGCTCAAGGCGGCCCAGGACGAGCGGACCACGCTGGAGGACCGCTGGCTGACGCTGGCCGAGGAGCTGGCCGGCTGACCGGCGGCCAGCAGTGCCTGGGTCAGTGCTTGTCGGCGAGCAGGAACGCCAGCGCGATGATGGCGTAGCCGGTGTCGTTGGCGTGCTCGTTGGGCCCCCGCGGCGCGTGAGCGCAGGCCCAGGTCAGCTGGCAGACGGTGGCCACGTTGCGGGGCAGCAGGCCGTACCCCGGCAGCCGCACGTGGTCGGTGAAGTCGCCGCTGTGGAAGGCGGCGAACACGTTGGCCACCTTGACGTGGTAGTGCCGGAACTCGTAGGCCAGCAGCCGGTTGTAGCCATCCACCAGCCGCTCGGTGAGCACGGCGATCTCCTTGCCGTCCAGGCCGTCGAACCACCCCGCCAGCTCCGGGACGTAGTAGTTCATCCCGATGATCGGCAGCTTGCGGCCGCCCGCGCGCCGCAGCCCGGCCAGGATCTTGCGCAGGTCGTTCACGGTCTGCCGGACCCGCGATCGCATGCAGCTGCCGATCTGGCTCCACGGCGCGCCCAGGAAGCAGGAATTGGGGTCGTTGGCGCCGATGTCGAGGGTGACCAGCGCGGTCTCGCGCCGGTGGGTCCGCAGGAACCGCTCGGCCTGGGCCAGCTGGGAGCCGGCCCGGTAGTGGCAGATGCCGCCCTTGATCATCGTGTAGGAGGTCTCTCCGGAGCAGCCCAGCTTGACCAGGCGCAGGCCCGGCGAGTCCCGGTGCAGCACGGCGTAGACCCGGTCCGGGTAACCGTCGGCGGTGGGGGCACTGACTCCGTCAGCGTCGGGCTGGACGCCGACCGCCAGCGAGTCACCGAGGGAGACGTAGTAGCGAGGTCCGGAGACGAGCGCGGCCCCTGGCTGCACGGAATGATCGGCGGCAGTACGGGGCCCTGAGCTCGTGGTCGAGCTGGAGCAGCCCGCCGCCACGACCCCAATCGCGCATATCGCAGCCGCCGCGCGGACGGTAACGAAGCGGCGCAACGGCTGCTGACCTCCGGTTGACTGGCCGGACTACTCGCCTTCCAACTCATTTGAGTCTAGGCGCGGCCCGCCGGGGGCGTCGAATGGCGCCAGCAGCACCCGCAGCAGCGCCGCGAGTTCTTCCTGCTCAGCGGGCTCCAGGCCGGTCAGCAGACGGCGCTCGCGGTCGAGCAGCCCGTCCAGCGCCGCGTCGGCCACGCACTTGCCGCGATCGGTCAGCGCCACCAGCACGCCGCGCTTGTCCTGCTGATCGCGATGCCGGCTGACCAGGCCCGCGGCGGCCAGCCGGTCGATCCGGTTGGTCATGGTGCCCGAGGTGACCAGCGTCGCGTGCAGCAGCGCGCCGGGGCTGAGCTGATAAGGCGAGCCCTGTCGGCGCAGCGCGGACAGCACGTCGAACTCCCACGGCTCGAGGTTCTGGGCGGCGAACGCGGCCCGCCGGGCCCGGTCCAGGTGCCGAGCCAGCCGGGACAGCCGACTCAGCACCTCCAGGGGCGACACATCCAGGTCGGGCCGCTCCTGGCGCCACTGGGCCACCAGGTCGTCGACCTCGTCGCGGTCAGCCTGCGCCATGCCGAGCAGCATATCTCTTGACATCGAGACTTCCGAGCGCATAGACAAGGGGTAGATATCTTGACGTCAAGAGAAGTGCCCTGGGAGGAGCTGTCGCCATGTGGGATCCCGGTCAGTATCTGCGCTTCGGCGACGAGCGCTCGCGTCCGTTCTTCGAGCTGACGGCCCAGATCGGGGCCGAGCACCCCGGCCTGGTCGTGGACCTGGGCTGTGGCCCCGGCCAGCTCACCGCCGAGCTGGCCCGGCGCTGGCCGGAGGCCGAGGTCCGCGGCCTGGACTCCTCGGCCGAGATGATCGACGCCGCGGCCCGGCTCGAGGGGGCCGGCCCGCGGCTCAGCTTCGGGCTGGGCGACGTGCGCGACTGGCGGCCCGAGCGCCCGGTCGACGTGATCGTCTCCAACGCGGTGCTCCAGTGGGTCCCCGATCACGAGGCCCTGCTGGCCGGCTGGGCTACGGCCCTGCGCCCGGGCGGCTGGCTGGCATTCCAGGTCCCGGCCAACTTCGGGGCCCCCAGCCACGTGCTCATGCGCGAGGTGGCCGGTTCTGACCGCTGGCGGCCGGTGCTGGCCGACGTCGCGCTCAACCGGCAGTCGGCCGACCCGGCCGCGTACGTGGACCTGCTCAGCCGGGCCGGCTGCGTGGTGAACGCGTGGGAGACGACCTACCTGCACGTGCTGGCGGGCCAGGATCCGGTGCTGGAGTGGTACAAGGGCTCCGGCCTGCGGCCGGTCCTGGCGGCGCTGGAGCCGGACCAGGCGGCCGCGTTCCTGGCCGAGTACGGGGCCCGGCTGCGCGAGGCTTACCCGCGCCGCCCGTACGGCACCGTGCTGCCGTTCCGGCGGGTGTTCGTGGTCGCCCGGCGGGCCGGCTAGCCCGCCTGGCCGGACATGCCTAGGGTGCCTCGCGCAGCCGGGCGCGAGCCTCGGCCGAGATGCGCGGCTTGGGATCCAGCTGGGACAGCCCGTTCCAGGCCAGGTTGACCAGGTCGGCTGCCACTTCCTCCAGGTTGGGCTTGCGTGCGTCCAGCCACCACATGCCGGTGAAGGCGACCATGCCGACCAGCATCTGGGCGTAGACCGGGGCCAGCTTGGGGTCGTAGCCGCGCTCGCGCAGCACGTCGCCGAGTATGTACTCGACCTGGCTGGCGATGTCGCTGATCAGGCTGGCGAAGGTGCCCGAGCCCGAGGTCGGATTGGAATCGCGGACCAGGATGCGGAAGCCGTCCGCATTGTCCTGGATATAGCGCAGCAGCGTGACCGCGGCGACCTCGAACTTGGCCATGGTGTCCTCGCCCTCGAGCAGCCGGGTCGCCATTTCCACGAACCGGCTGACCTCGCGGTCCACCACCACCGCGTACAGGCCTTCCTTGCCCCCGAAGTGCTCGTAGACGACGGGCTTGGAAACGCCGGCCTTGGCGGCGATCTCCTCGATGGAGGTGCCGTCAAGGCCCCGTTCGGCGAATAGCCGTCGGCCGATGTCAAGCAGCTGCTCGCGGCGTTCCTTGCCCGTCATTCGCTTACGGCCGCTGCCTGTCGATTGGCTTGTCACCAGTCCATGATGTCCGCGGCGCCCTCAGTCGGCGAATTCGCCGGCGCTACTGGCCGCGGTCGTGGCCTTGGCGCTGGGGCGCGCCATGGCGCCGAGCTGGCGGGTACCGCCCATGTACTTGGCCGTCAGCCGGTCGGTGTCCGGCCAGCGCACGTCGTAGGCCCAGTGCAGCCGCTCGCACAGCCAGATGAGCCGGGCGGCGATGTCGATCTGGCCCTTGAGGGCGCCGTGCCGCGCGCACGTCGGGTCGGCGTGGTGCAGGTTGTGCCAGGACTCGCCGAACGACAGGATGGCCAGCCAGTTGACGTTCCGCGACTTGTCCCTGACCTCGAACTCCTCCCGGCCGAAGGTGTGGCAGATGGAGTTGATCGACCAGGTGACGTGGTGCAGGAACGCGACCCGGACCAGGCTGCCCCAGAAGAACGCGGTGACCGCGCCCTGCCAGGACATGGACCACAGCCCGCCGATCAGCGCCGGCGCCAGCAGCGAGAAGAAGACCAGCGCGGTGAAGCTCTCGGAGACCCGGCGGATCTTCCGGTCGGCCAGCAGGTCGGGGCAGAACTTCTCCCGCGAGGTGTGGCTGCTCTTGAACATCCAGCCCACGTGGGCGAAGACCAGGCCCTTGGTCAGCGCGCGCCAGTCGGTGCCGAAGCGCCAGGGCGAGTGCGGGTCCCCCTCGCGGTCGGAGTACTTGTGGTGGCGGCGGTGGTCGGCGACCCAGGTCAGCACCGGGCCCTCGATGGCCAGGGAGCCCGCGATGGCCAGTGCCACCCGCAGCCCGGTGACGGCCTTGAACGAGCCGTGGGTGAAGTAGCGGTGGAAGCCCATGCTGATGCCCAGCCCGGAGATCAGGTAGAACACCACGGCGATCACGATGTCGTGCCAGCCCAGCCCCCAGCCCCAGGCCAGCGGGATGGCGGCGATGAGCGCGAGCATCGGGATCACCACGAACAGGCCGACGAGCAGCCGCTCGCCGCTGCCGACGGGCTCGGGATCCAGGTCGGGAATCGGTCCGGTTCTGGGGGGAGATGCCGTGGTGCTGGTGGCACGGTTTTCGGCGGTCGTGGTCATGGCGTCCTCGCTGGGCACGTAACGGCGCTAGCTGGGCGCTTCCTTGCGGTCGCCGGAGCAAGGGCGGCGAAGAATACGCTTACGTAACCGTAGGCTACGCGACCGTAGGTTGCGCAAGGGTCAAGTGAATATTCTTGGATTTTGTCGTGAAGATCACATGTGCTCGGCGTCGGATCCGGGCAGCAGAGCACGTACTACCCCCGCAGCCGGGCGGTATGCGTCGGTAGAGTGAGCAGCGACACCGTTCCCGGGTCGTCCAGTGGCAGGACTTCCGGTTTTGGTCCGGACAACCGAGGTTCGAATCCTCGCCCGGGAGCGCCTGACGAAATCTGGCCCTCGAGTAGCATCGAGCACCGTCCTGTAGCCGCCCGTAGCCCTGCGTAGCGTCCCGTCCCGGCTCCACGACCCTCCGACCTGGCGGTATTCTGCGAAGGTCGGGGGCGTTGGCTGATGGGGCCGCCGTGACTGAATGAGCCCGCGCTGCGGTCAGCAGCGGGGGTGCCCGTGATGAACACAGAGCCTGTGACGACACCGAGGAGCAGAGCCGAGTGAGCATGACCGGTCCGGCCGCTGTCATCGTCCTCGCGGCGGGCGAGGGCACGCGGATGAAGAGCAGCACCCCCAAGGTGCTCAACGAGGTGTGCGGCCGGACCATGCTGGGGCACGCCCTGGCCGCGGCCCGTGAACTAGGCCCCGCGCGGCTGATCGCGGTGATCAGCGACGCCGACGGCCCGGTCGCCCGCTACCTGGCCGAGTACGCGCCGGATGTGCTGCCCGTGGTGCAGGAACGGCGGGGCGGCACCGGCCACGCGGTGCGTATCGTCCTGGAGACGGTGGGCGTGATCGGCGGCACGGTGGTCGTCACCTACGGCGACACGCCGCTGCTGCGCGGCCGGACGCTGGCGGGCCTGGTCGCCGCGCACGAGTCTGCCGGGGCGGCGGTGACCGCCCTGGTGGCCAGGGCGCAGGATCCGTCGGGCTACGGGCGGATCGTCCGCGGCCCGGACGGCGGGTTCGCGGCCGTGGTCGAGCACGCCGACGCCACCGACGAGCAGCGGGCCATCGACGAGATCAACACCGGCATGTACGCCTTTGACGGCAGCCTGCTGGCTGACGCGCTCAAGCGGGTGTCCACGGACAACGCCAAGGGCGAGGAGTACCTGACCGACGTGCTGGCCATCCTGAGCGCGGACGGCTTCCCGGTCGGGACCGTCTGGTGCGAGGACTTCGGCGAGATCCTCGGCGTCAACGACCAGGTCCAGTTGGCCGCGGCCCGGCGGGTGATGAACGACCGCCTGCTCGGCTCGTGGATGGGCAGCGGGGTCACGATCATCGACCCGGCCAGCACCTGGGTCGACGTCGGCGTGGTGCTGGAGCCCGGCGCTCAGATCGGTCCCTCGACCCAGCTCGAGGGCGATACCAAGATCGGCGCGGGGGCGCGGATCGGTCCCGGCTGCCTGGTACGCGACAGCATCATCGCGGCCGAGGCCACCGTGATCCAGTCGGTGTGCGAGTGGGCCGTCGTCGGCCCGGGGGCCGTCGTCGGGCCGTTCGCGCACCTCACCGCGGGGGACCGGATTGAGGCCAGTACCCAGGTGCCGCCGCCGCCGGCGACGACGGCGCCAGGTAAGGGCGAGGGTGCCAGGTAAGGGAGCGCAGGGCATGATGACCGGACTCACCGCGTCCAGCGAGAAGAAGATGATGCTGTTCTCGGGCCGGGCCTTTCCCGAGCTCGGCGACGAGATCGCGGGCTGCCTGGGCATCGAGCCGACCCCGTCCCGCCTGTACGAGTTCTCCAACGGCGAGATCTTCGTCCGGTACCTGGAGTCGGTCCGCGGCTGCGACGCGTTCGTGCTGCAGAGCCACACTGCGCCCATCAATCAGTGGATCATGGAGCACCTGATCATGGTGGACGCGCTCAAGCGGGCGTCGGCCAAGCGGATCACGGTGGTGGCGCCGTTCTTCGGCTACGCCCGGCAGGACAAGAAGAGCCGCGGCCGCGAACCGATCTCGGCCCGGCTGATGGCCGACCTGTTCCTGACCGCCGGCGCCGACCGGCTGATGGCCGTGGACCTGCATACGGCCCAGATCCAGGGCTTCTTCGACGGCCCGGTCGACCACCTGTTCGCGCTGCCCATCCTGGCCTCTTACCTGGAGGCCAAGCTGGACGTCGCGAACGTCACCGTGGTGGCCCCCGACGCGGGCCGGGTCCGGGTCTGCGAGCGCTGGACCGACCGGCTGGGCTGCCCGCTGGCCATCATCCACAAGCGCCGCGACCCCGACGTGGCCAACCAGGTCAGGATGCTCGAGGTCGTCGGCCAGGTGGCCGGGCGGACCTGCATCGTGGTGGACGACATGATCGACACCGGGGCCACGATCGCGAACGCGGCCGAGACCCTGTTCGAGCAGGGCGCGGCGCAGGTCATCGTGACCGCCACCCACGGCGTGTTCTCCGGGCCCGCCGTGGACCTGCTCAAGAACTCGCGGGTCAGCGAGGTCATCGTGACCAACACCCTGCCGATCACCAACGAGAAGCGATTCGACAAGCTCACCGTGCTGTCGATCGCGCCGCTGCTGGCCCGGGCCATCACCGAGGTGTTCAGCGACGGCTCGGTGACCAGCCTGTTCGACGGCCACGTCTGAGGCCAGGCGCCAGTTCGGCTAGACTGCGCAGCGTCTCGCCCCTCGCCGCATTGCGGCGCTCTGGGGGTTCCAGGGGGTTTGGGCCCTCTGGGTCAACACAGCTAGGAGTCGTTACCGTGCCCGAGGTACACATCGCGGCCGAGCCGCGCACCGAATTCGGCAAGGGCCCGGCCCGCCGCGAGCGGCGCGCCGGGAAAGTACCGGCCGTGCTCTACGGGCACGGCAGCGACCCGCGCCACATCACCCTGCCCGGCCACGACGTGCTGATGGCGCTGCGCACCGCCAATGTGCTGATCCGGGTGGACGGCCTGGCCGGCGGCAGCGCGCTGGCCCTGCCCAAGGCCGTGCAGCGGGACCCGATCCAGGGCACGGTCGAGCACGTCGACCTGATCCTGGTCCGCCAGGGCGAGAAGGTCACCGTCGAGATCCCGATCAACGTGACCGGCGAGGTGGCCCCCGACGGCCTGCTCGACCAGCAGCTGGTGCAGATCTCGCTGGAGGCCGAGGCGACCAACATCCCGCCCGGCATCGACATCAACGTCGAGGGCATGGGCATCGGTGACGCCGTGCACGCCAGCGACCTGGAGCTGCCTACGGGCAGCACCCTGGCCGTCGAGCCCGAGGTGCTGGTGCTGCACGTGATCGCCGCGCCGACCGCCGCGCAGATCGAGGCCGAGCTGGGCGAGATCGTCGAGGGCGCCGAGGCCGCCGCGCCGGAGGGCGCCGAGGCTCCGGCCGCGCCACCCGCCCCGCCAGCCGAGTCCGAGGGCGAGTAACCCCGCGGGCCGGGCGGCGGCACGCCGCCCGCCCGGCCGGGCGGAGGTGGATGAGGCATGGCGCAGGAGCGCTGGCTGATCGTCGGCCTGGGCAATCCCGGCTCGCAGTACGCGGGCAACCGGCACAACGTCGGGTTCATGGTGGCTGACGAGCTGGCCGCCCGGCTGGATGGGCAGCGGGGCGCGAAGTTCAAGCGCGACCGGTCCCGTGCCCAGGTGGCCACCGGCGTGCTCGCGGGCACGCCGGTCACGCTGGCCAAGCCTCAGGGCTACATGAACCTGTCCGGCGGCCCGGTCAACGCCTTGCGCGGGTTCTACAAGATCACGCCCGATCACATCGTCGCCATCCACGACGAGCTCGACCTGCCGTTCGGGACCATCCGGATGAAAACCGGCGGCGGCGACAACGGCCACAACGGGCTGCGCTCGATCACCTCGGCCCTGGGCACCAGGGACTATCACCGGGTCCGGGTCGGCATCGGCCGGCCGCCCGGCCGGATGGACCCGGCCGACTTCGTGCTGCGCGACTTCGCCCCGCCCGAGCGGGCCGAGTTGCCCCTGCTGACGGACCGGGCCGCCGACATGGTCGAGGCCCTGCTGGCCCGCGGCCTGGCCGCGGCCCAGAACGAGTACCACTAGCGGCCCGGACGGCACCGCCAGCGACCCTGGGCGAGTACCCGCGGCGGTCGCTGTCACACTGTTCGTCACACCATGCCCGCCATCATGCGTCTGGTGTCCGATTTATCGGAGTTCACCAAGAAAATTGCAGCCGAGTCGTGGAAAGGCTGTCAACCACTCCATTTAGCGGCGCGTCTTGTCTACGTTGGGTCGGGGGCTTGCCACTGCGGGACCGGGCCTGGCGCTGCGGGTGGGAGGGCGGGGTCCGCGATCAGTCGGACCACGGCAGTCAGGGGTTGGGGAGAGGGGCGCGGTGGCTGGTCAACCAGCTTTCGGCGAGCGCTGGCCCTCAGATCGGGTCATAGCGCGACTTTCTGCCCAGAGCTCGGTGTCCTGGACGAACGGTTATCTGCGCCAGGCCATCTGTGCCGATCTGATCTGCGGGCTCACGGCTGGCTTGCTGGCCTTTGAGGTCCGTTTTCAGAATGAATCGGCGGGTACTGGGCCTTATGTCTTGTTCAGCATTGCATTGCCGCTACTGTGGGTGATCGCGGTAGCACTAGCCGGGGGGTACGACTCACGCTTCATCGGGGTGGGCACCGATGAGTTCCGCAAGGTACTTAATGCCGGGGTGTGCATGACCGCCTGCGTGGCGATCGTGTCGTACGCGACCAAGACCGACGTGGCCCGTGGCTACGTGGTCATCGCGCTACCGTCGCTGACGGCCCTCGACCTGATCGGCCGGTTCACGCTGCGCAAACGGCTGCACAAGCTACGTCAGCTGGGCAGCTGCATGCGCAAGGTAGTCGTGGTCGGGCACGCCGACGTGGTCGGCGACCTGGCCGCCATGCTGCACGGCGAGACCTACCACGGCCTGTCCGTGGTGGCCGCGTGCGTGGCCGGGCCCGTGAAGCAGGCCGAGGTCATGTCCGTGCCGGTGATCGCCGGCCTGGACCGGGTCGCCGACGTGGTCCAGCGCTACGAGGCCGACACGGTGGCCGTGCTGTCCTGCCCGGAGATGAGCGGAGCGGGCCTGCGCGACCTGGCCTGGGAGCTGGAGAAGACCGGCACCGACCTGTGCGTGGCGCCGGCGCTGCTGGACGTGGCCGGACCGCGGACCACCATCCGGCCGGTGGCCGGGCTGCCGCTGCTGCATGTGGACCACCCGGAGTTCACCGGGCTGCGCAGGCTGGTCAAGGCGGCGTTCGACCGGGCCATGGCGCTGACCGCGCTGCTCTTGCTGTCGCCGCTGTTCATCCTCATCGGCGCGATCATCCGGCTGTCCGACGGCGGGCCCGCGTTCTTCCGGCAGACTAGGGTCGGCCGCGACGGCCGGGCGTTCACGGTGTTCAAGTTCCGCACCATGGTCGTGGACGCCGAGGCCCGCAAGTCCCAGCTGATCTCGCTCAACGAGAGCGATGGCGTGCTGTTCAAGATGCGCCGCGACCCGCGGATCACCCGCGCCGGCGTCTGGCTGCGCCGCTATTCGCTGGATGAGCTGCCGCAGCTGATCAACGTGCTGATCGGGGACATGTCGATGGTGGGCCCGCGCCCGGCGCTGCCGCAGGAGGCAGCGCTGTACGGCGACCACGTCCGCCGCCGGCTGGCGGTCAAGCCGGGCATCACCGGGCTGTGGCAGGTCAACGGGCGCTCGGACCTGACCTGGGACGAGTCGGTCCGCCTGGACCTGCGGTACGTGGAGAACTGGTCGTTCATGCTGGACCTGCAGATCCTGTGGAAGACCTGGTCAGCCGTCTTCCACGGATCCGGCGCCTACTGACGGGCCGCGGCGGCGCCTGCCGCCGCGGCGCCCGCTGAGGTGCCGCCGTTTCCGGATAGCAGGGGGAGTAGCGATAGCCTGGCCCGACCGGGCCCGCACGGCGGGCTAGGCTGCTAAGCCGGTCGTATTCCCTTGTTGTCTATCTGGAGTTGTGCTGATGTCCTCAGACGATGAGCTGGCCCGTGATCTTGCCGTGGCGGCAGGCGAGCGGCTGCTGGCCATCCGGTCGGAGCCGGGCGCCGAGCCGTCGGCCCTTCGCGCCGCGGGCGACCGCCAGTCCCACGAGTTCCTGGCCGCCGAGCTGGCCCGGCAGCGGCCCGGTGACGCGGTGCTGTCTGAGGAGGGCAAGGACGACCCGGCCCGGCTGTCGGCGCGCCGGGTCTGGATCGTGGATCCGCTGGACGGCACCAGGGAGTTCGGTGAGCCCGGCCGCACCGACTGGGCCGTGCACGTCGCGCTCTGGGAGGACGGCGAGCTCACCGCCGGCGCCGTTGCGCTCCCGGCCCAGGGGGCGGTGCTGAGCACAGCTGAGCCGATCAAGGTTCCTGAGCCGCCGCCTGGTCCGCTGAGATTGCTGGTGAGCCGGTCGCGGCCGCCGCAGTTCGTACAGGATCTGGCCGAGCGGATCGGCGCGGTGCTGGTCCCCATGGGCTCGGCCGGAGCCAAGGCCGCCGCCGTCATCACCGGCGAGGCCGACGCGTACGTGCACAGCGGCGGTCAGTACGAGTGGGACTCGGCCGCGCCGGTGGCCGTGGCCAGGTCCGCGGGTCTGCACACCTCGCGCATCGACGGCTCGAAGCTGGCCTACAACCGGGCCGCACCCTCACTTCCGGATATCCTGATCTGCCGGGCCGCCATCGCGCCGCTGCTGCTGGAGAACATCGGCAGCCTGTCGGGCGCGGCGGCCGACCAGTCCGCGTCCCCTGCTACGTCCACCGATACTTCCGCCGATAATTCCCCGGAGCTGCACTGATGGCACCGCCCCGCAACGACTACCTGCTGTCCCAGCTCGACGTGCTTGAGGCCGAGTCGATCCACATCATGCGGGAGGTGGCGGCCGAGTTCGAGCGGCCGGCGCTGCTGTTCTCGGGCGGCAAGGACTCCATCGTGATGCTGGCCCTGGCCCAGCGGGCCTTCGCCCCGGCCCGGATCCCGTTCCCGATCATGCACGTGGACACCGGGCACAACTTCGCCGAGGTGCTGGAGTTCCGCGACCGGCGGGCGGAGGAGGCGGGGGTACGGCTCATCGTGGCTTCGGTCCAGGACTCCATCGACGCCGGCCGGGTGGCCGAGGAGACCGGCCGCTGGGCCAGCCGCAACCGGCTGCAGATCACCACGCTGCTTGATGGCATCGCCGAGCACCGCTTCGACGCGGTCTTCGGCGGGGCCCGCCGGGACGAAGAAAAGGCCAGGGCCAAGGAGCGGGTGTTCTCCTTCCGCGACGAGTTCGGGCAGTGGGACCCCAAGAACCAGCGGCCCGAGCTGTGGAACCTGTACAACACCCGGATCGGACGGGGCGAGCACATCCGGGTGTTCCCGATCTCCAACTGGACCGAGCTGGACATCTGGCACTACCTCGAGCGGGAGGAGCTGGAGATCCCTTCGATCTACTTCTCCCACCTGCGGCCGGTCTTCGAGCGGGATGGCATCCTGCTCGCCGACAGCGAGTTCGTGACCAGGGGCGAGGACGAGCCGGTGTTCGAGGCCCGGGTCCGGTACCGGACCGTCGGCGACATGACCTGCACCGGCGCGGTGGAGTCCACCGCGGTTACGATCCCCGAGGTGATCGACGAGATCGCGGCGACCAGGATCACCGAGCGCGGGCAGACCAGGGCCGACGACCGAACCAGCGAGGCCGCGATGGAAGACCGCAAGCGAGAGGGCTACTTCTAATGACGGGCACGCAGGAACCGGACGGCCAGGCCAGCTCCGGTCCGGTCGACGGTCGGCACATGGACATCCTGCGGCTGGCCACCGCGGGCTCGGTGGACGACGGCAAGAGCACGCTGATCGGGCGGCTGCTGTACGACTCCAAGGCTATTTTCGAGGACCAGCTGAGCGCCGTCGAGCGGACCAGCCGGGAGCGCGGCGAGGAGTACACCAACCTGGCGCTGCTCACCGACGGCCTGCGCGCCGAGCGCGAGCAGGGCATCACCATCGACGTGGCCTACCGGTACTTCGCCACCCCGCGGCGCAAATTCATCATCGCCGACACCCCGGGCCACATCCAGTACACCCGCAACATGGTGACCGGGGCCTCCACGGCCGACCTGGCCGTCGTGCTGGTGGACGCCCGCAACGGCCTGACCGAGCAGAGCAGGCGGCACGCCTTCCTGGCCACGCTGCTGCACGTGCCGCACCTGGTGCTGGCGGTCAACAAGATGGACCTGGTCGACTACAGCTCCCAGGTGTTCGAGCGGATCGTCGAGGAATTCACCGCGTTCGCGGCCAAGCTGGAGATCAGCGACCTCACGTTCATCCCGATCTCGGCGCTGCACGGGGACAACGTCGTGCAGCGGTCGGCCAACATGCCGTGGTACGACGGGCCGTCGCTGCTGCATCACCTGGAGCACGTGCACATCGCCTCCGACCGGAACCTCATCGACGTCCGGTTCCCGGTCCAGTACGTGATCCGGCCGCACCAGGCCACCGACCGCGAACTGCACGACTACCGGGGCTACGCGGGCCAGGTGGCGGGTGGCGTGCTCAAGCCCGGCGACGAGATCATGCACCTGCCGTCCGGCCTGACCACCACGATCAAGCGGATCGACACCGCCGCCGGGCCGGTGACGGAGGCGTTCGCGCCGATGTCGGTGACCCTGCTGATCGACGACGACCTGGACGTCTCCCGCGGCGACATGTTCTGCCGGAAGCACAACCAGCCCCTGGTCACCCAGGACATCGAGGCGATGGTCTGCTGGATGAGCGAGGCCAGGCCGCTGACCGCCCAGAGCCGGCTGATCGTCAAGCACACGACCAGGACGGTCAAGGCCATCGTCCGGGATCTGCAGTACCGGCTCGACGTCAACACGCTGCACCGGGACGACACCGCGACCAGCCTGAGCCTGAACGAGATCGGCCGGGTGACGATGCGGCTGACCCAGCCGGTGTTCTGCGACCCGTATAGCCGTAACCGGATGACCGGCGGCCTGATCCTGATTGACGAGGCGACCAACGCGACGGTGGCCGCGGCCATGATTACCGACAACTAACGTCGCGGCCCGGCCGCCGGCCGGAAGCCGCGATACCCCTCACCTATGCAATCGATAGGATGAGTAGATTTTAATCGGATCATGCCGGATCGCGAGCGGTGCCAATGTTTTCTGACCTGCACGTCTTGAAACGTTCCGTCACACTCTGGACGCGTTCGATGACCTGTGGTATGCAGAATCAACTATAAGTAGTTATCTAGTATTTGCCTGCCCTTAATACGCCCGCGTGGCATAATTACCGGTCTTGGTGACCGTTCGTGACCGACTTGATCCGATTGGCGGCATCTATGCTGCGTAGCTGGCGCCTGTTGGGCGGTACTGCGACGACCTCGCTGGCGCTGGCCGCCGGGATGCTCGGGGCCGTGCCCTCGAGCGCCGCTACCACGACCGCCGGGCCGGTTTCGGCCGTTCCGGCCAGCCAGACGCCGCACCTGATCTCGACCGGCCCGCTGTCCCAGATTCGCCAGCTGGTTCAGTGCGGCGGCACCATGTACGCGGTCGGCAGCTTTACCCAGATCAAGCGGAACAGCACCACCTATACGCGCGACAACATCTTCAGCTTCAGCGCGACGTCGCCATTCAAGGTGACCTCGTGGGCGCCCGACGTCAACGGCGTTGTGAACTCGATCACATTTAACAACGGCAACTGCGCCGACGCCTACATCGGCGGAAAGTTCTCCGCGGTCGGCGGCACTACGGTCAAGGACATCGCCGAGATCAGCACCAGTACCGGGAATGTGGTCACGGCCTTCGGGCACAGCGCGTCCGGTCAGGTCGAGACGCTGGCCAGTTACCAGGGACACGTCATCGCCGGCGGCTATTTCACCTCGGTCAACGGCGCCGCCGCCGATCCCTACCTGGCCAGCCTGAATCCGGCCACCGGCAAGGACGACGGGTTCATCCACCTGAGCATCTCCGGGAACTACAACTACCCGGGCGTGGTCGCCAACGGCACCAGGGTCTACAACCAGGCGCTCAATCACACCGGCCGGCTGGACCTGGTCATGGGCGACTTCACCTCGGTCGGCGGCCAGCCCCGGCAGCAGATCTTCATGCTGAACCTGACCACCCGGCCGACGGCCACGGTCACCGGCTGGACCTCGCCGGAGTTCGACGGCAGCCAGGGCGAGCAGGCGCCCGGCGACACCACCGGCTACCCGTACCAGTGCGCCACCGCCGAGCCGTACTACATCCAGGCCGCGGCCTGGTCCCCGGACGGCTCGACCATCTACATCGGCGACACCGGCTACCACCCGAACAACTGGCCCACCGGCGAGACGCCGCGCACCGGGCTGTGCGACGCGGCCGCGGCGTTCCCGGCCACGCTGCCGGACGGCACCTACGGCCCGGTCACGTCGGAATGGATCAACTACACCGGGTGTGACTCCATCTACGCGGCGGCCGCCGATGCCAGCGCGGCTTACTTCGGCGGGCACGAACGGTACTCGGACAACAGCCAGGACTGTGACGCCCTCGGGCCGCCGCCGGCCATGAACGCCCCCGGCCTAGAAGGCCTGGTGCCCAGCACTGGCGCGCTCATGACCAACTCGGCCGGGACCGCCGGGCTGTACTCGCGCGGCAAGGGGCTCGGTGCCGATGACATGCTGGCTACGGGCGCGGGCCTGTGGATCGCCAGCGACAACGACGACGGCGCCCAGATGTGCGGCGGGGTCTTCGGCCTGTCCGGCATCTGCTTCCTGCCCTATCCGGGCCAGTAGGGGCCGGGCATCGTGCAGACCAGCGACCTGCGCCGGGTGATCTACCTCGGCGGCCTCGGCCGGAGCGGCAGCACGCTGCTGGAGCGGCTGATCGGCGAGCTGCCGGGCGTGTGCTCGGCGGGCGAGGTCGTGCACATGTGGCAGCGCGGCATCGTCGAGGGCGAGCGCTGCGGCTGCGGGCAGCCCTTCGGGGACTGCGAGTTCTGGTGCGAGGTCGGCCAGGATGCGTTCGGCGGCTGGGAGGCGGTGGACGTGAACCGCATCGCCCAGCTCCGCCACGAGGTGGACCGGACTCGCTGCATCCCGGTCGTGGCCGCCGCCGCGCTGCATCGCGCGATCCGGGCCGCGATCGATGAGTACGTCACGCACTACGTGCGCGTCTACTCGGCCATCGCCAGGGTCAGCGGCTGCGAGACCATCGTGGACTCCAGCAAGCACGCCTCGCTGGCCTTCTGCCTGCGCCGTCATCCCGGCCTGGACCTGCGGGTCATCCACGTGGTGCGCGACAGCCGGGCCGTCGCCTACTCCTGGACCAGGCGGGTTAGCCGTCCCGACTCGGCGGCGGCGAGCTACATGACCACCTACACGCCGGCCAGGGCGGCCGCGCACTGGAACGTGCAGAACCAGGCCCTTGCGCTGCTGGCCAGGACCGGCACGCCGACGCTGCGGGTCCGCTACGAGGACCTGGTCACCGCGCCGGCGGACACGCTGGCCCGGATCGCGGACTTCGCCGGCCTGCCCGCCGGCGGCCCGGCGTTGCGGTTCCTGAGCACCGACCAGGCCGGCCCGTGGGCCGAGCTGGGCGCGGCGCACACGGCGTCGGGCAACCCCATGCGGTTCCTGACCGGCCGGATCGCCATACGCGGCGACGAGCGCTGGCGGTCGGCCATGCCCGCCTCCGAGCGCCGCACGGTCACCGCCATGACCTTCCCCCTGCTCGCTCACTACGGCTACGCCGGGCGCGCCGCATGACGGGGTGGCCATCGGTCGGGGTCGTCCTGCCCACCCGCGATAGGCCGGCTGAGCTCAAGGCGGCGCTGGACAGCGTGCTGGCCCAGGACTACCAGGGCCGGGTCGAGGCCGTGGTGGTGCACGACCGCAGCCAGCCCGATCAGGTGCTGGCCGGCCCGCGGGTACAGGTGCTGGCCAACGCGCGCACGCCGGGCCTGGCCGGGGCCCGCAACACCGGCATCCTGGCCCTGGACACCGACCTGGTCGCGTTCTGCGACGACGACGATGACTGGCTGCCGGGCAAGCTGACCGCCCAGGTCGATGCGCTTGCGGCCCGGCCGGGAGCCGAGTTCGCCAGCTGCGGCATCCTGGTCGACAGCGGCGGTCGGCTGTCCGCGCGGCTGGCCGGGCAGGACGAGGTCCGCCACGCCGACCTGGTGCGCTCGCGCATGGTGATGGTGCACTCGTCCACCTTCCTGGCCCGTCGTGACGCCCTGCTGGACGGCATCGGGCTCCTGGAGGAGGACATTCCCGGCGGCCAGAACGAGGACTGGGACCTGGCCCTGCGCGCCGCCCGGCGTGCGCCCATCGCCGAGGTGGACCTGCCGCTGGTGCGGGTGCGCTGGAGCGGCACCTCCTACTTCGACCACCAGTGGGAGACCAAGGCCGAGTCGCTGATCTGGATGCTGGAGCGGCACCCGGAACTGGCCGCCAGCCCGGTTGGCGCGGCCCGCGTCTACGGCCAGCTCGCCTTCGCCTACGCCTGCCTGGGCCGGCGCCGCGATGCGGCTCGGTGGGGTGCCAGGGCGCTGCGCCGCAACTGGCACGAGCGCCGGGTGGCCGTGGCCGCGATCGTCGCCTCCGGGCTGATCTCGGGCGAGACGATCCTGCGCTGGCTGCACGCCCGCGGGCACGGAATCTGATCGTGGCGGCGGTACGGGAATCGGCCGTCGGCCGCGGGCGCGCCCCGCTGGCCGGAATGGAACTCGACCGGATGACCGAGGCGGACGTCATCGCGGCCGTGCTCCAGGCGCTGGACCACCACCGGGGCGGCTGGGTGGCCACGCCTAACGTGGACATCTGCCGCGCCGCCCGGCGCGACCCTCAGCTCGCCGCGGTCATGGCCGGCGCCTCGCTGAGCGTGCCGGACGGCATGCCGCTGATCTGGGCCACCCGGCTGCGCGGCGACAAGCTGCCCGAGCGGATCACCGGCGCGTCGCTGATCTTCTCGCTGAGCGAGGCGGCCGCGGCCAGCGGCCGGTCGGTCTTCTACCTCGGCGGCCTGCCCGGCGTGCCGGAGGCGGCGGCGGCCAGGCTCGGCGCTCGCTACCCGGGCCTGCACGTGGCCGGCACCGACTCGCCGCCGTTCGGGTTCGACACCACCGCGGAGGGCGTCGCGGCGGTGCGGACCCGGCTGGCGGCGGCTGCACCGGACATCGTGTTCGTGGGCCTGGGTTTCCCCAAGCAGGAGAAGCTGATCACCGCCATCGCCCCGGCCCTGCCTCGGACGTGGTTCGTGGCCTGCGGCGCGGCCATCCCATTCGCGGCCCAGGCGCTGCCGCGGGCCCCGGTGTGGATGCAGCACAGCGGGCTTGAGTGGGCGTTCCGGCTGCGCAGCGAGCCGCGTCGGCTGGCCCGCCGCTACCTTATCGACGACCTGCCGTTCGCGGTCGGCCTGCTGGCCAGGTGCGCGGTGCAGCGGCTGCGCCCGCACCATCTCGGTGCCCACCACGAGCCCAAGCACCGACATTGAGGCCTGAGCTCCGCTCAGGCCTCAATGTCGGTCGTATTAGAACCTGCCATTGAGGCCGTATCTTTTAGAACCTGCCATTGAGGCCTGAGCTCCGCTGACAGAAGCCCGGTCAGCGGCGCCAGCTCGGGACCCAGCCCAGCCAGGCGGTCAGCCGTTCGTCGTAGGGCGCGAAGTGCTCGGTCAGGGCTACGCGGACCGCGTCGGGCAGCGCCGAGCGCGGCCGCGCGTTGTGCCGCTCGAACTCGGGGTACTCGCCCCGGTCCAGGCCCAGGAAGTCCAGCACCGCGTCGTAGGCGGGCTCGGGCTTGACGAAGAAGTCACCGCTGTCCACCACGTGAATCCGGTCCCGCCCGACCAGCCCCTCTAGCCGCTCCAGCTGCTCGACGTACTGGCCGCGCGCGGTGTAGGCGTGGTGCTGGTGGCTGAAGCTCAGGTAGCCCGGCTGGGCCACCATCCGCTCGGCCTGGCCCGCCAGGCGGCCGGCCTCCAGCTCCAGCGCGCGCTCGAATGGCTCGGTCTCGAAGCCCCTGGCTCGCTCGTGGGCCCAGGCCGAGTAGGCCCGCTCGACCGGATCCCTGACCAGGACCAGCAGCTTCACTCCGGGCAGGTCGGTCGCGATCCGGCTCGCCGCGAGCGGGTGGAACAGGTAGTAGGGGCTCGACTCGAAGGTGACCGGCCACTGCGGTCCTGCTGCCCGAGCGGCGCGAGTGGCCAGCGGGAAGTGGGCGCGATACCAGCTGAACGGATGCCCGTAGTTCAGGTCGAAGTAGTGCACGCCCTTGTGCAGCACCGCCTTGACCACGGCCGGATGCTGGCTGAGTGTCCGGTACATGGACGTCGTGCCGCCGCGCTGCGCGCCGACGATCAGGAACGCGGGCAGCATCCGGGCCCGGCTGGTGAGCCGGCCGGCCATCACCGAGACGACGTGGGCGGCGCGTCGGCCGGGCGGCGAGACGGAGACCGTCTTCATGCGGCCCTGGCCGAGGTCAGGGCCGGGATCAGCCACTGGCCAGGGGCGCCGAGCCGGGCGCCGGCCTCGGCCTGGCGGTCGGCCAGGTAGCGGGCTGATAGCTCGGCCAGGTACAGCAGCGCGGTGAGCCGGGCCTGCACCGGGCCCACCCCGAGCGGGGCGAGCAGCTCGGGGGCCCGGCCGGGCAGCCCGGCGGCGGCCGGAGCCGGGTCGGCGTGCGCCGTCACGACCTCGGACTGGAGCTGGTAATGCAGCGCGTCGAACCCGGCCGGCACCCCGGTGGCGAACCGCTCCCAGTCCCAAAGCAGCAGACCGTCGGCGGTGACGGCCATGTTCCACGGGGTCCAGTCGCCGTGCCAGGCGCCCAGGGCCAGCTCGTGCCGGCCGTGCTCGCGGTTCAGCTCGGCCAGCTCGGCCTCCAGCACGGCCCGGTCGGCGCTGGCGGGCGCGGCGGCCAGGCGGCCGGCGAGCCCGCGCAGGTATCGGCCGCCCGCCAGCGGCTCGGGCGGGCCGGCGGCGAGGCCGGCCACCTCGGCCATGGCCGCGGCGAGCTGGCCGTCGGCCAGCGGCCGGCGCGCCCGCCAGACCGGCAGCGCGCTCAGGATCAGCACGTCCAGGTCCTGCCAGCGGCCCAGGTGCAGCACCTGGGGGGCCTGCACGGTGGTCAGGCCGCCCGCCTGGACCTGGTCCAGCGCCGCGTGCTCGTCGCTGACCAGCCGGCTGGTCAGCGGGGTGATGCCCACCTTGGCGAAGGCGACGGTGCGGCCGGCCGGGGTGAGCAGCTGGAGCACCGGCTTGCGGTTGGCTCGTGCCGCGCCCAGATGCATGCTCAGCAGCACCTCGCCGCCGAGCTGGCCGCTCAGGTAGGTCTCCAGGGTCGGCGCGCCGGCCGGCACCCGGATGCGCAGCCGGTCGCGCAGCAGCACCGGGCCCGCCCCGCTGGCCAGGGCCAGGCCCAGCGCGCGGCGGCCCAGCCGGGCCCGGGCCGAGCCGGGCTCGCCGTAGCGGCGCACCGCCGCGGCCCCGGCTCGCCTGCGGGCTGGGATCAGCAACCGGGGATCGCGCAGGCTGGGCACCACCAGCAGGTCGCCAGCCCCGGCCCGGGCCCGGACGGCTGACGCGGGCGGCGGCCACAGCAGCCCGCATACCTCATCCAGGAAGTCTGCCCTGTCGCCGGCAGGCGATTCGGGGGGGATAGGGGGGTCGTCCCCCCTGGCCGGCACCGCGGCGGCCTCGGTCATCGGATCGTCATGGGTGGGACCGGACGTGGGGGCGGAAGAACGGCTCGCCGAGCAGGCGGCTGAACGCCGTCAGCGCGCTGGGATGGTCGCCGAGCCAGTAGGAGAACGGGTGACCCTGGCTGTTGTCGCCGTTGGCGTCGAAGTAGGCCATGGCCCGGATCTGCCGGTCGGACCGGGCCAGCTGAGCGGCCTCCTTGAGCCAGGCGGGCCACTGGGACGGACTGCCGTTGACCCCGAACTCGCCGAGGATCACCGGCTTACCGGTGTGCCGGGCCCAGGCCAGGAACGGCGCCGCCGCGGCCTGGAGGGACTGAACCGGCGAGTTGGCATAGACGTCGGCGCAGACCCAGTCCACCTCGGAGTTGCCGGGGTAGAAGGCCTGGGCCCGGTCGAACTGGAAGCCGTATCCGGTCGGGCACCAGACCCAGCTGGCATTGGTCGCGCCGACCTGAGTGAAGATCTTTCTGATGTGATCCCAGGCGGCGATGTAATCGGCCGGCCCGTGAATCGTCCATTGCAGATTGGGCCGGTCCATCTCGTGCCGGAATTCCAGCAGAATCGGCCGGTGCAGCGCCTTGATCTGCTCGGCGCGGGCCCTGATCAGTGCGTCATCGCGGCCGACGATGATCGCCTTGGTGTCGGGCGAGCCGCCCCAGGTCAGCAGCAGCACCTTGCCGTTGTCCACCACGTACTGGTCCAGCGCGTCAGGGAACGGCTTCTGCCACTGGCTGTACACGTGAACCAGCCGCAGTGAGCGGCCGGTCTGGGCCTGGAAGGACTGTACGGCGCCAATAAATCCGCTGGGCGTGTCGGTCTCCGGCTGCACGTAGGCGCCCAGGTAGACGCCGTGCCTGGGCACGAGCGTGAGGTTGGCATCCCGGAACCGCACCACCGGCGAGGCGGTCGGGGAGGGCGCGACCGCGGTGGTCGGCTGCTTGCGGGGCGGCGGCGCGGCGGCGGCGTGATGATCCAGCGTGCCGAACGCGGCCAGCACCCCGGCCACGCAGGCCGCCGCGGCGGCAATGACAACCGTCAGCCGGACAATCCGGTGGCTGGTACGCGGAATAACAGTCAAAGCCCGGCCGACTCCCCTCGTGTGCAGATCACTATAAGGGCTGCCCGAACCGGATACGGCGGGAAATGGTGGGGCTTGCACGTCGGCCAGCCCGGGAGCCCGGTGCTGGCCCTGGCCCTCCGCCGGGGGCGCGGACGTGGGCGGCGCGTGACCCGAGTCCCGGTCCGCGCTCGGCTTGCGGCGCGGGATGCCGGGCAGCAGGGCCAGTTGGAGGGGATCGCGGAACAGCCACAGGCCGGCCGCCAGGACGACGCAGCCGGCCGCCGCGCCCAGGGCCGAGACCCACACCTGCCCGCCGCCGAGCCAGTGCGCCTCCAGCGGGATGAGCCCGAAGCTGATCGTGGTCAGCGCGCAGGCGGTCAGCGTGCCCCGGCCGAACGGGTGCACCTTGACCACGGTGGCCACCTGGGCCAGCGGGACCAGGTTGGTGATCACGATGGCCACGGCCCAGCCGATCGCCGCCCCGGTGATCCCGTACCGGGGGATCAGCGCGAGGTCCAGGCCGACGTTGGTGCCCACGGCGGCCAGGCCGTTGAGCAGGCTCCAGCTGGTCCTGCCGGTCGTGGTCAGCACCATGTCCACCTGGCCGCAGCCGGTGGCGATCAGCATGGTCAGGCCGAGGATCACCATGACCGTGGAGCCGGCCCGGTAGGAGTGCCCGAAGACGGCCAGCACGGTCGGGCCTTCCACCGCGGCCAGCAGGTAAAGCGGCCACGTCAAGATGATCAGCCAGGCCGTCGTGACCTGGTAGACCGCGCCCGCGCCGCGCCGGTCGCCGATGGCGAACAGGTGGGTGAACTGTGGCTGTGCGGCCATGCTGAGGGCCGCGTTGCCCAGCTGCCCGACGACCAGGAACCGGGTCGCCGCGGTGTAGACAGCCGCCTCGACCGGGCCCTTCATGATCCCGACCAGGACGATGTCCAGGCGCTGGATGGTCATCTGCGCGATGGTGGCCAGCGCGCGGGGGGCGTTGAACTTCCAGAACCCGGACAGGCCGGGCCCGGCCCGCGCCCCTGGCGGAAGCTCGCGCAGCCGGGAGCGCTCGGTGTCGGCCGCGGCGGCCCGCTGGTGGGCGCGCTGGCGGACCCGGTGGAACCAGACCCAGGCCAGCACGCTGGCCGGCACGTAGGGCAGCGCCCACAGCGGCGCCAGCAGGGCCGCGCTGCCGGCCAGCGCGGCGATGCTCACGCCGAGCAACTGCAGGCCGGACCGGCCGATCCGGTCCACGACGACCGTGGGGTGCATGTCGCGATAGCCGCGGCTGGCCCCGAGATAGGTGTCGAGCAGCGCGGCGAACGGCAGCGTCAGCGCCAGCCCGCGCAGGGCGGTGGCCACGGCTCCTGGCGAGGCGCCGTGGCCGAGGTGGCCGCCCAGCAGCAGCCGGGCCAGCGGCTCGGCGAAGACCAGCATGGCCGCGGCCGCGGTGACCGAGGTGATCACGACCGGGATGACCGCGGCCCGCAGCAGGGACGGGATCCGGCCGCGGGAGCGCTGCGACCGGAACTGAGCGATGAAGTAGATCAGGCCGTTGTAGGCGCCGAGGTTGGAGACGGTCTCGATGATCAGGAACAGCGAGGTGGCGGCGAAGAACGCCCCGGCCACCGACCGGCTGAAGACCCGGGTCACCGCGATCGTGATCCCCAGCGTGGCGGCCGCCGACAGGGCCGCGCCGGCCAGGTTCAGGGTGCCGCCCCTGGCCACGGCGCCGAGCCCGGCCCGGTCCTCCGGCTCCTGGCCGCGCCCTTCGCTAGGCGAGCGCACGGGCAGCATGGCGCTGCCTCCGCAGACGTGCCGGGCCGTCGGGGTCCGGGGTGTCCTCCGTCTGCGCGGTATCCCCCCTGGAGAGCGCGGTGTCGTTGCGCCACAGCATCGCGTAGGCGAGCATCGTGAAGCCCAGCGGCGCGCCCACCGCGTCGTAGCTGACCATGTAGACGAAGCCGAGCAGCAGGACCACGCTGCCGGCGATGCCGTAGGGCGTTCTGTCGCGCCGGAAGCGCCACACCCCGAAGCCGAAGAAGGCGACGTACAGGGCCGTGCCGGCGAATCCGTCGCAGACCAGCAGCAGCCAGAACTGCCCGGTGCTGCCGACCTCCTGCTGGCCGCAGTTCTTGCACTTGGACGTCGGCCCGACGGCGATGGACTTGGCGCTGCCCTGCTGCTGCCGGGTGTCGCCGTAGCCGATGACCGGGGAGGACGCCGCGTCCCGCACGGCCACCACGTCCAGGGTCGAGCGCAGGTTGTCGCTGTTCTTGTGCGAGGTCAGCCGCCCGCTGACGACGTCGTTCAGCGGCGTGGCCAGCACCAGCACGCCGACCACCGCCAGCGCCGCGCAGAGCCCGGCCAGCATGGCCACCCGGCCCCGTGCCGCCATCCGCACGGCCAGGTAGCCGACGGCCAGCCCGGCGCCGATCCAGCAGGTCCGGTTCAGCGAGTACAGCAGCGGCACGATGCAGGCCGCGGTGGTCACCGCGGCGATGAGCCGCTGCCGCCTGCTGCCGCCGGCCCACCAGGCGGCCAGCAGCCACGGCACCATGATGGTGAGGCAGTCGCCCCAGGTGTTGGTGTAGTCGAAGGGCGCCTTGGGACGGCCCTTGGCCTCCCCGAGCACGTTCTGGACCTGGGCCAGGCCGGGGTGCATGGAGGCCTGGATGAACGTGTTGCTCTGCACCGACTTGGGCAGCACCAGCAGGGCCGGCGAGCTGAACTGAAGGTGCGGCGCCGCCATGGCGGCCAGGCCGCCGACGGTGGCGTAGACCGCGACCAGCCCCATCAGCCAGGCCAGCCGGCGCCGGGGCAGCTCGGCCTCGGTGAGGTTGCCGACGTACAGCAGCAGCACGGTCACGCCGACGTAGGTCAGCGTCCGGTCGGCGTAAGACAGGACGCGGTGCGACACCGGGCTGGCGACCGTGCCCGGCGCGGTCAGGCTCAGCACCATGAGCCCGGCCCCGGCGGCGAGCAGGAACAGCAGCCAGATGCCGAACGCCGGCGGGGTCCGCAGTCGCCGGGTGCCGTGGGCGGCCCAGGCGGCCATCCGGAACCCCATGGGGATGGCCAGCACGATCCACATGAAGTCGGCCACGCCGAGCAGCCACCACAGCGGATAGCCGGCCAGCAGGGCCGTCACCGGCCAGGCCGGGTTGCGGGCCAGGATGCCCTGGCGCGCGGTCGCGGCCGGCTGGCGCCAGCGCCGCATGCGCGCCTGGCTGCCGAGCCAGGCCTGCTCGGCGCTCACGCGGTCAGCCCTCCGAGATCTTGTCCGGCGGCTCGGGCCAGGGGATCAGGTCGTCGCCAGCGGGCCGGGCGCTGCTGCTCACCGGCGCGGAGCGCGAACCCGACGAGCGCGAGCCGGACGTCTTAGGGTCACCAGACAGCGGGGGCGGCAGCGGTGCCGGCGGGGGCGCCGACTGGGCGCCCGATGAGGCGGATCCGGGCGCCTTGGACCCCTTGGACCCCTTGGCCTTGGCCGCGGGGGGCGGCCCGGCCGGCTGCGGCTCCGACCGTGGCAGGCCCGACGACGGCCACGGGCTGGAACTGGTGCCCCGCCCGTTGCTGGCCGGCCCGGTCCGGCGCTCGCTGTCCGGCCGCGGCTCGGGCCGGGTCCTGGAGCTGGCGCTGGCCGCGCGGCTCATCGAGCCGACCTCGGGCAGCGGGCGGACGGGCTTGCCGGTCGATGCCGGGAGCACGATGGCGCCCAGCACCGAGGTGCGCAGCCGGTCCAGGCGCTGGAGGCAGTCGGCGGCGCCCGGCCGGGTGGTCAGCATGGTCTCGACCGCCATCAGGGCCGCGTCGGCGAACTCGGCCAGCGCGAACGCGGTGGAGTCCTCGCCGACCGACTGGACCTCGACGATCACGTAGCGGTAGTCCCGGCGCAGCTCGCTCAGCAGCCGGCGGCTGGCCTCGTACTGCAGGTTGAGCAGCCCGCCGACGGCATCCCGGCCCGGCGTGATGACCTGGAGCTCGGGCTCGTCGGACGCCTGCTGGGCGACGTCGGCAACCGTGGCGGTGCCCGCCAGCAGATCGGCCAGGCCGCGGTCCTCGGCCACCCCGGTCAGCTGCGGGGTCACGGTGCCTTGCGGGTCGGCGCAGACGACCACGACACGAGACCGGGTCCGGGCCAGCGTGGCGGCCAGGTTGGCGGCCAGCACGCTGCACCCGGCGCCGGCCGAGGTGCCCGCGACGAAGACCACGTGGCTGCCCTCCCCCAGCGACGCGGCCACGTACTGGCCCAGCTCGGTGAACGACTGGCCGATCCGGGTCCGCGGCGAGGCCAGGGCCGGCTGCATGCGGGCGGTGCCATCGGCCAGGTTGACCAGGACCGGCAGGTCAAGGAAGCGCTCGACGTCGCGGGCCGAGTGGATGCGGCGGTCGCGGAAGTCGATCACGAACGCGGCCAGCAGGCCGAGCAGCAGCCCGGCCAGCAGCCCGCTGGGCAGCACCAGCAGCGTGCGCGGGCTGCTCGGCGAGGTGGGCCGGGCGGCCGGCGTGACCACCTGGCCGACCATCGTGTTGCCGGGCGCGTTCAGGTCCTGCAGGAACGGGACCAGCTTGGCGTTGTCCGACTCGGCCGCGGCGAGCTGGGTCTGGGCCTCGTTGAGGCCCAGCTGGACGCGGACGCGGGCGGTGGTCTTGCCCCGCCCCTTGAAGCTGGCCAGCTTGGCCTTGAGCACGGTCACCCGGCTGGTGAGCGTGGTGATCCGCTGGTTCTGCGCGTTCACCTCGCCGGAGATGCCGTTGGCCGCGTTGGTGCGCCGCTGGGTGAGATAGGCCTGGCCGACGGCGTCGGCGCAGGCCGCCGCCTGGTGGGCGGTCGACATGCCGCACTTCAGCTGGAGGAACGTGGTGTTGGGCGGGACGGCGACCGAGATGTCCTTGCTCAGGGACTGGGCCGTGACGCCGTCGTTCAGCGTCTTGGCCGCGATCGCGGCGACCTGGGTGGACGTGGCCACCTGGGCCTCGTTGTCCATGTTGACGTTGCCGCCGGTGCGGCCCGAGACCGAGTTGGCGTTGTTGGGCAGCGCGGTGACCTCGATCAGCACCGAGGCCGAGTAGGTCTTGGGCGCGACTTTGGCGTAGGCGGCGCCGGCCCCGGCGCCGATGACCACCAGGAGCACCACGATCCACCAGCGGCGACGCAGCACGCCCAGGTAGTCAGCCAGCTCCATGGAGTCGGGTCGGGCTGAGGCGGCCATCCGAGCCATACGGGGTGCAGCTCCTAACCGGCCACGCTGGGCCCCAGCGCGAGGGGAACCGCCGTGGTCACAGCTTGTCGTCCTGAGTTAACCAGTAGCACAGCATAGGTTCTATTTCCGTAACAAGACATCAGATCAGCGTCCTTAGCCCAGTTCCGGGTGCAGAGATTACCTTCCCCCCCGATCGGACCGCCCTGACCGGGCCTGCCGGGAGGCCAGCCCACGTCACGAAGCCGGAAATAGGCCCCGTGACCGCGTAAACCAGCAGACAGGCCGTGACGTCTCACTAGTGCACGCCGGGGCTGGTTTGGTGCATTGACGTTTGCTGCACGGATGGATCTGCCGCGGGCGTCCCGGTCCGATCGGGCGCTGCGGTCATCAATGAGTGGGGGGCGGTCAAACTGACTGGAGTCGTTGCTGCCGATCGCCAGGCGGGCGTTCGGCGGACACCGATAAGCACGGGGGGCGGCGCCCCCGATATCGCCGAGCTCGTACGCCAGGCCGCCGAGGGGGACCGGTGGGCGTGGGAGCGCCTGGTGGACCAGTACGCCCGGATCATCTGGGCCGTCACGCGGGACTTCAAGCTGGCCGAGAGCGACGCCGCCGACGTCTTTCAGGCGACCTGGCTGCGGCTGTTCGAGCACATCGACCGGCTGGAGTACCCGGCCCGCGTCGGGTCATGGCTGATGGTCACGGCGCGCCGCGAGTGCCTGCGCAACGTGGCCGCCCGCAAGCGGGTGGTCCTGGTCCACGACGACGGCGCGCTGGGCGACGTGGTGGCCCACGACCCTGAGGTCGACGAGCGCCTGCTGGCCGACGAGCGAGCCCAGCACGTGCGCGAGGCCATCTCCCATCTGCCCTGGCAGTGGCAGCAGCTGGTGCGACTGCTCATGGCCGACCCGCAGCCCTCCTATGCCGAGATCTCCGACCAGCTCGGCCTGCCGATCGGGAGCATCGGCCCGACCCGCGGACGCTGTCTGGCCCGGCTACGAGCGCTGCTCCAGGCGTCGTGATGCCAGGCTGTCGGCGCTCACCCAGCGTCCGCCTGCGGCCTCGACTTCTGGATAAGCGGCCCGGACCTCGGGCAGCAGGTCGGCCAGGAACAGCACCATCGCGGCCGGCCGGGCCTCCGCCAGGCGGCCAGGGGCGGCAATCGGTATGTCGGTGCCTGGCATCCGGCGGCCGTGCTTGGCCGCCGAGGCGTCCACGATCGCGGGCAGCAGGGTGCGATCAGCTCCCGCCCGCCGCAGCAGGGCGACCGCACGGGAGGCGGCGCCGTAGCCCAGCGTCGGCTGGCCCGCGGCCCGCTGGCTCTCCAGGAACTCACGCAGCCCCGCGGCCTGGTCCATCATGTCGCTGTGGAGGCGGCCCAGCACGGCCGGGTCGCCGATGCCGTCGCTCAGGTCCCCGGCCAGCAGCGCCCGGACCGAGGCGTCCGGCTCGCCGTCCCGGCTGGCCGCCAGCAGGACGGTTCCCCCGTACAGCTCGAACGTCCACGCCGTGCGCGGGGTGAAGCCATGAACGGCGAGCATCCTGGTCAGCGCGGTGACCGAGTAGTAGGCGTAGTGCCCGTGGCGCAGCGCGTTCCACTGGCCGCCGCGCAGGATCGCGCCCAGGGAGTGGAACTGCATCAGCAGCACCCCGCCGGGGGCCACTCGGGCCGTTCGCTGCGCCAGGGCCGCGTGCTGGTCGGCGGCGTGCATCATGCCGAAGCAGTCGAGCACCACGTCCGCGGCCTGGCCGTCGGCGACCGGGGTGACGCCGCGGGCCCCGAGCAGGTCCAGCCATGAGCCGCCGTGCGGGCTGCCGTACTCGGCGACCCGGCCGCCCGCGGGGAGCAGTCCTGAACCGGCGATTCGAGCCACGGCGTCGGCGGCCTGGGCGACCAGCGCGGCCGGCTCGGTCCCGGCCGGCTCCTCCGGCATCGTCGGGTCGGCCATCAGCTGGGCCAGGCCGCACGCCGAGCACAGCCACATCTCGAGCGGGTACTCGAAGTCGGGGCCAGGGTCGGCAGCGTCAGGGAAGTTGTCGCAGGCCGGCTGCTGGCCCAGGTCAAGCACCAGCGAGCCGGCCTCGGCCCGGCAGAACCGGCAGGTCATCCCGGCCGGTCCGCCCGTCGCTGGCTCGCTCATCCGCGCATTATGTCAGTGTCCGACCAGAGGGGGACCATGTCGTCAGCTCACGCTTGCCGGCTGTGTGGTGAGGAGCTTTCCCGCACCTTCGTCGACCTGGGGATGTCCCCGCTTTGCGAGAGCTACATTCCCGCCGGGCAACTCGACGAGCCGGAGACCTTTTACCCGCTGCACGTCCGCCTGTGCGCGTCCTGCCTGCTCGTCCAGCTGCCGGCGTATGTCAGCGGCGAGCAGATCTTCTCCCACTACGCCTACTTCTCGTCGTACTCGGACTCGTGGGTGGCGCACGCGAAGCGGTACGCGGACGCGATGACCGACCGGCTCGGCCTGACCCCTGGCAGCCTGGTGACCGAGGTGGCCAGCAACGACGGCTACCTGCTCCAGCACTTCTCGGCCCGCCAGATCCCGGTGCTCGGGGTGGAGCCGGCCGCGAACGTGGCCGAGACGGCCAGGGCCCGCGGCATCCGGACCGAGACCCAGTTCCTGGGCCCGGTCACCGGGGCGGAGATCGCCCGGCAGTACGGGCAGGCCGACCTGGTGGCCGGCAACAACGTGTTCGCGCATGTCCCCGACATCCGCGGCTTCGCCGCCGGGCTGCGGGCCCTGGTGAAGGACACCGGCCTGGTCACGCTGGAGTTCCCGCACCTGCTCCGGCTCATCGAGCGGCGCCAGTACGACACCATCTACCACGAGCACTTCTCCTATCTCTCCCTGCTGACCTCGTCCCGCGCGCTGGCCACGGCCGGGCTCGAGGTGGTGGACGTGGACGAGCTGGACACCCACGGCGGCTCGCTGCGGGTGCACGCCCGGCCGATCCAGAGCGCAGGCGAGCCGAGCAGCCGCGTGAAGGCGGTGCTCAGCGAGGAGGAGTCGGCCGGCCTGCACGAGGTGGGCGGGCACGACGGCTTCGCGACCGCGGTGAAGAAGATCAGGACCGACTTGCTCGGCTTCCTGCTCGAGGCCGCCCGCGACGGCGCCACGGTGGCCGGCTACGGCGCGCCGGGCAAGGGAAACACGCTGCTCAATCACTGCGGTGTCCGCTCGGACCTGCTCGCCTACACCGTGGACCGCAACCCGGTGAAGCAGGGGATGTTCCTGCCGGGGACGCATATACCGATCTACGCGCCCGAGCGCCTGGCCCAGACGAGGCCCGACTACGTGCTCGTGCTGCCGTGGAACCTGCGGGAGGAGATCAGCGCGCAGCTGGACTACGTCCGCTCCTGGGGTGGCCGGCTGGTCTTCCCCATCCCGGCCCTGGAAATCGTGTAAGGAAAGCCATGAAAGTCGTTCTGTTCTGCGGTGGTCTCGGCATGCGGATGCGGGACGGGGTCACCAGCGGCCCCAAGCCGATGGCCATGGTCGGCGAGCGGCCGCTGCTGTGGCACGTCATGCGGTATTACGCGCACTACGGCCATACCGAGTTCATCCTCTGCCTCGGCTACGGCGCCTCGTATGTCAAGGACTTCTTCCTCAGCTACGACGAGACCAGGTCCAATGACTTCGTGCTGGAGAACGGCGCGCGCGAAATCAAGCTGTTCAGCACGGACATCTCGGAGTGGAAGATAACGTTCGTCGACACCGGGCTGTACTCCGCGATCGGGGAGCGGCTGCGCCGGGTTCGCCAGTTCGTCGAGAACGAGCCGGTCTTCCTGGCCAACTACGCGGACGTGCTCACGAACGCGGCGCTGCCCGACATGATCGAGCGCTTCGAGGCCAGCGACGCGGTGGCCGGCCTGCTGGCCGTGCCGCCCCAGTCCTCGCACCACGTGGTGGAGATCGACGACGGCGGGCTGATCACGCAGGTCACCCCGATGCGGGACCTGCGCCAGTGGGAGAACGGCGGCTACTTCGTGCTCCGGCCCGAGATCTTCGACTACCTGAACGAGGGCGAGGACCTGGTCGAGAACGCCATCGTCCGCCTGGTCGAGCAGCGGCGCGTGCTGGCCTACCCGTACAAGGGCTACTGGTCGCCCGCCGACACGGTCAAGGAGCGCGCCCAGCTTGATGAGCTGTACCAGCGCGGTCAGTGTCCTTGGATGATCTGGGACCCGGACCGGTCCGGTGCGTCCGCCGCCCGCTACGACCCGCTGCTGGCGCCCGGCTTTCCCGGCGCGGCTCCGGTGACCCCGGCGTGAACCCGCTTCAGCTGACGGCGCCAGCCGGCCGGCCGCTGTCGGTGCTCGCGATCGGCGCCCATCCCGACGACATCGAGATCGGCGCCGGCGGAACGCTGCTCAGCCTGGCCGGCCACCCCGGGGGCCTGCGGGCTCGCTACGTCGTGCTGACCGGAACCGCGGAGCGCCAGCTCGAGGCCAGGGCGGCCGCGCGGGCCTTCCTGCCCGGCGCCGAGCTGGCCGTGGACCTGCTCGACCTGCCCGAGGGGCGGCTGCCCGCGGCCTGGGCCGCGGCCAAGGACGCGCTGGAGCGGGTGGCGGCGTCCTGCTCGCCGGACCTGATCCTGGCGCCGTCGCGCGACGACGCCCACCAGGATCACCGGGTGATCGGCGAGATCGTGCCCACCGTGTTCCGTGACCACCTGAGCCTGTCCTACGAGATCCCCAAGTGGGACGGCGACCTGGGCCGCCCCACGATGTACGTCCCGCTGTCGGCGTCCGCCGCGCGGCGCAAGGTCGAGCTGCTGCACAAGTGCTACCCCTCGCAGCGGGGCCGGGACTGGTGGGACGACGAGGTCTTCCTGGGCCTGGCCCGGCTGCGCGGCATGGAGTGCCGGGCGCCGTACGCCGAGGGCTTCACCTGCGGCAAATCCGTGATCGTGCCGCCGGGCATGCCGCCCGGCGGGGAACTGGACAGGGAGTGGGGGCCTGAATGACCGTCTACGTCGACCCGGACCTGCCCGCCAACGAGCTGCGGCAGGCGATCTACTCGGGCAACCTGGTGGTCCTGACCCGTCTCACGGCGGTCAGCGACTTCGTGGACTACACCAGGGAGCAACTCGCCGAGCTGTTCAAGCCCCACGACCCGGAATTCGCCCACGAGCACTTCGACAAGGCCGAGATGGCCCGGATGCTGGGCGCCTGGAAGCCCCGGTTCATCCACTCCGACACCTCCAAGAAGCTGGTCTGCGAGATCATCAAGGAGACCGGGCTGCCGGCCGAGGGCACGCACTACGACCTGCCCAAGCCGCGCACCTCGTTCCCGTCCGGGCACCTGACCACCGGCGTGGCCTTCGCGTTCCCGTGGCACAGGGACGCCTGGTACAGCGCGCCGGCCCAGCAGCTCAACTGGTGGCTGCCGGTGTTCGCCGCGCGGCCGGACAACTCCATGAGCTTCGACCTGAACAGCTTCGACCAGGCGGTACCGAACACCTCGGGCGGCTTCGACTACTACGAGAACAACGCCGGGCGGCTCACCACCGCGGCTCAGGTCGACAAGGAGCGGCAGGCCCGGCCGGGGGCGACCGACCACCAGCCCGCCAGTGACCTGGTCGTGCTGCCGTCCCCCGGCGCGGTCCTGCTGTTCTCCGGCGCGCAACTGCACCGGTCCATCCCCAACACCTCGGGCCGGGCCCGGTACAGCGTGGACTTCCGCACCGTCGACGTCGGCGACCTGCGCGCCCGGCGGGGCGCGCCGCTGGTCGACGTGCACTGCACCGGGACCTCGATCCGTGACTTCCGCAACGTCGCCGACGGCAGTGCCTTCGACGAGCAGGTCGTCCAGGACCTGTTCGGCGCCCCGCCGCCCGGCGCCATGCTGGTGTTCGCCCCGCCCGAGACATCTTGAGCTGACGGATCGCCGCGCTGAAGGATCGCCGCGCTGACAGATCTCTTGAGATGACATTTGCGTGGGTAGTATCAAATGCGGACCGTCGCGGGTCCTGTGAATGGCGGGCATTACTGCGCTGGACTGGCGGCAACGCCATGAAATCTGGGGGGCTGGCGATGTGGGACTGAGCACTTGACGGCCGAAGCTACTCGCCGAGGCCTGTCGGTGCCTGGCCGGGGACTGGTCACGATGCCCTGGCGGCTGGCCCGCCAGGCCGTCAAGCGCATCACCTGGGGCCTGGCCGACCAGGGAATGTCCAGCATCACCAACTTCGCCGTCAGCATCTATATCGCCCGGACCCTGGGCGCGGTGCAGTACGGCGCATTCGGCCTGGCCTACGTCACCTACTCGTTCGCGCTGAACGCCTCGCGGGGCCTGTCCACTGACCCGCTGCTGGTCCGGTTCAGCGGCACCGACGTGCCCACCTGGCGGCGGGCCGTGGCCGACTGTACCGGGACGGCCGCGCTCACCGGCCTGATCACCGGGGCGGGCGTGCTCATGGCCGCCCTGGCGCTGCACGGCTCGGCCCGGATGGCCTTTCTCGCCCTCGGGCTGACGCTGCCCGCGCTGATGCTGCAGGACAGCTGGCGGTACTCGTTCTTCGCCCTGGGCAAGGGCGCCCACGCGTTCCTGAACGACACCATCTGGGCCGCGACGCTGATCCCGACGCTAGTCCTGCTCAAGGCCAGCGGCCACGCCAGCGTGTTCTGGTTCGTCTTCGCCTGGGGCATGGGCGGGGCCGTCGGGGCCGCGGTCGGGCCGCTTCAGGCCCGGGTGATACCGCGGCTGTTCGGCGGCTGGCGATGGATCAGGCAGCATCGCGAGCTCGGCGTGCGCTACCTGCTCGAGGGCACCGCCAACAGCGCGTCCACCCAGCTGCGCAACTACGGCGTCGGCATCATCCTGGGCCTGGCCGCGGTCGGCTACGTGCAGGCGGCCACCACGCTGATGGGCCCGTTCATGGTCATCTTCCTCGGGATGGGCCTGGTCACGCTGCCCGAGGCGGCCCGGGTGCTGCGCCGCTCGCCTCGGCATCTGACCCTGTTCTGCCTGGCCGTCAGCGCCGCGCTGTCCCTGCTGGAGATCGCCTGGACGGGATCGCTGCTGGTTGCGCTGCCCCGCGGGCTCGGGCACTTCGCGCTGGGCGCGATCTGGCGGCCGACCTACCCCCTGGTGCTGCCGCTGGCCATTTCCATCTTCGGCGGCTGCATGAGCGCGGGCGCCGGGGCGGGGCTGCACGCGCTGGGGGCGGCCAAGCGGAGCCTGCGCGCGATGCTTCAGGCCTCGGCTCTGTTCCTGGCCGCCGGCCTGATCGGAGCGGTCACCGACGGTGCGGTCGGCACCATGCGCGGGGCGGCGTTCGCGGGCTGCGTCGGCGCGCTGATGTTCTGGTGGCAGCTGCGCGGCGCGCTGCGCGAGCACCCGAGCGTGCCCGAGGGCAACTGGTTCTGGCCCGGCCGGACCGGCCGGCACCGCAACCCGGCCGCCGTCGGGTCCGACGCGGACGGCGCGGTGGCGGCCGCGGACGGCGGGGCGGCGGAAGCGGAGCTGGCCGAGGTCGCGTACGCGGAGGCGATGCCGAGTGCCGACTCGGCGGTCGAGGCGGTGCCGATGAGGTCAGCGCCACCGAGGGCCGAGTCGTCGAGGACCCAGCGACCGTCGCCGGCCCAGCCTCCCTGGGCCGAGTCGCCCCGGGCGGAGTCGTCCAGGGTGGAGCAGCCCCGGAACGAGCCGATGTGGGCCGATCCCCGAGTGGACTCGCCGCGGGCCCGGCCACCCTGGGAGAAGCAGCCCCAGGCGGAGTCATCCAGGGCCGAGTCGCGGCCGACGCAGCCATCTCGGGCGGATTCAGAGCGGGCCGAGCCGTCCCTGGCCCAGCCATCGAGGGCGGAGTCGTCCCGGCCAGAGCAGCACCGGATAGAGCCGCTCTGGGCGGAGCCACCGCGGTTGCACCCGACCAGGGCCGAGTCATCCAGGGCCGAGTCATCCAGGGCCGAGTCGTCCAGGCCGGAGTCGTCCAGGGCGGAGCCGCCTCGGTCCGAGCCGCCCAGAGCTGAGCGACCGCCGGCCGCGCGGCCCAGGGCCGCCCGCGCCCCGGCGCCGTGGACCTGGGACGTGGCGTTCGGGCGGGTTCCGGAGGAGGAGCCGCACGACTACACGCCGGGCCCGCGCAGGCTCAGGCGTCCGGGCAGCCTGGCCGCCGCCGTGGAGCAGGCGCCGCGGCGCAACCCGCCCCCCGACGACCGCCGCGCCTGAGGCCGGGCCGGACCGGCCACGCGCACGTCGTCAAGGGTTGGAATTGTGGTCGGTTGGGGTATCAGGGGGGGCGGTCGGGCGCTCACGTAGGTATGACGCGCAACGACGGCGGATCCCCGGCCCCCGGCGGGGGCCCCGAGGGTTCCCGGCCGCTGATCATCGCGACGATCCTGCGCGAGGAAGGCACCACCGGCGTGCAGACGCACGTCCGCCAGCTGCGCCGCTACCTGCGGGACTGCGGCGCCGAGGCGGAGCTGGTGACGCCGTTCTCCTGGGGCGGGCCGGTCGCTAAGGGCGTCTTCGGCCTGCGCCTGGCCCTGGAGCGGGTCAGCCGCCCGGCCAGCGTGGTCTGGTACCGGCACTGGCATGAGGTATTCCTGCGGCAGGCGCTGCGCCGGCGCCTGGCCCGGGCGGGCGACTGCGTCGTCTACGCCCAGTGCCCGTTGTCCGCGCGGGCCGCCCTGCGGGCCCGGCGCGGGCCGCACCAGCGCGTGGTCATGGCCGTGCACTTCCGCACCTCCCAGGCCGACGAGTGGGCCGACAAGGGCGAGATCGACCGCGACGGGGCCGTATTCCAGGCCATCCGGCGGCTGGAGCGGCAGGTGATCCCGAGCGCCGACGGCCTGGTCTACGTGTCCAGGTGGGCGCGGAACGCGCTGCTGGAGTGGCTGCCGCAGGCGGCGGCGGTGCCCGACGCGGTGATCGACAACTTCGTGACCCCGCATATCCCGCATCCGGCCGGTTCCACCCGGGAGCCGGTCGGCGACCTGGTCACCACCGGCGGCCTGGAGCCGGTGAAGAACCACCGCTACCTGTTCGAGGTGCTGGCCAGGGCCCGGCAGGCGGGGCATGTCCTCACGCTCGACATGTTCGGTGAGGGGCCGCTGCGCCCGGACCTGGAGCGCCAGGCCCGCGAGCTCGGCCTGACCGACCAGCTCCGGTTCCGCGGTTTCCGTCGTGACCTGCGCGACTTCCTGCCCGGTTACCGGGCCTACGTGCATGCCTCGTACTCGGAGTCGTCCTCACTGGCGATCATCGAGGCGATGGCGGCCGGCCTGCCCATCGTGGCCGGCAACATCGGGCCGATCGCCGAGCTGTGCGACGACGGCACGGAGGCCCGGTTCTGGCCGCTGGACGACCCGGATCAGGCCGCGGCCATACTGGTCAAGCTGCTCGACAGCGAAGCGGACCGGCTAGCCGCCGCCCGCGCCGCGACGGCCCGGTTCCACCGCGACTTCGACGCGGACGTTATCGCTCCCCGGCTGCGGTCGTTCCTGATGGAGACGACACCGCCGACCTCGGAAGAAGTGCTGATCCGCCGCTGAACAGCAGCTCCGACAGGCGAGCGAACTGCTGGTCGAGCAGCTGCGCGCTGGCCGCCGCGCGCTCGGCCATGACCGCCCGCAGCTGCGCCGACCGGCGCTCGGCCTCGGTGAACTGCTCGATGAGCCGGCCGACATCCAGGGTGTTGGCCGACTGGATGAACTCGGCCTGCCCCATGTCTTCCATCAGCGAGACGTTCTTGGCCGCGTAGCCCAGCGAGATCGTCGGCTTGCCCAGCTTGATGCCGCACATCACGTTGTGAAAGCGCGTGGCCACCACGGCGCCGACCCCGTACATGCCTGCGGTCAGGTCGGCGAACGAGGCCACCGGGTGGGCCACCACCCAGTCCGGGCCCAGGTCCGGCCGGTAGGCCCGCAGGTCGGAGATGATGTCGTCGACCATGCTGGCGTCGCAGGTGTCCCCGACCAGCAGCCGGATCCGGCGGCCGCCGTCGACCAGCCACCGTGCGAAGGCCTGCATGTTCCGCACGTAGGAGGCGTGCACGTCGGCCGCCTGATCGCGGTCGTCGTTGGTGCCGTAGTACTCCATCACGCCCATGCCGACTAGTTGCGGGTCGCCGGGGTCATAGGGCGGCATCGGCAGGGCGAACACCAGGTCGGGATACACCGGGTCGGCGGACACGTCCAGGCCGCGCTGGCGCATCGCCTCCCTGGACCGGACGTCGCGGTAGGAGCGGTAGTAGGCGAGCCGGGCGGCCATGTCGAACAGCCACCGGGTGGCCCGCTGGCTGATGAGGTTGGCCCCCACGCTGACCAGCGCGACCTTGGTGCCGAAGAGCCGGCCCGAGGCGCTCATCAGGAACATGGCGTAGGGGGTCTCCCACGGCCGGATCGGCAGGCTGGCCTCGAGCACCCCCATGCCCGGCACGATGACCACGTCATGGCGGCGCACCCAGGCCGCGGTCCGGACCGCGTCGACGCCCTTGCCCAGGATCTTGAGCCCGGCCGCCAGCGGGCCGGGAACCCGGTTCTCGAGCGGGTGGTGCCAGTGCAGGGAGATGCCCTCGACGCCGTATTCGCGGCACAACCGGTCCGGGCCCGGGCACATCGCGTCCACGATGGCGTCGGGATGCTCGGCCCGCAGGTAGTTCAGTACGGCTTCCATCGAAGCGTCGTTGCCGATGTTGCCCGCGCCCAGTAGCCCGAAGAGCCCGACCCGCGGAACACGGGAGGGGTTGCGGGCGCCGCGCGGGCCGCGCTTCATGAGGGGCGGCTCTCACGGCCGGCCACGACCGCGTCGATGGAGATGACTGGCGGCGCGGCCGCGGTGAGCAGCGCGGACGTCTGGCCCGCGGCCGCGTTGCGGCCGCGCAGGGTCCGGCCGGCGACGACCTGCATCCGGCCCGCGGTCCACTGGGCCAGGCACCGGTAGCACTCGCGCTTGTCCGCCGCCGACAGCGGCGAGCGGCGGATCGCGGCCGCGTAGCCCCAGGCGTACTCGCTGTACAGGCGCACCGCCGGGTGCCGCAGCCGGCTGGCCCGGCGCGGGTCCAGGTTGGAGCACCAGCCGCGAACGGTGGGGAGGGCGTGCTGGGGCCGGTCGGCATGGTCGCGCCGGAAGTACAGCCACTCGGGGGTCTGGTGGAAAGGACCGTGCAGTGCGATCTCGGTCATCTGGGTCCGGTCCGAGTGAAAGTAGCTGTCCTGCGGGGGGACCCGGCGCAGGACCTCGGCCCGGATGACGCCGTACTGGTCGTCGGCCCTGATGAGGCCGAAGTCGTCCTCGCCGTCGCCGTAGAGCATGCTGCGGAAACGCTCAGGCGCGTGCCGGGAGTCGGTCGCCAGCGGGTACGCCAGGGCCTGGGTGACGGTGCCGTTGCTGTCCACGGCCGCGGTCCAGGAGTGGGCCAGCACCACGTCCGGATGCTCGTCGAGCGCGGCCACGCAGCGCTTGAGCAGGTCACGGGCGTACAGGTCGTCGGCCGCGGCCCACTTGAACAGCCCGCCGCGTGACTGCTCGAACACGAAGGCGTGGTTGGGCGCGGCGCCGATGTTGCGCGGCTGCCGCAGGTAGCGGATCCGGGAGTCCTGCTGCTGATAGCCGCGGCAGATCTCGGCGGTGTCGTCAGTGGAGGCATTGTCCGAGATGATCAGCTCGAAGTCGGAGTAGCTCTGGCCCAGCAGCGCGTCCAGCGACTCGGCCAGGTAGTCCTGGCCGTTGTAGACAGGAAGCCCGATGCTCAGCCTGGGTGGCGCGGCCATGGCCGATCATCTCCTGCCCGATTCTGATAGCCGAGATCACCTGCGATGAGGACCCTCATCCGCCACCCCGCGATCACTGGACACTGGCTTTTGGGCAGGACGGCACGGCCCTGCCGGTTCGGCACTGCTGGCTCATAAGAACGATGGCGACGGGGCCCTGATACCGGACGGGCATGCCATTTCCCCCCTCTAGCGGCAGGCCCCCGCGAGCGCGACTAACTGCGGTCACGCTATCACCGTACGCAAGCATCCCACCTGTTCCTCCCCTATCTTGGCAATGGCGGGCATTTACCGGTATCAACACCGCGTGCTGGGTGCTCGTATATCCAACAGGCGCTATGTCTGGTGGCGCTGTGTGTCTGACAGGCACGGTGTGCGGAGGCGAGGGGGAACATGGACCTGCGCAGGCTGGTGCAGGCGGTGCGGCGGTACCGGATCATCGTGGCCGCGGTCGCCGTCCTCGGGCTCGCGGGCGGCATCGGCTACGGGTTCGTCAAGCCGCCCACGCTGACCGCCCAGGCGCAGGTCTGGCTGCCCACGACCAAGAACGTGCAGACGAACGTGCTGATCGCCGACAGCACCTCGGTGCTGGAGGGCGCCGCGCTCAGCCTGCAGCCGCACGTGCCGCTGGCCACCATGCGCAAGCAGGTGCAGGTCGGCAACCTGACCCCCAACATCATCTCGATCAGCGCCAAGGCGACGACCGCCGACCAGGCCGAGGACGTGGCCAACGCGGTCGCCAACAGCTACCTGACCTACATCTCGCAGCCCAACAGCCCGGGCGGCCGGATGTTCGGCAAGATGGTGCAGAGCGCGACGAGCGCCACCGGGAGCGCCCTGCCGGTCCGGCTGGGCACGCTCGGCGGGCTCGGTCTCGTGGCCGGGCTGCTGATCGGGATCCTCATCGCGCTGAGCATCAGCCGCGGTGACCGCCGGCTGCGCGAGCGCGATGAGATCGCCGACGCCCTCGGGGTCCCGGTGCTGGCCGCCGTGCCGGTCTGGCACCCGTCCGACACGGCCGCCTGGACCAAGCTGCTCCAGGCCTACGAGCCCTCGGTCCTGCACGCGTGGAACCTGCGCAAGGCCCTGCGCTACCTGGGCCTGAGTGACTTCCGGGCGCCGGAAAGCGGCAGCACCTCGCTGTCGGTGCTCTCGATCGCCACCGACCGGGGCGCGCTCGCCCTCGGACCCCAGCTGGCGGTGTTCACCTCCTCGCTGGGCATCCCGACGCTGCTGGTGGTCGGCGCGAACACCGAGGCCGGGGCCATCGCCACCCTGGCTGCCGCGTGCGAGGCGAGCCCCGAGGTCGTGCCCAACCTGCGGGTCAGCGCGCGGGACGAGGACGCCGGCCGATCGCGGGCCGCGCTCAAGATCGTCGTCGCGGTGCTGGACGACGAGACGCCGCGGATGGTCCCCGGCCCGCGCACCGCGGCCACCATCCTGGCCGTCTCGGCCGGCGCGGCCAACGCCGAGCAGCTGGCCAGGGTCGCGGTCGGCGCGGCCAGCGCGGGCCGCGACATCGTCGGCATCCTGGTCGCCGACCCGGACCCGACCGACCACACCACGGGCCGGCTGCCGCAGCGGACCCGCATGGCCCGGCGCAGCCGGCCGACCCGCCTGACCGGTACGGCGAGTAAGACCGCCCGGTGAGCAGTCCGCGCCGTGACAGCGCGCTCCCCGACCGGCCGTGGGCATACGACGACTACCCGGCGGTCGAAGACGAGCAGGCCGCCGAGCCAGGGGCGGGCCTGGCCAGCGTCGGGTTCATCGGCGCGGCGGTACGGCGTCGCCTGGCTCTGGTCGGCGCCGTCGGGCTGATCGGGCTGTTCCTGGGCACCGCCGGGTACGTGCTGGCCCCGCCCGCCTTCCAGGCCGAGATCTCGCTGTACCTGACGACCGCCCCCGGCCAGAATCCCGGCGAGTCGATGGCCACCGACGAGACGCTGGCCCAGTCGCACACGGTGGACGTGGCCGCGGTGCGCCAGCTCGGCCTGGCGCAGAGCCCGGACCAGCTGCTGGCCAGCTACACGGTGGTCGCCGAGACCAACGAGGTGATGCAGATCACCACCAGGGCCACCTCCAGCGCCCTGGCCATGCGCGAGGCCACCGTCGTGGCCACGCAATTCCTCAAGTTCCGCGGAAAGCAGGCCGCCACCGAGCAGCAGCTGGAGCTGGACACCCTGAACCAGGAGATCACCCAGGAGAAGGCCCAGCTCGCGACGACCACCAAGAAGCTCTCCGCGGTCACCGCGGAGCCCCCGTCGGCGGCCCGGACGACCGAGCTGGCCAAGCTGCGTCCGCTCAAGCGGCGCCAGAGCCTGGCCCTGGTCGGCCTGCAGCAGACGGCCGTGAGCTACCCGATCACCACGGCCCAGCAGGTCGCGGCGAGCTCGATCCTGGACCCGGCGGCGGCGATTCCCCGGTCACGGATGCGGACTCCGGCCGAGTACGTGCTCGGAGGGCTGGTCGCAGGCCTGGTGCTCAGCGCGGGGTTCGTGGCGGTGGGGGCGCTGGTGTCGGACCGGCTGCGCCGCCGCGACGATGTCTCGCGGGCGCTGGGCACCCCGGTGGCGGTGAGCGTCGGGCGGGTCCGGGCCGGGGGCCGGTTCCTGCGCCCAGGCCTGCGGCTGGTGCACAGCCGGGCGATAGCCAAGGCCGGAGCGTACGTGGCGAGCCTGGCGCCCGGATCGGGTTCTGGGCCTTCGGGGCTGGCGGTGGTGCCGGTCGACAACGCTGGCGCGGCGGCGGCGGTGCTGGTGGCCGCGGCGCTGGAGCGAGCCCGCGAGGGCGAGCAGGTGATCGTGGCCGACCTGTGTCCAGGGACCCCCGCGGCGCGCTTGCTCGGCGTGCGGGGCACCGGGGTGCAGATGGTCAGCGGGCAGGACGGCCAGCTGGCGGTCGTGGTGCCGGAGCCGGGGGAGATCGCGCCGACGGGCCCGCTGGCGCGGGGCCGGGGAGCGCACCCGGTGCTGGGGCGTGACGTGTTTGAGGCGGCCGACGTGCTGCTGACCCTGGTGCCGCTGGATCCGTCCAGGGGCAGCGAGCACCTGCCGAGCTGGGCCAGCCGGGTGGTGACGGTGGTGACGGCCGGAGAGTCGACGGTCACCCGGGTCCACGCGGTCGGCGAGCTGGTCCGGCTGGCCGGGGCGACCCACCTGCCCGCGATCCTGCTCGGCGCGGACAAGAAGGACGAGACCGTGGGGGCCACGCTGGTGGCCACCCCGCGGCCGCCGGCCCGGCGCACCTCGCCGCGCCCGCCCGAGGAGCGCCAGGACCGCCGGGCGCCCGCTAGCGAGGCGGGGACGGCCCGATGAGCGTGACCACGACCGCCGTCCGGCCGCGCAAGCCGCCGGCCGCCGCCGAGGTGGCGGCGGCCCGTGAGCGCTGGGTCAATCGCCGGGTCGCCATCATCTGGGGCCTGCTGATCCTCAACGTGCTGACCTTCTACCCCAAGACCTGGAGCGGTCAGCCGCTGCTGGTCCCGATCCCGTCGGTCGTGGGCAAGCTGCTCACCCAGGGCTCGCTGCCGGTGGCGCTGCTGCTGACCCTGACCGTGAACCGCCGCCTGGTCATCCGCCCCAACGTGTTCCTGTGCCTGGTCAGCCTGATCCCCTGCGCGGCCCTGGTTACCAGCATGGAAGCCGGGCACATCGGCACCATCTACCGGACCTTCCGGCTGATCATGTTCGTGATCACGCTGTGGCTGCTGACGCCGTTCTGGGGCCGCCGCGACCTGCTGCTGGTCCGGTGTCACCTGACCAACACCTTCATCGTGCTCAGCACCGTGCTGCTGGGCCTGTTCGTGGCCCCGAGTACGGCCATCTCCCAGGGCCGGCTGGCGGGCACGCTGTGGCCCACCCCGCCCCCGCAGGTGGCCGAGTTCGCCGCGGTGACCTCCGGGCTGGTAATCATGCTGTGGCTGGGCGGCGCGCTGCGCGGCCGCATCGCCGCGTGCGTGGTGCCGGTCACGGTTACGATCCTGCTGCTGACCCATACCAGGACCGCCCTGGTGGCGATGACGGCCGGGCTGCTGGTCGGCGGCATGAGCCTGTTCGCCGCCCGGGCCCGGGTGCGCCGGCTGTTCGCCATCTCCGGGGTGGTGGTCTCGGTCGGGGCCATGACGCTCGGCGGTCTGGTCACGACCTGGCTGGCCCGCGGCGAGGGGACGCATCAGCTGACCGAGCTGACCGGCCGGACCAATGTGTGGACCCAGGTGTTCAGCGTCCCGCGGGACCGGATACAGACCTGGTTCGGCTTCGGCCTGTCCAACAAGTCGTTCAACGGGCTGCCCATCGACAGCAACTGGCTGGCCACCTACCTCGACCAGGGCTTGTTCGGGATCGCGGTGTCGGCGTCGATCCTGGTGTTCCTGCTTATCAATGCCTACTTCCGGCCGCGCGGCGTGCAGCGCGCCCTGGCCCTGTTCCTGGTCACCTACTTCCTGGTCGCCTCGTTCACCGAGACCGGCTTCAGCGACGCCTCGACCTACCTGCTCGAGATCACGCTGGCCGCGTCCCTGCTCGTGCCGTCGGTCCGGGAGAAGTCGTCGGTATGAAGATCATGCAGGTACACAACAGGTACCGCTCCACCGCGCCAAGCGGCGAGAACCGGGTCGTGGACACCGAGGCGGCGGCGCTGGCCGGGCTCGGGCACGAGGTCATCAGGTTCGAGCGGCACAGCGACGACATCGAGGGCTGGTCGCGGGCCAAGAAGGCGGCCCTGCCCGGCCGGGTGGTGTGGAGCGCCGAGGCGCATCACGCCCTGGCCGGCGAGCTGCGCAGCCACCGGCCCGACGTGGTCCACCTGCACAACACCTTCCCGCTGCTCAGCCCGGCCGTCCTGTACGCGTGCCGGGACGCGGCGGTGCCGGTGGTGGCCACCATCCACAACTACAAGCTGGCCTGCGCCAGCGGTGACTTCTTCCGGGACGGCACGGTGTGCCACGACTGCGCGGGGCGGCTGCCCGGCCCGGCCGTGCGGCACGGCTGCTACCGCGGCTCGCGGGCGGCCACCGCGCCGGTGGCCCTGGCCATGACCGCGCACCGCCGGGCCTGGCGGTCGCTGGTATCGGCCTACATCTTCATCTCGGCCGCCCAGCGCGAACTGCTCACCGGGCTGGGCCTGGACCAGGACCGGGTCTTCGTCCGGCACAACCTCATCCCGGCCCGCGCCGGGCTGGCCGCCGTGGCCGAGCCCCCCGACGCCGAGCACCCCGACGCCGAGTCGGTCGACGCTGAGTCGGTTGACGCTGAGCTGGCCGACACTGATCCGATGGTCGTCTACGCCGGACGGCTGGACGCGGCCAAGGGCGTGCCGCTGCTGATGGCCGGCTGGGACCACTACCGGGCCGCGGCCGGGGACGGCGGCCTGGGCCTGCTGATCGTGGGCGCGGGACCGCTCGAGGACGAGGTGGCGGCCTGGGCCGCGGCCCGGCCCTCGGTCCGGCTGGCCGGGCAGGTCGACGGCGTCACCTGCGCCCGGCTCATGTCCGGCGCCCGCGCCGTGCTGCTCCCGTCGGCCTGGGAGGAGACCTTCGGCCTGGTCGTCGTGGAGGCCATGGCCCTGGGCGTGCCGCCCGTGGCCACCGCCCACGGCTCGTTCACCGAGCTGATCACCGACGGCGTGGACGGCGTGCTGTTCCGGCCGGGCGATCCGGCCGCGCTGGGCCAGGCCGTCGCCGACGTGGCGGCCGAGCCGGTTCGATACGCGACCTATGGCCGGCAGGCTCGAGAGACCTACGAGAAGCGATTTGACCCGGACCGCAACCTGGATCAGCTCACCGGGATCTACCGCTACGCGATCGATCACCCGGTCTTAGAAACCCCGGATGGATGACCGCCGAGGATCGAATGGGGTCCGCTACGATAAACGGGATTTCCAGAGCCGCAAGAATCTTAACTGCCCGCAACCGGACTTCTGCTCCAGCACGAACAAGAAAGGGGCCTGAAGGCCCGGCTATGAAAGACGCATACCTGCGGCATGACGGCGATCAGCGGCGGATCCCGCTGATGGGGACCCTGGGCTCGGGGCGGTTCACGCGCGGCCGGGCCCTGGGCATCGTCATCGCCGTCCTGGTGCTGGCCCTGGGCGGCCTGACCTGGCTGTCACTGGGCGGACGGGCCGCCACGCGGCCGGCCGCGGCCAGTGGTTCGCTCGACCGGATCCGGCTGCCTGGGCACATCCGCGTGTGCGGCGTGGCCAAGATACTGGGCGGCGGGCCGACCTCGGCCCCGCGCGGGGCGATCGTCGTCCGGGTGGGCGACAACAGCCGGGTGCGCTGGACCCGACCCGGCGTCACCTACTGGTTCGCCCCCGGCCTGCACACGCTGGGCCGCGGCAGCTTCACCCAGATCCAGCCCGGTCCCGGCGCCTCGTTCATCGGCGCTCCCGGCGCGGTGCTCGACGGCCAGCACCACAACTACTACGCCTTCGCCGGCGAATCCCCGCGGGTCACGATCAGCTACCTGACCATCGAGAACTTCGGCACGCCCGGCAGCAACATGAATCAGGGCGTGGTCAACCACAACTCGGCCAGGGGCTGGACGGTCACGCACTCAACAGTCAAGGACAACGCGGGCGCAGGGGTCATGCTCGGCAGCAACAACCGGCTGACCTATGACTGCCTGGAGAACAACCAGCAGTACGGCTTCAACGCCTACTCGACCAGTGGGCCCTCGCACCTGTTGCTGACCCACAACGAGATCGCGGGCAACGACACCTGGAACTGGGAGGCCCGCGACCCCGGCTGCGGCTGCACCGGCGGCGGGAAGTTCTGGGACGTGAACGGCGCCATCGTCACCGACAACTGGATCCACGGCAACCACAGCGAGGGCCTGTGGGCCGACACCGACAACCGCGGCTTCAACATCTCCGATAACTTCATCGCCGACAATTATGACGTCGGCCTGATCTATGAGATCAGCTACAACGCGCAGATCGTCAACAACGTCTTCATCCGCAACGGCGTGGGTGAAGGGCCTAAGAACAGCGGCTTTCCGACGAGTGCCATTTACATTTCGGAGTCGGGCTCGGACAGCCAGGTCCCTGGACCCTACGGGCACACCTTCGCCATCACGGGTAACACCTTCATCAACAACTGGGGCGGGGTCATCCTGTGGGAGAACTCGAACCGGTTCTGCAATTCACCCGCCAACACCAGCACCGGCTCCTGCACGCTGGTCAGCCCGAGGCGGGTGACGCTGCACTCCTGCAAACCCTCGAACATCGCTCGGACGCCGTACTACAGCGAGTGCCGGTGGAAGACGCAGAACGTGTCGGTCGAGCACAACGTCTTCTACTTCAGCCCGGCCTCCATTGGCGCTACCTGCGTGTTGTCCCAGACCTGCGGGTACCAGGGCGTGTTCTCCGAGTACGGGACTTTCCCGCACTGGAGCCCGTACCGGGGGACGTCGGTCGAGAACCACATCACGTTCGATCAGGACAACCACTTCGCCGACAACCGGTACTACGGCCCCTGGCACTTCATGGCGCTGCAGCTCGGTGACGCGGTGACCTGGAACGCCTGGCTGGGTACCCCGTACCGGCAGGACGCCGGCAGCACCCTGAACACCAACAGCTAGCTAGACGTCCTCGACGGCGTGCAGGCCGTCCCGGCCGCGGCCGGCGTCCTCGGGTGCCGTCTCGGTGGTGAAGCCGATGCTCTCGTCGGTCTTGTCCGCGCCGAGCAGGACCGCGGGCAGCTGGGTCACCCCGGCCAGCCGGATCAGCTCGCCGACCGCGTGGATCCGCGTGGCTGTCGCTTCCCCGGCCGTCACCACCGCCACTGCGCGCCCGGACCAGCTGGACAGGTGCACGCTGCCCGATGACGGGTCCAGCGGCACCAGTGCCAGCAGCACGTCGGCGGCCTGGTAGACCTCGCGGGCCAGCACCGGCCGCACGCCCGGAGCCGGCCGGGTCACGGGTCCGGCCGGGGTGATCTCGCCCGGCTCGGCCACCACGACCGCCAGCTGGCCCTCCTGGCCGTTGGCCATCTGGACCCCGGCGCCCCGCACGCCCAGCAGGCGGGCCGCGGGCGCCCCCGCGCACAGGTCGGCCACGATCACCTGCTCGCCGTCACTGGCCCGGGCCAGCGCCGCCGCGACCACGACGGCCGCCGCCGCGTTGTCCCCCCCGACGGGCACGACGGCCAGGCCGGTCGGGCCCGACGCCGAGCTTGGCACTAGCCCGCCGACGTAGGTCCCGGCCCTGGCTATCGGGCGGCTGCGCACCAGCCGCAGGCCCGGGCGCACGAACCGGCCCCCGGCCCGCACTCGCCCGACGCTCATCCCGACCGGCGCGGCGAGAGCCCGCGAGACATCGTCGCGGCGCCGCAGTCGGTCCGACACCAGCGCTCCCACCATCACCAAGCCCGCCCCCAGGACCAGCCCGGCGATCAGGCCGCCGCCGACGTACTCGGCCGGGGTGCGGAGGTGGGAGCGCGGGATGGCGGTGGCCGGGTTGAGGATCCCGCTGCCGGACACCTGCTGGCTCGCGGCGACCTGGTTGGCGACCTGGTTGGCCGTCGTGGACTGCTGGAGCCCCGTCAGGGCCAGCTCCTCGCGGCGCTTGAGCGCCTTCAGCTTGGTGAGCTGGGCGGTCCGGTCCGCCGACGGGGGCTGTGCGGCCACCGTCGCGATCTGGCTGGTGGTCGTCGCCTCCTGGTTCCGCTCCGCGGCCAGCTGCTGGTCCAGGGAGTTCAGCACCGCCTGGTTCTGAGCCGTTATCTGGGCGGAGCGGAACTTGAGGTACTCGGTCGCGATCGCGCCGGCCTCGCGCACGGCCAGGTCCGACGAGTGGGCGCTCGCGGTGATCATCATGACCCGGTCGGTGATCGGGACGACCGTGTAACTGCCCAGGAAGCTCGGGACGCTCTGGGTCAGGCCCAGCTGCTTGATGACCGCGGCGGCGACCGCGTGGGTCGAAGCCACGGCGATCTGCGTCTCCATGGCGCCCAGCGCGTCCTGGCCGGGGTTCTGCGTCAGCAGCACCGACACCGTGGCCTTGTAGGTGGGCGGCTTGACGGTGAGCAGGCCGGCGCCCAGGAACAGCCCGACCACACCGGAGATGCACACGGCCACCAGGCGACGACGCACCGCGGCGGTGAAGAAGTGCAGGCCGACCGGGCTGGCCGGCTCGACCGGGGTCTCGTCATCGGCCACCGGATAGTCGTCATACTCCCAGCCCTGCTCGGACGCCGCGGCGTCGAATCGGGGCAGCATGGCCGGATCCTCGCCGGACCGGCGGTCCGGCGGGCTGGCCGAATCGGGCGGGCCGGACGGCTCGTGGCTCATCCGCCCTCCTCGCGAGTCTTGCGGTGTCGCTCCACCGGAACCACGGAGACGACTCATCATATGGCTCATCTGCTTCCGAGCAGGTCGTGCGGCTGACTGGGCCCGGCAAACTCAAGCCGGGTCACCAGCGACTGGCTGGCTGCGGATCGCCCCTCGCCGAGGAGCGTGACCGCGGGAACGCGGTGGCCCAGGCCGCCGGAGTACCAGCCCAGGATCGGGTCGTCCTGGCCGCGGTGCAGGCTCCACCGCAGCGAGCACGGCAGCTCCAGCACGGCCGTGCCCGGCGTGGCCGCGTCGGGCCAGCGCAGCCGGGCCGTGCTCCCGTCCAGCTCGGCCTCCACCTCGGGGCCGAGGTGAAAGGCCAGCCGCAGGTCGTGCCCCTGGTCCACCTCGTCCGTGATCTCGACGACGCCGGCCGCCCGGTCCAGCCGGACCCGGCGGCGGTGCCGGGCCGGCGGGTCCAGCGCCAGGTACCCGTCGTGCTCGGCCGACCAGCTGGCAACCTCGCCGGTGTCGAGCACCTCGGTCTCCCTGGCCTGCGCGTGGCGCAGCCACAGGAACGGGCCGCCTTCTGCCGACTGGCTCTGGCCGTCTAGCTCCAGCGTGTTGTGCCCGATGGTGGACCGGAAGTAGGTCCGCCACGCGGGCTCGCCGTGGTAGCAGTAGGTGCCAGGGTCGGCGAGTATGTCCACGCCGCCGTACCTGAGCTCGACCGACAGCGCGTCGGCGTGGGCGTGCGCGGCGATGCTGAGGAAGCCGTGGGGGCCGCCGTCGCAGCGGCACCAGATCTCGGGCCCGTCGACGGCGTCGGTCCGCAGCAGCGTGATCCCGGCGTCCGCGAACCGGTCCGGGCGCTGCTCGGGTCGGCCGGAGGCCTCCCGCGGCGGGCCGGCCAGCGCGCCGACCAGCGTGCTGCCCGCGTCGGCCGCGACCGGGGGCCACCAGTCGGGCCGGCCGAACAGGGCCTGGCCCAGGGCCAGCAGCGACGGCCACCGGTTGGCGATCGGGGCGTCAAGCACCAGCGCGCAGCCGTCGTCGCCGTCGCCCTGGCGGGGCGGCCGCAGCCGCTGGTCAAGCAGGGCGGCCGCGCTGTCGGTCATGGCGGCCAGGCGCTGCCAGGCGGGCGCGCTGAGCGGGTGGCCGGCTGCCTGCGCCTCCACGGCCGCGACCAGCCCCAGCTCGGCCACGAAGCACTGGTAGCCCGAGGCCAGCTCCCGGCCGATGCCCGACGGGAAGGTGTTGTGGTCCAGCTCGTGCTCCAGCAGCCGCGCCGCCGCCCGGCGCCAGCGGTTGCTTTCTGGGTACCAGGGGAACGCGCAGGCCGCGACGAGCTGGCCGGCGGCCTCGGCGATCACGTGGTTGTTGGCCGACGAACCCCGGCTGCGGAAACCGGCCAGGTACTGCTGGTGCCAGCGGATCTGCGCCACGGCCAGCTCGCTGTCCTCGAACAGCGCGCTCACCGGCGGCCAGTCGTCGAGCAGGCGGCGGATCCAGGCGAAGCTGATCAGCCGAATGCCGATCTCGATGCCGCTGGTCCAGTGCACGCCGGACAGGAACGGGTTGTCGTGCCACCACGAGCGCAGCTGGGCCGCCACGCGCTCGGCGTAGGCCTCGTCGCGGGTCAGGTACCAGGCCGTGGCCAGCAGCGTGAGGTGGTGCAGCCGGGAGATCTCCCAGACCTGCTTGATGTTGCCGGTCTGGTCCTGGGAGCGGTGATTGATCCGGAACGCGTACCGGTCGGCCGGGGCCCGGCGGCCGGTGACCGGGTCGGCGAACCAGTCGGGCTGGACCAGGTCGGTGCGGGGCACGCCCAGCACCTCCCACTCACCGCGCAGCAGCCGGTCGGCCGCCTTGAGCACCGCCTCGGCGGCGGCCGCGGGCACGGCGTCGGCCGCGCGCGGCGGCAGCACGGCGGTGAACGCCCGGCTGCCGGGCGGCAGCGCCGACGCCGCGGGCGCCTGCCCCGGCCGGACTTGCTGGCGGGCCCAGGCCAGGCGGACGGCCTGGTCCCTGGCCCGCCAGGCCACCTCGGCCGGGGACATGCGGGCCGCGCGCCGGACGTACCAGTCCAGCCGCGAGCTGCGCATAACGCTCACACCTGCTCCGGGGTACCGCTCGCCAGGCTCTCGCCGACCGCGATCGTGGCCCTGGTCGTGGCGACCAGGCTGGCCAGCTCGATGGGCATGGGCGCGCCCGACCTGACCGCCTCCACGAACCGCTCAAGCTGGCTGCGCTGGCCCTTGTCCTGGCCGCCGCGGGCCTTGGTGGCGTTGCGCTTGCGGCCCGACCACACCGCGGCCTCGCGGAAGTTGTCCAGCCGGGCGCTGCGCCCGCCGCCCGCCGCGTCCATGGTTTCCTTGGGGAAGCGCGAGTCGCCCGCGGTGACGTAGCTGATCATGGCCGTGGACCCGCTGGCGAACCGCAGGGTGGCCTGCACGTCGTCCCGCTCTGGCCCCGGCACGGCGTAGACCTGCTCGGGCAGGCTGCCCGCCCACCAGCTCAGCGTGTCGATGAAGTGGCCGCCCTCACCGGTGAACCGGGAGCCTTCCAGCTCCTCGTTGGTGTACCAGCTGTCGGCGTCCAGCTTTCCGGCGCTGACCAGGTAGCGGGCCACTCCCTGAGCCGGGTCGCCGAACTGCGTGCGCATCTGGGTCAGCAGCGGGGCGAACCGGCGGTTGAACCCGACCATGATCCGGTCGTTGCCGGTCTCGGCCACCACGTCCAGGATCTGGTCGACCTCGTCGCGGGTCAGCGCCAGCGGCTTCTCCACGAACACCGCCTTGCCGGTGCGCAGCGCCCGGCAGACCATGCTGGCGTGGGTGTGGTGCCGGGTCACGATGAAGATCGCGTCCAGCGAATCGTCCTCGAGCACGGCGTCGGCGCTGGTCGACGCGGTGGTGAAGCCGAACCGCCGCTGGGCGTTGGCCGCCGACAGCGACCGGGTGGTCGCGACGTGGGTCAGGCTCACCGCGCTGGCCTTGGCCAGGTGCGGGAGCAGCATCGAGGTGGCGTAGTTGCCGGCTCCGATGAAGCCGACCGCGACCTGGCCGCTGGACCCCTTCGCCGCCTTGGGCCCGGTAGCCGACACCACGCGGCTGGAGGCACGCGGCTGGGCGTCCGGGGATCGTTGAGGATAACTAAGGAGCACACCTACCGCGCTCAGCGTCCCCTGGCCGAGATCGTCGTAGACCTTGGTCGCGTCGTCCAAGGGGAACACCCCGGAGATGAGCGACTCCACCTCGATGTCCTTGCCGGCCAGCAGGTCCAGGAAGCACTCCAGGTTGCGCCGCTCGGTCCAGCGCACATAGCCGGCTGGGTAGTCGATGCCCTCGAGCTCGTAGCGGTCGTCATAACGGCCCGGCCCGTAGGACCGGGAGAACCGGACGTCCAGCTCCTTCTCGTAGTAGGCGTTCCAGGGCAGATCCAGGCGGGTCTTGCCGACGTCCACCACGCAGGCCCGGTCGCGGGCCAGCTTGACCGCGGTCTCGACCGGGCCGTTGGAGGAGCCGCCCGCGGTGATCAGCACGTGGTCGGCGCCGCGGCCGCTGGTCAGCTCGGCCAGTGCCTCACCGACCGCGGCCACGCCGTCGGCGTCCGGGGCGGCGCAGCGGACCGCGCCCGCCTTCTCGGCCAGCTGGCAGCGCTCGGCCATCATGTCCAGGCCGACCACGCGGACGCCGGCGGCGATGAGCAGCCGGACGGTCAGCTGGCCAACCAGGCCCAGGCCTATGACCAGGGCGGCCTCACCCAGGCTGACCTCGGCCCGGCGGACGCCCTGCATGGCGATGGCCCCGACGGTGGAGAACGCGGCGTGCTCCGGCGAGACGTCGCGCGGGACCGGGACGCACATGTTGACCGGGATCCAGTTGTACTCGGCATGCAGCGCGTACTCGTTGCCCGCCGCCGCGACCACCTGGCCGACGTGGAACTCGCTCGCGCCCTGGCCGACCTCCACGACCACGCCGCACAGCGAGTAGCCGAGCGGGGTGTAGGAGTCGAGCCGGCTCATGGCCTTCTTGTAGGTGGCCATCGCGCCCTGCTGGGCGACCGAGTCCATGAGCTTGCGCACCTGGTCCGGGCGGGCCCTGGCCATGCCGACCATCGACATCTTGGCCTCGGTCACCTTCATCATCTCGGTGCCGGTCGAGATCAGCGAGAACAGGGACTGGACCAGGACGCCGCCGGCCCGGCACACCGGAGCCGGGACGTCCAGGACGGTGAGTTCCCCGGACTTGTAGTTCTGGGCTATCTGCTTCATCAGGTCCTCTGGACAAGCGGTGGGCGGGTGGGAGAGATAGTGGTGCGACGGCCCGCGGCCGACCCCCGGCCTCGCGTCATGCGCTCACGCCCTGTGACTGAGCGTTGCGGTACCACAGCTCCAGCGTGAGCAGCTGCCATATCTGCTTGGAGCGGTCCTCGCGGCCGGCCTGGTCGTCGGCGATGAGGCGGGTCAGTGCCTCCCGGCGCAGCACCCCGGCCCCGGTGAGCTCGCCGCGCACCAGCACGTCCTGGATCATCTCGTGCAGGTCACCGCGGACCCAGGCCCGCAGCGGGGCGCTGAACGAGGCCTTGGGCCGGTGCACGATCTCGTGCGGCAGCCAGCGCTCGGCGGCCTGCTTGAGGACCAGCTTCTGCTGCCGCCGCCGGATCTTGTCCCGGCCGGTGAACGAGAACGCCGCCCTGGCCACCACCGGGTCCACGAACGGCACGCGCACCTCCACCGAGGCGGCCATGCTGGCCCGGTCGGTGTAGGAGAGGTTCAGGCCCGGCAGGAACAGCCTTGTGTCGGCCAGGCACATCCGGTTGACCTCGTCGCCGAGCGTGTTGTCGGCGTAGATCGCGGCGTGCTCGCCGATGACGTCGTCCACGTAGTGGCCCAGGTCCGGGCTGATCAGCCCGGCCAGCTCGGGGCCGTCGTAGAGGGTGTAGCTGCGCCGGAACCGCGGCTCCTCGGGCAGCTCGGCGAAGGTCAGGAAGCGCTTGGCCCAGCGGACGGTTCGCAGTCCCCGGCCGCCCATCGTCACTGGCAGCGCGCCCACGCCGCCCCGGACCACGGCGCGGGCCGCGGCGGGCATCCGGCCGTAGTTGCCGGCCAGCTCGCAGGCCAGGTGCTTGCGGTAGCCGCCGAACAGCTCGTCGGCGCCCATCCCGGACAGCACCACCTTGACCCCGCGGTCGCGGGCCGCCTCGCAGATCAGCACGGTGTTGATGGCGGCCGGGTCGCCGATCGGCTCGTCCAGCACGTCCACCATCCGGGGCAGCATGCTGACCACGTCGGGCGAGATCTCGATCTCGTGCAGCTTGATGCCGAACTGGGCCGCGACCTTCCGCGCGTACATCGCGTCGTCGGGCATGGCCTCGAGCTTCTGGTCCTCGGGCCGGAACCCGATCGTGTAGGCGTCGATGCCCTGGTCGGCCTGGTGGGCCAGCACGGTGATGAGGCTGGAGTCCAGGCCGCCGGACAGGAAGCTGGACACCGGCACGTCGGAGACCATGTGCGCGGTGACCGAGTCCTGGATCACCTCGGCCAGGTCGGCGGGCGGCCCGGCCGCGGCCTCGGCGGCCACGTCGGCGATCCGCCAGTAGCGCTCGACCGTGTGGCGGCCGTCCGGGCGGAACCGGGCCCAGGAGCCGCCGGGCAGCTTGTGCACGCCCTCGATGGAGCAGCGCTGCTCGGGGATCCAGTAGTAGAGCATCGACGCCACCAGGGCGCCCGGCTCCATCCGCAGCTCCGAGCCGGTGGCGGCGACCAGTGCCTTCAACTCGGAGGCGAACACGACGCCGTCGCCCCGCTGCCGGTAGTACAGCGGCTTGATGCCGAACGGGTCGCGGGCCAGGATCAGGTCGCCGCTGGCCTCGTCCAGGAGCGCGAACGCGAACATGCCCCGGAACTTGGGCAGGGCGGCCGGGCCCCAGCAGCGCCAGGCCTCCAGCACCACCTCGGTGTCCGACTTGGTGGTGAACGACACTCCGCGGGCGATCAGCTCGTCGCGCAGGGCCCGGTAGTTGTACAGCTCGCCGTTGTAGATCAGCGTCATGCCGTGCTTGATCAGCGGCTGGTCGGCCGAGGTGGACAGGTCGATGATCGACAGCCGGAGGTGGCCGAGCTGGCACGACACCCGGTCGTCGGCGTGCGTCCACACGCCGACCGCGTCGGGGCCACGGTGGGCCATCCGGTCGACCATGACGTCAACGAGCTGGCGCCCGTCCGCCTGCTGATAGCAGCCCGCGATTCCGCACATGTCAGCTGCTGGCCCGGCTGGTGGACCGCAGCGCCGCGCGGCGGTCGGTGGTGAGGCTGTCGTACACGTCCACGTAGGCCTTCTTCTGGTGGCTCCAGGCCAGCTCCTGCTCGACCCGGACCCGGCCCAGGCGGCCGAGCCGGTGGCGCTTGGCCTCGTCGTCCATGAGCTCGGCCAGGGCCACCGCGTAGTCGTGGATGTTGTTGGGCCGCACGTACACGGCGGCGTCTGACGTGGACACGCGGGTCTCCCGCAGGTCGAAGGCCAGCACGGGCAGCTCGAACGCCATGTACTCCATCGACTTGTTCATCGTGGACACGTCGTTGAGCGGGTTCTTGGGGTCGGGCGACAGGCCGACGTCGGCGGTGGACATCACCCGGGCCACCAGCTCGTCCGGGGCCCGGCCGGTGAACTCCACATAGCCGCCCAGGTTCAGCTTGTCCCGCAGCGCGACCAGCTCGTCAAAGCAGTCGCCCTTGCCCATCAGCGTGATGCTGATGTCCTCGCGGTGCAGCTGGTGGACCAGGATGTCGGCGGCCAGTACCACGATGTCCACCCCGTCCTGGGGTCCCATCACGCCGATGTAGGCGGCCAGGTACTTGCGCCCGCGGCGCTGGTCGGGGTCCTCCGGGCCGCGGCGCAGCCGGTCGGGGTCGGGCCCGGTGCGGACCACGGTCACGTCGACCGGCGCCTTGCCGCTGCGGTGGATGGCGATGTCGCGGTAGGAGTCATTGGTGGAGATCACGTGGTCGGCGGTGCGGTGGGTGGTTCGCTCCAGCGCCCGCAGGCCGCGGTAGGGCAGTTTCGGGCCCTCGGGGAACCGCGACTGGTAGAGCTCCGGGGACAGGTCGTGGTGGTCGAACACGAACTTGGTGCCGTCCATGGCCCGCAACGCCTTGGCGATCGGCCAGAAGATGTCCGGCGGGTTGCAGGCCTGCAGGACCTTGAACTTGCCCCGGCGCCGGGCCTTGCGCACCTGCCAGGCGGTGGCCACGAACGAGTAGACGTACTCGGCGATGAAGCTGAGCTTGCTACCGCCGGGCGCGTAGGGCTTGTACTTGAACAGCTCGACGGTGTCGACGACCTGGAACGCCGGGTCACCGTCGCCCTTCGGGCACACCACGGAGACCTGGTAGCCCGCCGCCACCAGCGCCTGGCACTCCAGCCAGACACGCCGGTCGAACGGCACGGGCAGGTTCTGGACGATGATCAGGACGCGGCTCACCGGCCGGTCCCCGCCTGGCCGCGCCTGGCCCGCCGACGCCCGCCCTGCCCTGGCACTGCTGCCACCGGGCCGGCGTCCCCCCGGCCCGTCACTGCTATGTTCATCGCCCCACCCCTGGCTATGGCTTGCATGCAGGAAACCCCGTAGCCATATGAGGAGCGAGCCACTAGCCGTGATACGACAAATGGCCTCAAGCTTTCGTCTCGAGCTTTGCCGTCTCGAGCTTTGCCGTCTCGAGCTTTGCCGGGGAGCCACGGGCGGACCTCGGGGGAACACATGGGAGGACCATGATCGTCAGCCAAGTTCCGCGCATCGCCGGCGCCCTGGTGTTCACCCCGGCGCCGCACGTCGACGAGCGGGGCTTCTTCAGCCGCACCTTCGACGCCGAGGTGGCCAGGTCGGCCGGGCTCGATCCGGCCGAGTTCGTCCAGGACAGCCTGTCCCGCTCGGCCCGCGGCGTAGTGCGCGGCCTGCACATCCGCTCGGCGCCGGGCGAGGCCAAGCTGGTCCGCTGCTCCTACGGCGCGATCTTCGACGTGATCGTGGACCTGCGCCCGTGGTCGCCGAGCTACCGCAACTGGGAGAGCTTCGAGCTGCGGGACAGCGAGCAGGTCTCGCTGTACGTGCCCGCCGGCTGCGCCCACGGGTTCCAGGCCCTGACCGGGCCGGCCGACGTGGCCTACCGCATCGACCGGCCGCACAACCCGGCCCAGGACGTGTCGATCGCGTTCGACGATCCCGAGCTGGCCATCGGCTGGCCGCTGCCGGTCACGCTGATGTCGGGCCGGGACCGGGCCGCGCTGTCGATCGAGGACGCGGTGACGCTGCTCGCCCAGCGGGCGGAATGTCCGTAATGGTGGGCTTTGCCGACAACGGTAATAATGTTAGTTATAACCCCGTGATGTGCAGTCAGCAACGGCTAGATGGCAACGGACGGCTACGGTTAGTCGCCGTGTAATGCCGGGCTGTTCACGTGGTATTTGGCGGGTTTTCTCGCAAACGCGCTGGCTGGCGGTGATGTCTGCTGTAACGTACCGTGCGCCGGGCTGATCCGAGTGGCCGTTCCCCGAGGCATCCGAACCCGAAAGGCAATACTGATGCTGAAACGCACCCTCGTACTGCTCGCCGCTGCCACGGTGGCGCTGACGATGTCCGCCACAGCGGCATTCGCGGCGGTCCCGGCGCACCCGAAATGGGAATCCAGCGCTAAAGAGGGCACCTGGCATAACGGCAGTTTTATCTTCCAGAACGACATGTGGAGCTGCCCGCAGGCCGCCTGCGGCAAGCAGACGATCTGGGCCGACGGGCCCAATAACTGGGGTGCCGAGGCCGGCATGGCGGCGGGCAACACCGCGGTGCTGACCTACCCCGACATCGCCCGGATCTACAACAATCCGCGGGTGTCGAGCTTCAAGCTCATCCGCAATGGGTTCGCCGAGACGATGCCCAAGACCAGGGGCCTGAGCGCCGAGGCCGCTGACGATGTGTGGCTCGACAACTACAAGATCGAGATGATGATGTGGGTGGACAACACCGGCCGCTCGCTGGCCGGCAGCACCCACCTGGGCTCGGCGGTCATCTACGGCCAGCACATCGGCGTCTACCGGTACGGCAGCTCCGAGTACATCTTCAACCTGCCCGGCCACGAGCGGTCCGGCGTGACGCACATCCTGTCCGGCATTCGCTGGCTGCAGGCCCACGGCTACGCGCCGGCCAACGCCACGCTGACCAACGTGCAGTTCGGCTGGGAGATCGCCAGCACCGGCGGAGTGCCCGCGGACTTCCACATCAGCAAGTACTGGCTGCACACGCACCGGTAAGTAGCATCGCTGGCAGGGTCCTAGCCGGTCCTGCCGGCCTGGCGCCGGGGCGGTTCCGTGTATCAGCGGGGCCGCCCCGGCGCTCGTTTATCTGTCGGCGGTTTCAGGGGCCGACGATCTTAGGAGTGGGCGGGTCCGGGCGGGCCGGACCCCGCGGGAGTGCTGGACGATAGCTGGGAGTTGTGGATGAGGGTCCTGGTGGCGGGAGACCGCGGCTACATCGGCGCCGTGCTCGTGCCCTTCCTGCGGGCTGCCGGGCACCAGGCCGACGGCCTCGACGTCGGCCTGTACGAGGGGTGTGACCTGGGCCCCCCGCCCGAGGACCTGAGCGGCCGCCCGGCCAACGACATGCGCGACGCCGCGCCCGGCGAGCTGTCCGGCTATGACGCCGTGATCTGTCTGGCCGCGCTGTCCAATGACCCGCTGGGCGACCTGAACCGGGACGCGACCTTCTCGGTCAACCTGGACGGCACGCTGGCCCTGGCCCGTGCGGCCAAGCAGGTCGGCGTGACCCGCTTCCTGTTCTCCTCCTCGTGCAGCCTGTACGGTGCGGCCGGGTCGGCCGGGGTGGCCGAGGACGGGAACATGCTGCCCGTCACCCCCTACGGCGAGACCAAGGTCGTGGCCGAGCGCGAGCTGGCGCTGCTGGCCGACGACTCGTTCAGCCCGACCTACCTGCGTAACGCCACCGCCTACGGCGTCTCGCCGCGGCTGCGCCTGGACATCGTGGCCAACAACCTGACCGCGGTGGCCATGACCACCGGCGAGGTCAAGATGCAGAGCGACGGGTCGCCGTGGCGGCCGATGGTCCACATCGAGGACATCAGCCGCGCCTTCCTGGCCATGCTCGAGGCCCCTCGCGAGCTGGTCCACGACGAGGCGTTCAACGTCGGCCGAACCGAGGACAACGTGCAGATCCGGGAGATCGCGGAGATGGTCCGCGAGGCGGTGCCGGAGTCGCAGGTGTCGTTCGCCGAGGGGGCCGGGCCCGACATCCGCAACTACCGGGTCGACTTCGCCAAGCTGCACACCACGTTCCCAAACCTCAAGATGCGCTGGGACGTCCGGGCCGGGATCGACGAGCTGGCCGCCGCCTACGCCCGGTACGGCCTGACCTACGAGGACTTCGTGTCGTCGCGCTACGTGCGGCTGCGCCGGATCCGCGAGCTCCTCGACGCCGGGCTGGTCGACGAGATGCTCCGGCGGCAGACGGACGAGCAGTTCGGCTGACCGTTTAGCTGACCGCCGCCGCCGGCTCACCGCCGGCCGGCCGCCGGCTGACGGTGAGGCCGGTCACGTATGGTGCCTCCAGGCCCTTTGGCTAAGGAGACACGTGACTAGCTTTACCGACGTCAGCGCGTTCGCGTCGATCCCCCGGCTGACCTCGTTGCGGCTGTCGCCGGACGGCACCTGGCTAGCCGTCGGCGTCCAGACCGTGGGCGGCGAGCCGCCCAGGTACGTGACCAGCATCTGGCGCGTCGACACCGGGTCGGCGGACGGTGCGCCGGACCGGGCTCCGGTCCGTGCGCCGGTCCGGGCGCCGGTCCGGCTGACCCGCGGCGCCGAGGGCGAGGGCAGCCCGCGGTTCCTGCCCGACGGCTCCCTGGTGTTCGCGGCCAAGCGACCGTCCGGGTCGTCCGGGTCGCCGGGGTCGTCTGGGTCGCCGGGGTCGTCTGGGTCGAACGGCGGGGCGGCGGGCAAGGACAAGCCGGCCCTGTGGCTGCTGCCCGCTGTCGGCGGCGAGGCCCGCCGCATCGCGGCCGCGCCCGGCGGCGTGATGGGCGTCGCTACGGCCGCATCGGCTCCCGTGCTGGCCTTCGCGGCCGCGGTCCTGCGCGGCGCGGCCACGGCCGCCGACGACACCGCCCTGCGCAAGGCCCGCACCGACGCCGACGTCAACGCGATCCTGCACGAGGGCGGCCGCATCCGGTACTGGGACCACGACCTCGGCCCCGACCAGCTGCGGCTGCTGACCGCCCCGGTCCCGGACGGCGAGGACGCCGCCGGAGCCGACCTGCCCGAGCCGCGCGACCTGACCCCGGAGGCCGGCCGGGCCCTGGACGACCAGGAGTTCGAGCTGACCCCCGACGGGACCGCCGTGATCACCAGCTGGATCACGGAGACGACCGCCGGTGGCTGGCACGTCGACCTCGTGGCCGTGGACGTGGCCGCGGGCACCCGCCGGGTACTGATCACCGCGCCCGACGCGGACTTCGAGGCGCCGCGGGTCTCCCCGGACGGCGCGCTCGTCCTGGCTCATCGCTCCGAGCATGACACCTTCGACCGGCCCGGCGACGTCACGCTGGTCACGGTGCCGCTGGCCGACTCCGGTGCCGGTGCTGGTGTCGGCACCAGCACCGGCGGTTCGGATGAGGCGCGTGATCTGCTGCCCGGCTTCGACCGCCACCCGGCCGAGGCGGTCTGGGCCCCCGACTCCCGCTCGGTCTACTTCACCGCCGACGACCAGGGGCGGCGGCCGGTGTTCCGGGCCGACCTGGCCGACGGCGAGCTGGTCAGGATCACCACCGACGACGGCGCCTACGAGCAGCTCTGCCCATCGCCCGACGGGCGCTACCTCTACGCCCTGCGCAGCGCCATCGACGCTCCGGCCGCCCCGGTCCGCATCGACGTCGGCTCACCAGGAGCCGCGGCCGGGCTAGCCTGGCTGGCCAGCCCGGCCGGGACGCTGACCGTGCCAGGGCGGCTGGACGAGGTGACCGCCACCGCCACCGACGGCACCACCATCCGCGGCTGGCTGGCCCTGCCGGAGGACGCCAGCGCCGACAGCCCCGCGCCGCTGCTGCTGTGGGTTCACGGCGGCCCGGTGGCCAGCTGGAACTCCTGGTCCTGGCGCTGGAACCCGTGGCTCATGACCGCCCGCGGCTACGCCGTGCTGCTGCCCGACCCGGCGCTGTCCACCGGATACGGCCAGCACATGATCCAGCGCGGCCACGGCACCTGGGGCGACGCCCCCTACACCGACGTCATGGCCATCACCGACGCCGTGGTCAAGCGACCCGACATCGACTCCAGCCGCACGGCCATGATGGGCGGCTCGTTCGGCGGCTACATGGCCAACTGGATCGCCAGCCACACCGACCGCTTCGCCGCGATAGTCAGCCACGCCGGGCTGTGGGCCCTGGATCAGATGCTGACCACCACCGACTTTCCCGCCTACTGGGTGCGCACCTTCGGCGACCCCCTGACCCAGCCCGAGCGCTACCAGGCCAACTCTCCGCACCTGCACGTGGCCGACATCGGCACGCCCATTCTGGTCATTCACGGTGACAAGGACTACCGGGTGCCGGTCGGCGAGGCCCTGCGGCTGTGGGCCGACCTGGCCCGCCTGGGCAAGCCGGCCAAGTTCCTTTACTTCCCGGACGAGAATCACTGGATACTCAAGCCGGGCGACGTGCCGGTCTGGTACGAGACAATTTTCTCCTTCCTGGCCGAGCATGTCCTCGGCGAGACGTGGAAAAGGCCGGAATTGGTGTGAGACAAGACGCCGGCGCCGGACGCCCCTGACGGGGTCCGGCGCCGGCGTTGTCTCGGATGACGCGGGCGCGGGTTACGCGGGGTGCGCGGGTTACGCGGGGTGCGCGGGGTGCGCGGTTATGCGGCCGGGCCGGGGAAGCCGGTAAACAGCTGCGAGTCGGGGATGACCCCGCCGGTCAGCGTGTTCTCGGTCTCCACCTTGATCTGGTTGGTCGGGTGCACCGTGCCCGGGTCCACCGTCATCACCTCAGGGTGGCTGAAGCTGGTGCTGGCGCCGTCAATCAGCGGCACGTAGCCGTGCTGGGCGTTGTTCGAGTCCAGGATGAACAGCGTGCCCTCGTAGACGCCGCACGGCCGCAGGGTCACGTTCTGGCCGCTGAAGATCGTCCCCGAGGTGCCGACGCACAGGTCAGTCTCGTTGCCGTAGGGCGTCCAGTTCAGCTCCAGCACCTGGTTGCCCCCGTAGTGGATGCAGGCCACCGAGGTCACCGCCAGCTGGGTCCCGCAGAACTGGCTGACCGTCCCGTCCGCGGCCACCGTGAAGTCCTCGTTCGGGTGGCTGTTGCTGGCGTACTTGAGGTTCAGCTTCTGCCCGACCCGGCCGCCGACGCCCAGGTCGCCGGGCACGTAGGCGTTCAGGATGGTGTGGTGGCCGAGGACCCGGCTGAAGATGTCGGTGCACTGCGCACCGCAGGCCGGGGTGGCGCTGGGCCGGCCGGCATGTGACCCGGCGGCGGCAGTGGTGGCGGCCTGGGCGGCCTGGGCCGCGGTGGCCCCGAACGCCAGCAGGGATGTCGCCGCCGCCAGCGCGATGATGGTCTTGCGCATGTTCTCTCCCTCGGGATGAGCCGGGGCTAATCCCGGCTATGCACCTTTCTCACCTGAATAAGCCCGAATCTTGAGTAATCCAGCTATTCGGCTCAGGTCACTTGATGTCCTACGTATCGGGAGACGTATCGCTCATAGGCCTGGTTTACCTGAATCCAAAAAGATTTGGCTCCGCCGGTAATGAATATAAACACATGTCATAAAGAAGCGGTCGGAGAAGGGTCAGTCCATGATGATGAAGCATTTTCGGTGTCCCACCACCCAAAATCCTCCACCGTGATTGGCCTGCCTAGACGCGGCCTGAACGTCGTGGCGTGCGAGACAGCCGAGTCTGCTGTGAGCGCTGCGGGCAGGCCCGGGCAGGCCCGGCCAGGCCCGGGCAGGCCGGCCCGGCCCGGGCAGGCCGGCCCGGCCTCCGCGGCCGTCTGCCCGTGCGCCGTCGCTTTCGATCTTGTTACAGGGCCCGCGAACGACGTGGTTGTTGCTCTCACGCCGTTACAGCGACGTGGGAGCAACAACCACGTCGCTGGCCCGCCTTTCGGCTAGGCCGCAACCCGGAATCAGACCGGCTGCATCACGGATCACCGGGGGTTACAGGGGCTGCCGGGCGGCATGTTACGGCCGGTACGGCAGGGAAGCGGCATCGCGGGGACTTCCATGATCATGGGGAATCGGGGTCGCCCGTGGCCCCTTATCCGCCATGATCATGGAGCGGTCGGGTTACGGCCGGGAGGAATGCCGTTTCCGGGTGGACCGGCTGACGCGCCAGCGTGGAAGGGTAGGCACTGCGGCGGCGGCGCGGTGGGGTGGCTGTGCCAGGCTGACGGCATGACTCGTGCCCAGCTGGATCGCAAGCCCGCCGAGGTGTCGGCGATGTTCGACAAGGTCGCCGATCGGTACGACCTGATGAACGATGTCCTGTCGCTGGGCCAGGACCGGTACTGGCGGGGCATGGTGGCGCGGGCTGTGGGCGCCCGGTCCGGCGAGCTCGTCCTCGACCTGGCCGCAGGCACGGGCACCTCCTCGCGCACCTTTACCCGGGCCGGCGCCAGGTGCGTCGCGTGCGACTTCTCTCTGGGCATGCTGCGCGTCGGGGCGCGGCAGCCGGCCCCGTCAGTGCGCTTCGTGGCCGGGGACGCGCTGGACCTGCCGTTCGCCGACGCCGCGTTCGACGCGGTGACGATCTCGTTCGGGCTCCGCAACGTGGCCGACACCGGGACCGCGCTGGCCGAGATGCGGCGGGTAACCCGGCCGGGCGGACGGCTGGTGATCTGCGAGTTCAGCCACCTGCGGCCGGCCGCCCTGGACACGCTCTACGCCGGGTACCTGTCCCGCGCGCTGCCCGCCGTGGCCCGGCGGCTGTCCGGCAACGCGGAGGCCTACGACTACCTGGCCGAGTCGATCAAGGACTGGCCGGACCAGCGTGGGTTGGCCGACAAGATCACTGCTGCGGGCTGGTCGGGCGTGCGCTGGCTCAACCTCTCCCTGGGCATTGTCGCCCTGCACCTGGCCCGCCGCCCGGCCTAGCCGCGGGGCCGCCCGGAAGTGGCCGGCGGAGGCTCGGGGCCGCCCGGGGCATGGCGCATAGGGACGGACTAGACTACGACCGACAGCCTTGTGAAGCCGTTCACAAGACGCGGTGTGTAGCACAGCTTGGACGGGTCAGTGACCGAGCAAGATCCCTCCGTCGGCACGCCGGACTTGCCCCCACGTGATGGCAGCAGGTTCCCAGGGCGTGCCCGCGGCGGGCATAGCGACAGTGCCGACGTAGCCGATGTGATCGTCGTCGGCGCCGGCCCCGCCGGGTCGGCGGTGGCCTATTATTTGGCCACCGCCGGGCTGGACGTGCTGGTGCTGGAGAAGAGCCGGTTCCCGCGCGAGAAGGTCTGCGGCGACGGGCTCACCCCCCGCGCGGTCAAGGCCCTGGCCAGCATGGGTGTGCCCACCGAGGAGAGCGACGGCTGGCTGCGCAACAAGGGCCTGCGGATCATCGGCGGCGGCGGCCGGATCGAGCTGGACTGGCCCGACCTGTCCAGCTACCCGGGCTACGGCATGGTGCGCACTCGGATGGACTTCGACCAGATCCTGGCCGGCCACGCGGCCAAGGCGGGCGCCCGCGTGATGGAGGGCATGAACGTCACCGGCCCGGTGCTCGACGACCGTACGGGCCGGATCATCGGCGTCGCGGCCCAGGAGACGGCTGGGGGCAAGGATGCTCCCGAACAAATCTTCTCGGGCCGGCTCGTCGTCGCCGCGGACGGGAACTCCTCCCGGCTGTCGGTGGCCATGGGCCTGCGTAAGCGCGATGACCGGCCGCTCGGCGTCGCGGTGCGCACTTACTACACCAGTCCCCGGCACGATGACGACTATCTCGAGGCCTGGCTGGACCTGTGGGACGGCGACTCGCTGCTGCCCGGCTACGGCTGGATCTTCGGGATGGGCGACGGGACCAGCAACGTGGGCCTGGGCCTGCTCAACACCTCGACTTCATTCCAGAACATCGACTACCGGGCGCTGCTCAAGCGCTGGCTGGCCGCGATGCCCGCCGAGTGGGGCTTCACCGAGGAGAACCGGACCGCGCCGGTGCGCGGCGCGGCGCTGCCGATGGGCTTCAACCGGACCCCGCACTACACCAGGGGCCTGCTGCTGGCCGGCGACTCGGGCGGGATGGTCAACCCGTTCAACGGGGAGGGCATCGCCTACGCGCTGGAGTCGGGCGAGACCGCGGCCGGGGTCATCACCCAGGCCCTGGCCCGGCCTACCGCGGACAGCGCCGAGCGGGTTCTGGCGGATTATCCCCGGATTCTGCGGGACAGCTACGGTGGGTACTACACGCTCGGCCGGGTCTTCGTCGAACTGATCGGCAAGCCGTCGTTCATGAGGTTCGCGACCAGGCACGGCGTAAAGCGCCCGGCAGTGATGCGATTCACGATGAAGCTGCTCGGCAACCTGACCGAGACCCGCGGCGGCGATGCGGTGGATCGCCTGATTAACGCGGTGTCTAAGATGACGCCGGCAGCATAGCCGGATGGTGCGGACCCCAGGGCACAGCGCCCCGGCAGTCAGACAAGGAGGTGAAAGGCGATGAGCCACTATCTGCCGATACTGATCCTCGGCCTGCTGGCCGCCTTCTTCGCCGTCTTCTCGCTCGTCGCGGGCAGCCTGTCCGGACCGAAGCGGTGGAACCGGGCCAAGCTGGAGGCCTATGAGTGCGGCATCGAGCCGACCAAGCAGCCCAGTGGCCTGCGGTTCCCGGTCAAGTACTACCTGACGGCGATGCTCTTCATCGTCTTCGACATCGAGATCATCTTCCTGTACCCCTGGGCGGTCTACTTCGACCGGCTCGGGGTCTTCGGGCTGGTAGAGATGGTCACTTTTATCGCGACGGTGCTGTTCGCCTACGTCTACGTATGGCGGCGCGGCGGCCTGGAGTGGGACTGAGACATGGGAATCGAAGAAAAGCTCCCCAGCGGGATAATGCTGACCACAGTCGAGAAGCTGGCCGGCTATGCGCGCAAGGTCTCGGTCTGGCCGGCGACCTTTGGCCTGGCCTGCTGTGCGATGGAGCTGTTCTCGACCGGCGGCCCGCGCCACGACCTGGCCCGGTTCGGCATGGAGCGGGCCTCGAACACCCCGCGGCAGGCCGACCTGATGATCGTGGCCGGCCGGGTGAGCCAGAAGATGGCGCCGGTACTGCGGCAGATCTACGACCAGATGAGCGAGCCCAAGTGGGTCATCTCCATGGGCGTCTGCGCCTCGTCCGGTGGCATGTTCAACAACTACGCCATCGTGCAGGGCGTGGACCACATCGTGCCGGTGGACATCTACCTGCCGGGCTGCCCGCCGCGGCCGGAGATGCTGCTGGACTCGATCGTCAAGCTGCACGACAAGATCCAGAACATGAAGCTGGGCGTCAACCGGGAGCGCCAGATTGAGGAGCTCGAGCAGGCCCGGCTGCGGCGGCTGCCGCTGCTGACCGGCGTGCCCGGCGCGCAGGGCGGCGGCTCGCTCGGCGGCGAGCACCAGCCAGGAGATCACTAGTGACCACACCAGGTAACGGCGCGGACCAGACCGCGCCGACTCCGCCTGACCAACAAGGCCAAGACCAGGCCGCGCCCGACCCGGCCGCGCTGGCGGGCCGGGAGCGGCTGGCCGAGCAGGTCAAGCGGACCGGGATGTTCGGCACCCAGACCACAGGTGACACCTCCGGCTACGGCGGCCTCCAGGTCCGGCGGCCCCCGCCGCTGCCCGCGCAGCGGCCCTACGGGTCCTACTTCGACGAGCTGGCCGACGCGCTGGGCGCCGCGCTCGAGCAGTCGGGCAGCAGCTTCGGCGACGCCGTCGAGCGGGTCTCCACCGAGTTCGGCGAGCTGACCTTCTACGTGCGCCGGGAGAAGCTGCTCGACGTGGCGGCCCGGCTGCGGGATGAGCCCACGCTGGCCTTCGAGCTGTGCCTGGGTGTGTCCGGGGTGCACTACCCGTCCGACACCGGGCGCGAGCTGCACGCCGTGTACGCGTTCTTGTCGATCCGGCACAACCGGCGGATCCGGCTGGAGGTCAGCGTGGCCGACGCCGACCCGCACATCCCCTCGCTCATGAACCTATACCCCACCTGCGACTGGCACGAGCGGGAGACCTGGGACTTCTTTGGCATCATCTTCGACGGCCACCGGGCCCTGACGAGGATCGAGATGCCGGACGACTGGAAGGGACACCCGCAGCGGAAGGACTATCCGCTGGGCGGCATCCCGGTGGAGTACCGCGGCGCGACCATCCCGCCGCCAGATGAGCGGAGGGCTTACGAATGACCGCTCCAACTGACTATGACGCGCAGGCCGAGGGCGACGCCGAGGAAGGTCGCATCTACACCGTCGCCGGCGAGGACTGGGACGAGGTCATCGAGGCGGCCAGGGACGCGGGCCGCAACGGCGAGGAGCAGCTCGTCGTCAACATGGGCCCCCAGCACCCGTCCACGCACGGGGTGCTGCGGCTGGTCCTCACGCTGGACGGCGAGACGGTGAAGGAGGTGCGGGCGGTCATCGGCTACCTGCACACCGGCATCGAGAAGAACATGGAGTTCCGCACCTGGACGCAGGGCACCACGTTCTGCACCCGGATGGATTACCTGTCCCCGCTGTTCAACGAGGCCGTTTACTGCCTGGGGGTGGAGAAGCTGCTCGGCATCACGGGCCAGATCCCCGAGAAGGCCTCCATCATCCGGGTACTGCTGATGGAGCTGAACCGGATCTCCTCGCACATGATGGCGATCGCCAGCTTCGGCCTGGAACTGGGCGCGACCACCGTGGCCCTGTACGGCCTGCGCGAGCGGGAGAAGACCCTTGATCTGTTCGAGCTGATCACCGGCCTGCGGATGAACCATGCGTTCATCCGGCCCGGCGGTGTGGCCCAGGACCTGCCCGCGGGCGCGCTGGAGCGAATCCGCGAGTATCTGGCGGTTATGCCTCACCAGCTCGGCGAGATCAGGTCGCTGTGGGACGCGGCCCCGGTTTACCTGGCCCGGACCAAGAACATCTCCTACCTCGACCTCGCGGGCTGCATGTCGCTGGGCGTCACCGGCCCCGTGCTGCGGGCCACCGGCCTGCCCTGGGACCTGCGCAAGAGCCAGCCCTACTGCGGCTACGAGACCTACGAGTTCGACGTGCCCACCCGGACCGGCTGCGACGTCTACGACCGGTACATCATCCGGATGGACGAGTGCGACCAGTCGCTGCGGATCATCGAGCAGTGCCTGGACCGGCTGGCGGGCTCCCGGCCGGCCGACGATCCGGTGATGATCGGCAACGCTAAGATCGGCTGGCCCGCTCAGCTGGCGCTGGGCCCGGACGGGATGGGTAACTCGCCCGACCACATCGCGCACATCATGAGCCAGTCCATGGAGGCGCTCATCCATCACTTCAAGCTGGTCACCGAGGGCTTCCGGGTCCCGGCGGGTCAGGTCTACGAGGTTGTCGAGTCGCCGCGCGGCGAGCTCGGCTGCCACGTGGTCAGCGACGGCGGCACCCGGCCCTACCGGGCCCACTTCCGCGATCCGTCGTTCACCAACTTGCAGTCGCTGTCGGCCATGTGCGAAGGCGGCATGGTCGCCGACGTGATTGCCGCCGTGGCCAGCATCGATCCCGTGTTGGGAGGCGTGGACAGGTAATGGCGCTGACGCAGGAGGCGCGCGCCCGGCTGGAACCGGACGCCGCGCGGATCATCGGCCGTTACCCCAAGACGCGGTCGGCCCTGCTGCCGCTGCTGCACCTGGTGCAGGCCGAGGAGGGCTTCGTCTCCGAGGACGGTATCGAGTTCTGCGCCGGGCAGCTCGGGCTGACCCAGGCCGAGGTCACCGCGGTGGTCTCCTTCTACACCATGTACAAGCGGCGGCCGCCGGGCGAGTACCACGTCGGCGTGTGCACCAACTCGCTGTGCGCGGTGATGGGCGGGGACGCCATCTTCGCCGACCTCCAGGAGCACCTCGAGCTGGGCGACGACGAGACCAGCGCCGACGGCAAGGTCAGCCTGGAGCACCTGGAGTGCAACGCGGCCTGCGACTACGCGCCGGTCGTGATGGTCAACTGGGAGTTCTTCGACAACATGACCCCGCAGTCAGCCAGGGACCTGGTCGACGGGCTGCGCTCGGGCGCCGACGTGAAGCCGACCCGGGGCGCGCCGCGGCTGTGCACCTGGAAGCAGGCCTCGCGGATCCTGGCCGGCTTCCCCGACGACCAGGCCGCCGGCGGCCACACGGCCGGCGACGCCAGCCTGGCCGGCCTGCGCGTGGCCAAGGAGCAGGGCTGGGTGGCCGAAGGCCACGACAAGCCTGGGGGTCCGGGGGTTACCCAACGGGCTAACACGGGAGGGACCCAGTGACCACTGTGCTGACGCCGGAACTGACGGCGCACTGGGACCAGCCGGATTCGTTCACGCTGGAGGCCTACCGGCGCGACGGCGGCTACCAGGCGCTGCCCAAGGCGCTGGCCCTGGAGCCCGACCAGCTCATCCAGACCCTCAAGGACTCGGTGCTGCGCGGCCGCGGTGGCGCGGGCTTCCCGACCGGGCTCAAGTGGGGCTTCATCCCCCAGGGTGACGGCAAGCCGCATTACCTGGTGGTCAACGCCGACGAGTCCGAGCCTGGCGCCTGCAAGGACATGCCGACGCTGCTGGCCAACCCCCAGGCCCTGATCGAGGGCATGGTCATCGCCGCTTACGCCATCCGGGCCAACCAGGCCTTCATCTACGTGCGCGGCGAAGTGCTACACGTGATCCGGCGGCTGCACAACGCCGTCGCCGAGGCCAGGGCGGCCGGCTACGTGGGCACCGACATCCTGGGCTCCGGGTTCGACCTGGACATCGTGGTGCACTCCGGCGCGGGCGCCTACATCTGCGGCGAGGAGACCGCGCTGCTCGACTCGCTCGAGGGCTTCCGCGGCCAGCCCCGGCTCAAGCCCCCGTTCCCCGCCGTGGCGGGCCTGTACGCCTGCCCGACGGTGGTCAACAACGTCGAGTCCATCGCCACCGTGCCTTACATCGTCAAGCACGGGGCCGAAGAGTTCGCCGCCATGGGCACCGAGCGGTCCAAGGGCTTCGGGATCTTCTCGCTGTCCGGCCACGTGACGCGGCCGGGCCAGTACGAGGCTCCGCTCGGCACCACGCTGCGCGAACTGCTAGCGCTGGCCGGCGGGATCCGGGCCGGGCATCGGCTCAAGTGCTGGACCCCCGGTGGCTCGTCCACGCCGCTGTTCACCGAGGAGCACCTGGACGTCCCGCTGGACTACGAGTCGGTGGCCAAGGCCGGCTCCATGCTGGGCACCCGCTCGATCCAGCTGTTCGACGACACCACCTGCGTGGTCCGGGTCGTGCTGCGCTGGGCCAAGTTTTATCGGCACGAGTCGTGCGGCAAGTGCACGCCGTGCCGGGAGGGCAGCTTCTGGGTGGTCCAGATCATGGAGCGGCTCGAGCGGGGCGAGGGCACCGAGGCCGAGCTGGAGAAGCTGCTGGACATCTGCAGCAACATCACCGGCCGGGCGTTCTGCGCCCTGGGCGACTCGATCGAGCCCTCGGTCAAGTCGTCGATCAGGTACTTCAGGGACGAGTACCTGGAGCACCAGCGGCAGGGCGGCTGTCCGTTTGACCCCGCCGCCTCCACCTTGTTCGCGATGGAGTCCGTCTGATGACCGTACAGGCGAGCCAGAACCCGGGCGGCGAGGTCCCCCGGCCGGCCGAGGGCGTAACCGTCACGATCGACGGTTTCGAGATCACGGTGCCCAAGGGCACGCTGGTCATCCGCGCGGCCGAGCAGCTCGGGATCCAGATCCCGCGGTTCTGCGACCACCCGTTGCTTGAGCCGGTCGGCGCCTGCCGTCAGTGCCTGGTGCAGATCGAGGGCCAGCCCAAGCCGCCCGCCTCCTGCACCACGACCTGCACCGACGGCATGGTCGTGCACACCCAGCTCACTTCGCCAGTGGCCGAGAAGGCCCAGCGCGGCATGATGGAGCTGCTGCTGGTCAACCATCCGCTCGACTGCCCCATGTGCGACAAGGGCGGCGAGTGCCCGCTGCAGAACCAGTCCATGTCCACCGGCCAGGGCGAGACCCGCTTCGATGGCACCAAGCGCACCTTCCCCAAGCCCGTGGCGTTGTCGGCCGAGATTCTGCTGGACCGCGAGCGGTGCATCCAGTGCGCCCGGTGCACCCGCTTTTCCGACCAGATCCCCGGCGACCCGCTCATCGACCTTTTCGACCGCGGCCCGCAAGAGCAGGTCGGCGTGGCCGAGGGCGTCCCGTTCGATTCCTACTTCTCCGGTAACACGGTGCAGATCTGCCCGGTTGGCGCGCTGACCAGCGCCTCCTACCGGTTCCGGGCCCGGCCGTTCGACCTGGTTTCCACGCCCAGCGTCTGCGAGCACTGTGCGGCCGGCTGCCGGCAGCGCACCGACCACCGCCGCGGCGCGGTCACCCGGCGGCTGGCGGGCAACGACCCCGAGGTCAACGAGGAGTGGAACTGCGACAAGGGCCGGTTCGCCTTCACCTACGCCACCCAGCCCGACCGCCTGGTCATGCCGCTGGTCCGGGACGAATCCGGGGTGCTGGTGCCGGCCTCCTGGCCGGAGGCGCTGTCGGTCGCGGCCCGCGGCCTGGCCGAGGCGAAGGGGCAGGCGGGCGTGCTGACCGGGGGGCGGCTGACGCTTGAGGACGTCTACGCCTACGCCAAGTTCGCCCGGGTCGCGCTCGGCAGCAACGACATTGATATGCGCGCCCGCCCGCACTCGGCCGAGGAGACCCGCTTCCTCACCGGCCACGTGGCCGGGCGCGGCGGGGTCAGCTACACCAGGCTCCAGCAGGCCCCCGCGGTCCTGCTGGCCGGGTTCGAGCCCGAGGACGAGTCGCCGATCGTGTTCCTGCGGCTGCGCAAGGCGGTCCGGGCCGGCACGCTGACCGTTTACTCCATGGCCGCGCTGGCCAGCAAGGGCCTGGACAAGCTGTCCGGCAGCCTGCTGCCCACCGTCCCCGGCCGCGAGGCGGCCGTCATGGACGCCATGGGCGCCACCGCCGACTCTGATGCCACCATCGAGGGCGCCGGGGCGGGCGCGGCTCGCGCGCTGCGCCAGCCCGGCGCGATCATCCTGGTCGGAGAGCGGCTGGCCGAGGTGCCGGGCGCCCTGTCCGCGGTGGTCCGGCTGGCCGAGCGGACCGGGGCCAGCCTGGCCTGGATCCCGCGGCGCGCGGGCGAGCGCGGCGCCGTCGAGGCCGGCGCGCTGCCCAGCCTGCTGCCGGGCGGCCGGGCGGTCATCGACCCGGCCGCGCGGGCCGAGGTGGCCAGGGCCTGGGGCGTCGGCTCGCTGCCGGCTATCCCCGGCCGCGACACCGGCGAGATCCTGGACGCCGCCGCGACCGGTCAGCTTCAGGCCCTGCTGGTGGCGGGCGTGGACCCGGCCGACCTGCCCGACCCTGCCGCCGCGCTGGCGGCGCTGGAGGCGGCCAGCTTCGTGGTTAGCCTGGAACTGCGGGTCAGCGCGGTCACTGACCGGGCCGACGTGGTGTTCCCGGTGGCGGCGGTGGCCGAGAAGGCGGGCACGTTCGTGAACTGGGAGGGCCGGCCGGGCACCTTCGGGCCCGCGCTGCGGGTCCCCTCGGTCCGGTCCGACCTGCACATCCTGGCCGCCCTGGCCGACGAGATGGACGTGCACCTGGGCCTGCCCGACGCCGCCGCCGCCCGCCGCGAGTACGGCGCGCTGCGCCGCGGCGTGGGCGAGGAGCCGTCCAGCCCGGCGGCCTGGGCCACCTCCGGCGGGCGGCACGCCGCGTCCACGGCGGGGGCGGGTCAGGCGCTGCTGGCCACCTGGAATAGTCTGCTCGACGGCGGTCGCATGCAGGATGGCGAGCCGAACCTGGCAGGCACGGCCCGGCCCGCTGTCGCCCGGATCTCGGCCGCGACCGCGGCCGAGGCCGGCGTGGCCGTGAACGGCAAGGTCACCGTGGCCACCGAGCGCGGAGCCATCACCGTCCCCGTGGAGATCGCCGACATGCCGGACCGGGTCGTCTGGCTGCCGACGAACTCGGCGGGCTGCCCCGTCCGGCGTGAACTCGGCGCGGGGCACGGCACCCTAGTCACGTTGAGGAGCGCGGAATGACAGTCCTGGCCGCGTCAGCCAGCACGGCTCTCGCGAGCACGCCGGGCACCGGCACGGGCCCGAACCTGGGCAGCCTCGGCCTCGACCCGTGGTGGCTGATCCTGCTCAAGGTCCTGGTCATCTTCGTGTTCCTGGTAGTGACCACACTGCTCGTTATCTGGGCCGAGCGCCGGGTCATCGGGCGGATGCAGAACCGGCCCGGCCCGAACCGGGCCGGCCCGTTCGGCCTGCTCCAGTCGCTGATGGACGGCATCAAGCTGGCGCTAATGGAGGACATCGTCCCTCGCGGCGTGGACAAGATCCTCTTCGTGGTGGCACCCGCGGTGGCCGCTATCCCGGCGTTTATCAGCATGGCGATCATCCCGTTCGGGCCCGAGGTGTCGATCGCCGGGCACCACACCCCGCTCCAGCTCTCCGACCTGCCGGTGGCCGTGCTGCTGGTGCTGGCCATGAGCTCGATGGGCGTCTACGGGATCGTGCTGGCCGGGTGGTCGTCGAACTCGCCCTACTCGCTGCTCGGCGCACTGCGCTCGTCGGCCCAGGTGATCAGCTACGAGATCGCCATGGGACTGGCGTTCGTGCCGGTCTTTCTGTACGCCGGGTCGTTGTCCACCAGCGCGATCGTGCAGTCTCAGGCCAACGGCGGCGAGTTCCACCTGTTCGGGGCCATCCTGCACTACCCGTCGTGGTACGCGATCCTGCTGCTGCCGTCCTTCCTGATCTACATCGTCACGATGGTCGGCGAGACGAACCGGCTGCCGTTCGACCTGCCCGAGGGCGAAGGCGAGCTGGTCGCCGGCTTCCACACCGAGTATTCCTCGCTCAAGTTCGCGCTGTTCTACCTGGCCGAGTACATCAACATGGTCACGGTCTCGGCCCTGGCGACCACGCTGTTCCTGGGCGGCTGGCGGGCCCCGTGGCCGATCAGTGTCTGGTCGGGCGCGAACTCGGGCTGGTACCCGCTGCTGTGGTTCCTGGGCAAGCTGGTCCTGTTCATCTTCTTCTTCATCTGGCTGCGCGGCACCCTGCTCCGGATTCGCTACGACCAGCTCATGGCACTTGGCTGGAAGGTCCTGATTCCGGCCGCACTGGCCTGGACACTGATCATCGCGGCGCTGCGGGTGTGGCGCCGCCAGGGCGGCAGCACCGGCATCTACATCGTGGCCGGGCTGATCGTGGCCACGCTCCTGGCCCTGTGGATCGGCTGGGAGTACGCGACCCAGCGCGCAGCCAGGGCCGCCGAGGCCGAGGAGGAGAGCGCGGCCGCACATGAGCGCGAGCACGGGCCCGCCTTCCCGATCCCGCCCCTGGACCTGCCCCACTACCACGGCATAGGCCCGGGCGTCGCCGGCCTGCCGGCCGAGGCGCCCGCCGCGGGCTCTGAGGACACCAGCACGACCAAGGAGGTGACCGGTGCCTAGCTTCCTGGACCCGGTCAAGGGTTTCGGCACCAGCTTCAAGACGATGTTCCAGAAGGTGGACACCGTCCAGTACCCGGAGGAGAAGAAGCCGACCGCGCCAAGATTCCACGGTCGGCATCAGCTCAACCGCTGGCCGGACGGGCTCGAAAAGTGCATCGGCTGCGAGCTGTGCGCCTGGGCCTGCCCGGCGGACGCCATCTACGTGGAAGGCGCCGATAACACGCCGGAGGAGCGCTACTCGCCCGGCGAGCGGTACGGCCGCGTCTACCAGATCAACTATCTGCGCTGCATCCTGTGCGGGCTGTGCATCGAGGCGTGCCCGACCCGGGCGCTGACCATGACCAATGAGTACGAGCTGGCCGATGACAGCCGGGAAAGCCTGATCTGGACCAAGGAGCAGCTCGTCGCCCCGCTCCAGCCGGAAATGGAGGCGCCACCGCACCCCATGCGGCTGGGCGAGAACGAAGAGGATTACTACCGGCTCGGTGCCATGCTGGCGGACGCTAACAAGGCGGATGCGGAGGCGGCGGGCGCCAGCCCGAGCACGGGCACCCGGCCGGATCATCACCAGTCGGGAGCTTCGCAGTGAATCATCCCATCGTGATCGCGGCGGCCGCCGCGACCACGACCAGAGAACTGGCGTTCTGGTTCCTGGCCATCCTGGCGGTGGCCTCGGCGCTGGGCATGGTGCTCGCTCGCCGGGCGGTGCACTGCGCCGTCCTGCTGGCGGTCGTGATGCTGTCGCTCGCGGTGATGTACGCCATGCTGGGCGCGCCGTTCCTGGCCTTCGTGCAGGTCATCGTCTACACCGGCGCGGTGCTGATGTTGTTCCTGTTCGTGCTCATGATCGTCGGCATCAGCGCGGCCGACTCGATCATCGAGACGATCAAGGGTCAGCGGCTGGCCGCCGGGCTGGCCGGGATCGGCCTGCTCGTGCTGCTGGCGCTGATCATCGGGAACGCGGTGGTCGGGCCGGCGGCGCCCAACAGCGCCAAGTTCGGCTCCGGCAATGTGACCGGCATCGCGGCGCTGCTGTTCACCCGGTACGTGTTCCCGTTCGAGGTCACCAGCGCTTTGCTGATCACCGCGGCGCTCGGCGCCATGGTGCTGGCCCACCGTGAGCGGATCGGCCCCAAGCCGACCCAGCGCAGCCTGTCCCGGCAGCGCATCGCCAGCGGCCAGCCGACCCCGCTGCCCGGCCCCGGCACCTATGCCCGGCACAACGCGGTGGACATGCCCGCGCTGCTGCCCGACGGCTCAAGGTCCGAGCTGTCGGTTAGTGAGGTCATCACCGGCGCCCCGGCCGAGCGTGAGCTGGCACCGGGCTCCAACGGCACGCACGCGATCGTCGCGCCGGACGAGGACCAGGCGCCGACCCCGGACCCGGACCAGGTGAAGGTCGGCGGCCCCGCCGACCGTCACCTGGGCGAGGGAGGCGACGCGTGATGGTCAGCCCCGCCCACTTCGTGGCCCTGGCGGTCATCCTGTTCGTGATCGGCGGCGTGGGCGTGCTGCTGCGCCGGAACGCCCTGGTCTCATTCATGTGCATCGAGCTCATGCTGAACGCGGCCAACCTGGCCTTCGTGGCCTTCGCCCGGATGCACGGCGGCCTTGACGGCCAGATCATCGCGTTCTTCGTCATGGTGGTGGCGGCGGCGGAAGTGGTCGTCGGCCTGGCCATCCTGACTTCTATCTTCCGCGCTCGCCGGTCGGCCTCGGTCGACGAGGCGAACCTGATGAAGTACTGACTACGGAGCGACCTTGACTACCATGCACGCGACGGGCGTGTCGAGCGCGGCCTGGCTGCTGCTGGTCCTGCCGCTGGCGGGCGCGGTGATCCTGCTGCTCGGCGGCAAGCGCACCAACTCGTGGGGACACCTTGTCGGCGTGGCCATGCCCGTGGCGGCCTTCGCCTACGGCGTGGTGGCGTTCTTCAGCATGCTCAGCTACCCGGCGGGGGCCCAGCGCAGTCGGGACCTGCACCTGTTCCAGTGGATCTCGGTCGGGCACTTCAACGTCAGTGTCGGCCTCCTGCTCGACCCACTGTCGATCTGCTTCGTGCTTCTGATCACCGGCGTCGGGTCGCTGATCCACATCTTCGCGGTCGGGTACATGTCACACGACCCGGAGCGGCGTCGGTTCTTTGGCTACATGAACCTGTTCGTGACCGCGATGCTGCTGCTGGTGCTGGCCGACAACTACCTCGCGCTGTACGCGGGCTGGGAGGGTGTCGGCCTGGCGTCCTACTTGCTGATCGGGTTCTGGTTCGTCAAGCCGGTCGCGGCGACGGCGGGCACCAAGGCGTTCATCATGAACCGCGTCGGCGACGCGGGACTGTCGCTGGCGATCATGCTGATGTTCGCCACGTTCGGCACCGTCACCTTCGCCGGGGTGTTCGGGGCCCGGCACGGCGCCAGCAGCGGTGTGATCACCGCCATCTGCCTGTTGCTGCTGCTCGGAGCCTGCGCCAAGTCAGCCCAGCTGCCGCTGCAGTCCTGGCTGCTGGACGCGATGGAGGGCCCGACCCCGGTGTCGGCGCTCATCCACGCGGCCACGATGGTCACCGCGGGCGTCTATCTGATCGTCCGGTCCGGCCCGCTGTTCGACCTGTCGCCGGACGCCCGGCTGGCTGTCACGATTGTCGGCGCGGCGACGCTGCTGTTCGGCGCGATCATCGGGTGCGCCAAGGACGACATCAAGAAGGCACTGGCCGCGTCGACCATGAGCCAGATCGGCTACATGATGCTGGCCGCCGGGCTCGGGCCGATTGGCTACGTGTTCGCTATCGCGCACCTGCTCGCGCACGGCTTCTTCAAGGCCGGGCTGTTCCTAGGCGCGGGCTCGGTCAAGCACGAGATGGACGACGAGGTCGACATGCGGCGCTTCGGCGGCCTGTGGCGGGTCATGCCCGTCACCTTCGTCGCGTTCCTGCTCGGCTACCTGGCCATCATCGGCGTCCCGCCGTTCTCCGGGTTCTTCACCAAGGACTCGATCATCGACGCGGCCTTCGACAAGGGCGGCACTTCCGGGGACATCCTGGGCTGGTGCGCGATCGTGGGTGCGGCCATCACCGCGTTCTACATGAGCCGCGTCATGTTCATGGCGTTCGCGGGCGAGAAGCGCTGGGACTCCAAGGCGCACCCGCACGAGGCGCCGCCGGTCATGACCATCCCGATGATCCTGCTGGCCGTCGGCTCGGTCGCATCGGGCGGCTTCCTGATCCTCAACTCCCGGCTGCTGAACTTCCTGCGCCCGGTGACCGGCGGCCCGGCCACCTCGCACGCCATCTTCAGCGCCTATGGGTGGATCACCCTGGCCCTGGTCGTGGCGGGCTTCGGCGTCGCCTGGGCGGTCTACGGGCGGCGCGAGATCCCGGTGACCGCGCCGGTCGGCAGCCCGATCACGGTGGCGGCGCGCAAGGACCTCTACGGCGACGCCATCAATGAGTCGCTGCTGATGCGCCCCGGCCAGTGGCTGACCCGGCTGTTGGTGTTCTTCGACAACCGGGGCGTGGACGGCCTGGTCAATACCATGGCTGCCACCTTCGGCGGGTCGTCGGGACGGTTGCGCAAAGTCCAGTCGGGATACGTGCGGTCGTACGCGCTGTCCATGTTCGTCGGAGCGGTGCTGCTCGTGGGCGCCCTCCTCCTGGTCAAGCTCTAGAGCTGGTGAGGCTGCGGATCACATGAGCAATTTCCCCTGGCTGACCGTCACGGGCGCGATCCCGCTGGTGGGCGCGATCGTGATCTCGGTGCTGCCCGGCCGGTCCGCGCCGGGCGCGGACGCCGACCGGCGCGCCCGGGACAAGCTGGTCAAGGTCGTCGCGCTGATCTTCAGCCTGGCCACGCTGGGCGTCGCCGTGGCCATGGCGACGCAGTTCAAGACCAGCAGCACCCAGCAGTTCCAGTTCTCGCAGGTCTACTCCTGGATACCGGACTTCGGCGTCCACTATGCGGTCGGCGTGGACGGGATCGCGCTGGTGCTGATCGTGATGTCCACGATCTTGATGCCGGTGGTGGTGCTGGCCTCCTGGAACGACGCCGAGGGCGCGACCGGGCCGATCGGGGCGCCCGCGCCGCAGCGCAGCGTCAAGACCTACTTCGTGCTGATGCTGGTCCTCGAGACCATGATGATCGGCGTCTTCGCGGCCACCGACGTGTTCCTGTTCTACGTCTTCTTCGAGGCCATGCTGATCCCGATGTACTTCATGATCGGCAGCTACGGGGTCGGCCAGCGGCAGTACGCGGCGGTTAAGTTCCTGCTCTACAGCCTGCTCGGCGGGCTGCTCATGCTGGTCGCGGTCATCGCCCTGTACGTGCAGTCGATCCACAACGGGCACGGCGGCACGTTCCTGTTCACCTCGCTGGAGCACCTGGCGCTCAGCCCGACGGCCAGCCGGTGGCTGTTCCTCGGCTTCTTTGTCGGCTTCGCGATCAAGGCACCATTGTGGCCGTTCCACACCTGGCTACCGGATGCCGCCACCTCCGCGCAGCCCGGCGCGGCCGTGCTGCTGGTCGGCGTGCTCGACAAGGTCGGCACGTTTGGCATGATCCGGTACTGCCTGGACTTGTTCCCCTCGGCCGCGCACTACTTCACCCCGCTGATCATCGTGCTGTCGGTCATCGGAGTCCTGTACGGGGCGGTGGTGGCCATCGGGCAGCGCGATCTCAAGCGCCTGATCGCCTACACGTCGGTGTCACATATGAGCCTGATGACCCTGGGTATCTTCGCGCTGACCAGCCAGGGACAGGCCGGCTCGGTGCTCTACATGATCAACCACGCATTCGCCACCGGCGCCCTGTTCCTGATCGCCGGCTTCATGATCGTGCGGCGGCGTTCGCACATGATTCCTGACTACGGCGGCGTGCAGAAGGTCGCGCCGATGCTGGCCGGCGTGTTCCTGATCGCCAGCCTGGCCGGGCTGTCACTGCCCGGCCTGAACACGTTCGTCAGTGAGTTCCTGGTGCTGGTGGGCACCTTCACCAGGTACGAGGTCGCGGCGGCGCTGGCTACCGTCGGGATCATCCTGGCCTCCATCTACATGCTATGGATGTACCAGCGCACGATGACCGGGCCGGTCCGGGCCGAGGTCGCCAGCATGCCCGACCTCAAGGCCCGCGAGCTGTGGGCAATCGGGCCGCTGATCGTGCTGATCATCGCGCTCGGCGTTTACCCGCAGCCGGTGCTGAAGATCATCAACCCGGCCGTGAACCAGACGCTCGTCCAGGTGCACTCCAAGGACCCGGCTCCCACCGCCGTGACGACGGGCCTTAAATCGAGGCCTGGCCAGCATGCGTTCGAGAAGGAGCTCAAGCGATGACCGGGGTCCTAGCCGCGGCAGCACCGACGATCACCGCGCCGTCCATCGAGTGGGGCCAGCTCTCACCCATCTTGCTGGTCTTCGCCGCCGCTCTGGCGGGCATGATGGTCGAGGCGTTCTCGCCGCGCCCGCTGCGCCGGCTGCTGCACATCGTGCTCACGCTGGGCAGCCTGGCCGCGGCGTTCGTGCTGACGGTGGTGATCGCGGAAAGCAGCATCTTTGCGAACGGCAGCCCCGGCCGCGTCGCGGCCGTCGGAGCGGTGGCCGTGGACCGGCCCACGCTGTTCCTGCAGGGCACGATCATCGTGCTGGCGTTCATCAGCGTGCTGCTGATAGCCGAGTCCTCGCACGAGGTGAGCTCGTTCGCCGCCCAGGCCGCCGCGGTTCCGGGCAGCGCCGAGGAGCGCGAGGGCCTGCTGGCCGGGCTCAGCCACACCGAGGTCTACCCGCTGACCCTGTTCACGGTCGGCGGCATGCTGCTGTTTCCAGCCGCTAACGACCTGCTGACCATGTTCGTCGCCCTCGAGGTGCTGTCGCTGCCGCTGTACCTGATGTGCGCCCTGGCTCGTCGACGCCGGCTGCTCTCTCAGGAGGCAGCCATGAAGTACTTCCTGCTCGGCGCGTTCTCCTCGGCGTTCTTCATCTTCGGCGTGGCCATGTTCTACGGGTACGCCGGCTCGGTGCGGCTGTCGGCGATCGCGGCTGCCGCCCAGTCAGGCACCGCCTCGACCACGCTGTTGTACGCGGGCATCGCACTGGTCGGCATCGGCCTGCTGTTCAAGATCGGCGCCGTGCCGTTTCAGAGCTGGAAGCCCGATGTCTACCAGGGATCACCGACGCCAGTCACGGCACTGATGGCATCGTGCACGGTGGTGTCGGCGTTCGGGGCGCTGCTGCGCGTGTTCTACGTGGCCCTCGGTCAGCTGACCTGGGACTGGCGGCCGGCCATGTGGGGCGTGGCGATCCTGACCATGCTGGTCGGGTCGATCATTGCCATCACGCAGACCGACGTGAAGCGGCTGCTGGCCTACTCCTCGATCGCGCAGGCCGGCTACATCCTGACCGGAGTGGTCGCGGCGAACACCGCCGGGCTGTCCGGCAGCATGTTCTACCTGGCGGCCTACGGCTTCGCCGCGGTCGGCTCATTCGCCATCGTCACCCTGGTCCGTGATCAGACCGGCGAGGCCGCGCACCTGTCCTGGTACGCCGGCCTGGGCAAGCGGTCGCCGCTGGTGGCGTGGACGTTCACGCTATTCCTGATCGCGTTCGCGGGCATCCCGCTGACCAGCGGGTTCACCGGGAAGTTCGCCGTGTTCCGCGCCGCTATCCAGGGCGGGGCCCTGCCGTTGGTGATCATCGGTGTCATCGCCAGCGCCATCCTGGCCTTCCCCTACATCCGGGTGATCGTGCTGATGTTCTTCAGCGAGCCTGCTCCGAACGCGCCCGACGTCGTCCGGCCCGGTGCCTTCACCGGCCTGTCCGTGGCCATCGGCGCGGTGGCCACGGTGGTGCTGGGCATCGTCCCCGGGCCGCTGCTCAGCCTGGCCAACCATGCCGCCAGCCAGCTCTTCGTGCGCTAGCGCTGTCGTCTGGTATAGCCGCAGTGCCCAGGGCATATCTTGGGGGTGGTGGCCAGCTTCCTGTGCTGGCGATGCCAGCCGGCCGACGAGGGAGCCCTGAGTGATCACCGCTGGAGTAGAGCTGAACGACGCGGCGCTGGCGGCTGAACTCACCGCCGGGCTGAAACAGGTCGAGGAAGGGCTCCAGGTCGCCGCGCGCGCCGAGCATGAGGTGCTCACCGAGGCCTCGGCGCACCTCATCGAGGCAGGCGGCAAGCGGCTGCGGCCCATGCTGGTGCTGCTCGCGGCCCAGTTCGGCAATCCCCACGATAAGCGGGTAATCCCGGCCGCCGTGGCGGTCGAACTCACCCACCTGGCCACCCTCTACCACGACGATGTCATGGACGAGGCTGACGTGCGGCGCGGCACGCCCAGCGCGAACTCGCGCTGGAACAACACCATCGCCATCCTGACCGGCGACTTCCTGTTCGCCCGCGCCTCCCAGATCCTGGCCGACCTGGGCGCCGAGGCGATCCGCATCCAGGCCGAGACCTTCAGTCGGCTGGTCACCGGGCAGGTGGCCGAGACCGTCGGCCCGGCGCCCGGCGCCGACCCATTCGAGCACTACCTCGGCGTGATCAGCGAGAAGACCGGCTCGCTCATCGCGACCGCGGCCCGGTTCGGGGCCATGTTCTCCGACGCGCCCGCGGGCGTGGCCACCCGGATGGCGTCGGCCTGCGCGGCGCTGGGGGTGGCGTTCCAGCTCTCCGACGACATCCTGGATGTGTCCAGCGACCGGGCCCAGTCCGGTAAGACGCCCGGCACCGACCTGCGCGAGGGCATCAAGACGCTGCCGATGCTTCACGCCCTGAAGACGCCAGCGCGCTCGGGGGGCGCCGGCGACACCAGGCTCATCGAGCTGCTCAGCCAGGACAAGATCACCGATCCGGCTCAGCACAGCGAGGCCCTCGGCCTGCTGCGCGTGCACCCGGCCATGGAACTGGCCCGCGCCGACCTGCGGCGCTGGGCCGAGGTGGCCAGGGAAGAGATCCGCGGCCTGCCGCCGGTCCCGGCCCGTGACGCATTCGAGACCATCTGCGAGTTCGTTGTAGAGCGCAGCGGGTAGGCAGGTCGTCACGAGTGATCCGGGCACCGGTCCCGGCGTGACGGGGGATAGCGGGGTTGGGTTTGGCGCGAATTCGGGGCAAACTGCCCACGATCGGCGCGGGGAACGCGTTGCTGGGCGGTGTGCTGGTCGGCGGTGCCCTGGTCGGCCTGACCGCCTGCGGCGGCTCGGCCACCCACATGGCGTCGGCCGGGACGGCCGGGCGCAGCACCAGTCAGCTGGTGACGCAGATGAAGACGGCGGTCAAGAACGCGGCCAGCATGCACCTGGACGGGCAGGTGACCACCAGTGGCAAGACCACCGCGCTTGACCTCGACGTGCTGCGGGCCGGCGGCCTGGCCGGGTCCATCACCCAGAATGGCGTGCCGCTGGAGCTGATCGGCACGGCCGGGAAGGTCTACGTCAAGGCCACCCCGGCGTTCCTGCGCGAACTGCGGGCCGCGTCCGGGATCTGCTCGCTGATGTGCGGCAAGTACGTGCAGATGTCCGGCACGGCCGGCAACCAGCTGGACGGCAGCCTGAACATGGACAGCCTGACCCGGGCATTCGTCACCGGGCTGCCCCACATGACCAAGGCCGGGACCACGACCGTGGCCGGCCAGCAGGCCGTGGTGCTGCACGGCTCCGACGGCTCGACCCTGGACGTCGCGGCCACGGGCACCCCGTACCCGCTGCGGGTCATCGCGCCGCCCGGACATCACGAGACGCTGACCTTCTCCCGGTGGAACCGGGTGGCCACCCCGTCCGCGCCGCCGGCCGGCAAGGTCATCAACCTGAGCCAGCTGAAAGCGGGCACCAGTTAGCATCTAACCGATGACTACATCTGGGCGTATGGGCGGGCGTATGGGTGGGCGCATTGCGAACGACGGCGCGGCGGACCAGAGCCACCCGCCCTCGCGCAGCGACTTCGTGCAGTCGCTGGACCGCGGGCTGGCCGTGATCCGCGCCTTCGGCCCCGACCGCGAACAGCTCACCCTGAGCGAGGTGGCCTATGCCACCAAGCTGACCAGGGCCGCCGCCCGGCGGTTCCTGCTGACTCTGGTCAGCCTGGGCTACGTGCGCAGCGACGGCCGGAAGTTCTCGCTCCGGCCGCGGGTGCTCGAGCTGGGCTACGCCTACCTCTCCGGGCTCGCGCTCCCCGACGTGGCCGCGCCGCACATGGAGGAACTGGTCGCCCGGCTGCACGAGTCGTGCTCCATCTCCGTCCTCGACGGCCAGCATGTGGTGTATGTCGTCCGGGTGCCGACCAAGCGGATCATGACCGTGGCGATCTCGGTCGGCACCAGGTTCCCCGCCTACGCCACCTCCATGGGACGGGTCCTGCTGGCCGCGCTGCCGCCTGACGAGCTCGAACGCTACCTGGCCGAGGCCAAGCTGGAGCCGCTGACCGACCGGACGGTGACCGACGCCGACCGGCTGCGCGAACTGCTGGCCGAGGTGGCCGAGCAGGGCTACGCGATCGTCGACCAGGAGCTGGAGGAAGGCCTGCGAGCCGTCGCCGCGCCCATCCGCGGTGCCGCCGACGTCGGCATGGCCGCGATCAACGTGTCCGCGCACGCCGCCAGGGTCAGCATGGACGCGCTACGCGAGAATATCCTGCCCGCCCTGCTCGAGACCGCCGCGCAGATCGAGGCCGACCTGCGGGCCCAGGGCACCGGCTAAAACCTGCCGCCGAGCCCTCGCCTCTGACCTGCATTTTCGCCGCCACGCCTTTGTCCGCGGGCGGTTTTGACCGGGCCTGTTCGTGACCGGTACTTCCGCATTGGCACGCATTCCGCACACTGTTGACAGTCGCGGATTCCGCGTGGTTAAGTTCTACAGTGCGTATGCTCGTACGCTAAGCGAACATCGCCCCCCATGCCCCCCCTCGGACTGGCAGCGGTGACCTGAATTCCCTGCGCTGAGCGGGGCGGTCGGTGATGCGCGCTCTGACCTAGAGGAGACGGAATGGACCGTCAGGACGCGGATCACCCCGCTGCTCACTCGCTGGCTCACTCAATGCTGCCTGATCAGCCGATCGGGCGGCGTTCTTTGCTCAAGGGCGTCGGGGCCGGAGCGCTGGCCGTAGGCGCCGGCGGATTTCTGGCTGCCTGCGGTTCTAACGGCATTAAGGGTGCGGGCGGGTCTTCGGCCAGCGGCACCATTAATATCGGTTTCATAACGCCGCTCACCGGCGCACTGGCCGGATTCGCCTCCGGCGATCAGTTCGTGCTCAGCCAGATCAAGGCCACTGACGCCTACAAGAACGGCATCAAGGTCGGCGGCAAGAAGTACAAGATCAAGATCGTCGTCATGGACAGCCAGTCCAGCCCGACCCGGGCCGGCCAGGTCGCTCAGCAGCTCGCGCTGCAGAACAAGGTGGACCTGATTCTGACGACGTCTACTCCCGAGGTCACTAATCCCGTTGCGGCCCAGTGCGAGAAGCAGGGCACGCCGTGCCTGTCGACGGTCGTCCCGTGGGAATCGTGGTACGCGGGCCTGGGCGGCGACCCGATACATCCAACGCAGACGTTCAAGTACTGCACGACGTTCTTCTTCGGGCTGAAGGAATTCATCGGCACCTTCTCGCCGATGTGGAAGCGCATCTCCACCGACAAGGTGGTCGGCTGCCAGTATCCGAACGACGCGGACGGCAATGCCTTCCGCGGCGGCTTCGAGCCGCTGATCAAGTCGGTCGGCTACAAGGTCGTCGACGGCGGCGCCTATGCCGACGGGACAACCGACTTCACCTCGATGATCACAACGTTCAAGAACAAGAAAGCGGAGATCTTCAGCAACGCCCCGCTGCCCCCCGACTTCAACACGTTCTGGAAGCAGGCTTCGCAGCAGGGCTGGAAGCCCAGGCTGGCCACCGTGGCCAAGGTGCTGCTGTTCCCCGACGACACCAAGGCCCTGGGCTCCCTGGTCAACAACATCGCCACCGACTCGTGGTGGGGCCCGTTCATGCCCTACAACTCGTCGCTGAGCGGCATCTCGGCCTCCGGTCTGGCCACCGCCTACCAGCAGTCCACCGGCAACCAGTGGGTGCAGTCCATCGGCTCCTCCTATGCGCTGTTCGAGGTGGCCAAGGAGGCCTTCGGCGCGGTCAGCGACCCGCATGACAAGGCCGAGGTGGCCGACGCGCTGCACAAGGTGAGCTACAGCGGCATGTGCGGCGCGATCAACTTCGCGGGCGGCCCGGCGCCGGGCGTCGGCATCATCCCGCCGGTCGGCGTGCAGTGGAAGAAGTCGACCGGTAAGTACCCGTTCGAGATGATGGTCGTGGATAACTCCATGAACCCCAACGTCAAGATCCAGGCGAAGCTGGAGCCGACGAATGCCTGACGGTACGAATGGCTGACGCCACGGGGCTGGCCCCCAGCGGGCCAGCCACCGCGGAGGCGACCCTGCTGGAGCTGGATGAGATCTCCAAGAGCTTCGGCAGGGTCGTTGTCGCGGACCGGCTGTCCCTGCGGGTGGCCGAGGGCGAGATGGTCGGCATCGTCGGGCCCAACGGGGCGGGCAAGACCAGCCTGTTCAGCCTGATCTCCGGTGACCTGGAACCCGACTCCGGCCAGGTCCGGCTGGACGGGTCCGTCGTCACCCGGCAGAGCCCGGCGGCCCGGTGCCGGCTCGGCGTCGGGCGTACCTATCAGGTGCCCCGGCCGTTCGGGGCCATGACCGTGTTCGAGAACGTGCTGGTGGCCGTCCAGCAGGGCGCCGGCCTGCGGCGCCGGGCCAGCTACGCCCGTGCCTCCGCCATCCTGGAGCTGACCGGGCTGGCCGCCGAGGCCAACAGCCCGGCCGAGCGCATGGGCCTGCTCCAGCGCAAGCGCCTGGAGCTGGCCAGGGCGCTGGGCACCGGCCCGCGGCTGCTGCTGCTCGACGAGGTGGCCGGCGGCCTGACCGACCCCGAGGTGGCCCAGCTCGCGGAGATCGTGCTGGCCATCCGGGATCAGGACGTGGCCATCATCTGGATCGAGCACGTGGTGCGGGCGCTCACCGCCACCGTCGGGCGGCTGCTCTGCCTGGCCGGTGGGGTCTTTGTGGGCGACGGCGCCCCGGCCGAGGTGCTGGCCCTGCCCGCCGTCCGCGAGGTGTTCCTCGGCACCGAGATCACCACCTCCCTGGCCGGCCCGGCCGGCGGGCAGGCCCGGCGGGAGGGGTCATGAGAACCGAGGACGAGGGCATCGCCGCGCCCCTGCTGGAGGTGCGCGACCTCACCGTGCATCACGGCCAGCTGCGCGCCCTCAACCAGGTCAGCCTGATCATCGGCGCGGGCGAGGTGCAGGCCATGATCGGGGCCAACGGCGCCGGGAAGTCCACCCTGCTGCGGACCATCTCCGGGCTCAAGGCGGCCACCTCAGGGACGGTCATCTTCGACGGCGCCGACGTCGGCCGGCTGCGGGCCGAGAGGCGGGTCGCCGCGGGCATCGTCATGGTCCCCGAGGGCCGCCGACTGTTCCCCTCGCTGACCGTCGAGGAGAATTTGCAGGTCGGCGCCTCGTACGCGCGGCCGGGCCCGTGGTCCATCGAGCGCGTCTATGAGTTGTTCAGCTGGATGCCCGACCGGCGCAGGCAGCTTGCCTCGCAGCTGTCCGGCGGCGAGCAGCAGGCCGTGGCCATCGGCCGGGCCCTAGTCGCCAACCCCCGGCTGCTACTGCTCGACGAGCTGTCCCTGGGTCTGGCCCCCGTGGTGGTTTCCCGCATCTACGACACCCTGCCCGAGCTACTCGCCTCGGGCGTCACGGTGCTGCTCGTCGAGCAGGACGTCAGCCAGGCCCTGCGTGTCGCCTCCCAGGTGCATTGCCTGCTCGAAGGGCGCATCACCCTGCAGGGCGAGCCGTCCAGGCTGTCCCCGGCCGCGATCGAGGAGGCCTATTTCGGGCTCTCGGCGGGCCCAGCTGGGCCGGTAGCCACACCGAGGGCGTCGGGAGCGGCGGAATGATCTGGGTCAACGACATCATCCAGGGCATCATGCTCGGCGGCCTGTACGCCTTGTTCGCCTGCGGGCTGTCGCTGTTGTTCGGTGTCATGAAGGTGATCAACCTGGCCCACGGCGACCTGGCCATCCTGGCCGGGTACCTGGCCGTCGGCGTCATCGCCGTCACGCACATCCCGCCCGTGTGGTCGTTCATCATCGTCGTGCCGCTGTTCGCCGCGCTCGGGTACCTGGCCCAGCGCACGCTGATCCAGGCCAGCCTCAACCGGGGCGTGCTGACCACCCTGCTGGTCACCTTCGGGCTGTCGGTGGTGATCGAGAACGCGCTGCAGCAGTTCTTCTCCGCCAACGCGCACTCGCTGCCCATCGGCTCGCTGGTCTCCGACTCGTTCGGCATCGGCTCGCAGATCACCATTGCCTACCTCGACCTGGCCATCTTCCTTGTGGCCGTGATCGTCCTGCTCGGCCTGCAGTACCTGCTCTCCTCGTCCAAGCAGGGCCGGCTCATCCGGGCTGTGGCCGATGACCGTGAGGCCGCCCAGCTCGCCGGGGCCGACTACCGGCACATCTTCGGCATCGCCGCCGCGATCGCGTTCGCCACCGTGGCGCTGGCCGGGATCGCCTACGGCATGTACACCTCGTTCGACCCGAGCAGCGGGACCACCGCGCTGCTGCTGCTATTCGCCTTCGAGGCCGTGGTCATCGGCGGCCTCGGCTCCCTGTGGGGCACCCTGGCCGGCGGCATCCTGCTCGGCGTGATCCAGCAGCTCGGCGGCCAGATCAACTCCAACGACCAGGTGCTGGCCGGGCAGCTGCTGTTCCTGCTCGTCCTCCTGGTCCGCCCTCAGGGCATCACCAGCCGGCGGAGGACAGCATGAGCGAGGTAACGGCGACGGCGCCCGCGGTGGCGGCGCCGGTCCGGGTGACCCGGTCGCGGCGCTCCACAGTCTGGGCCGCCATCGGGGCCGTGGTCGTCATCGCTGTCCTGGCCTACCTCCCCTATGAGGTCTATTCCGGGACCACCAGCCTGCTGGTCAACTTCTTCATCCTGCTGATCATGGCCAGCATGTGGAACCTGCTGGCCGGCTACGCCGGGCTCGTTTCCGTCGGCCAGCAGGCCTTCATTGGCCTCGGCTCGTACTTCGTGCTCATCGCCGGCCTGCACAACATCGACCCGTTCCTCGGCCTGCCCCTGGCCGCCCTCGGCTCCGGCATCGCCGGGCTCGTGGTCTGGTGGCTGCTGTCCCGGCTGCGCAGCGGCTACTTCGCCATCGCCACCTGGGTCATCGCGTCCATCTGCTACCTCGTCATCATCCGGTTCCCGGCCCTCGGCGGCGGCACCGGCGAGTCACTCACCGGCCTGCCCAACATCAGCGCCTCCCTGCTCAACGCCTACATCTACTGGGTCGCCCTCGGCGTCACCGTGATCATGCTCATCGCCGTCTACGCGCTGCTGCGCGGCCGGCTCGGGCTCGTCCTCACCGCCCTGCGCGACGACGAGACCGGCGCCCGCAGTGTGGGGGTGCGGGTCAGCCGAGCCCAGCTGCTCGTCTTCGTCGTCGCCGCCATCGGCTGCGGCGCCGCCGGCGGTCTCGAGCTGATCAGCCAGCCGTTCGTGCAGCCCACTGCCGCCTTCTCCGTGCAGTGGACCGCCGAGATGATCTTCGCCTGCCTCATCGGCGGCATCGGCTCCATCGAAGGGCCGATCATCGGCACCATCGTGTTCTTCGTCCTCCAGCAGTGGCTGTCCAGCTACGGGACCTGGTACTTCATCGTGCTCGGCGCCGTAGCCATCGCCGTGGCCATCTGGGCCCCGCGCGGCCTGTGGGGGCTGATCTCCGAGCGGTTCCACATCCGGCTATTCCCCGTCGGCTACTGGCTCTGGCCCGCCGGTGAGCAGACCCGGCCCGGCCTGTCCCGGCTGCCATTCCCCCGGCGGGCGGGTGGCGCCGGCTCGGACACCTAGCCCCCGCGGCGGCCCGGCCTGCCCAGCCGGCCGGGCCGTCCGGGCTGTTCCGGGTACGTGAAAAAGTGCGGCAACAGAGTGCCGGGAACACTGAACAGGTCTGTCTTGTTGCCCGCAGTGCGGGATTCCGGGTGACGCAGGCTCGGGCGGGGCCCGGGAACTGGCCTGGCCCCGGTGCGATCACGCCTGCATGGCAAGGAGGGCAAGCCGTGAGCATATTCGGTTTCCACAAGACTCGGATGGTCGCTGCCGACCAGGCGTTGCCGGGCCGGACGGCCCAGCTGCCGGTCCCCGAGCTGCACGAGGTGCTCGGGACGCCGCTGCGGCCCCCGTACCCGGCCGGAGCGCAGGTGGCCGAGTTCGCCCTCGGCTGCTTCTGGGGCGCCGAGAAGAACTTCTGGCAGACCCCCGGTGTCATCTCCACCTCCGTCGGATATGAGGGCGGGTTCACCCCCAACCCCACCTATGAAGAGGTCTGCTCCGGCCGGACCGGGCATGCCGAGGCCGTGCGGGTGGTCTACGACCCCGCCGCGGTGACCTACGGCGAGCTCCTGCGGGTGTTCTGGGAGTCGCACGACCCGACCCAGGGCATGCGCCAGGGCCACGACGTCGGCACCCAGTACCGTTCGGCGATCTTCTACCACACGCCGTCGCAGCAGGCCGAGGCGCAGGCGTCGCTGGCCGCTTACCAGCGCCGGCTGAGCGAGGCGGGCTACGGCCAGATCAGCACGGAGGTCGGTCCGGCGGCGGAGTTCTTCTTCGCCGAGGACTACCACCAGCAGTACCTTTCAAGCAATAAAAACCCGCATGGGTACTGCCCGGACCACGGTACCGGGGTGTCCTGCCCCATCGGGGTCGTGAAGGCTAGCGGGTCGGCGGACGGCATTAAGGCCGGCGGCTGAACCGACGCCGCTCACTACTGCTGGCTCCTGAGACAGCGGGCCCAAGATCGCACACAACTGCGGCCTTGCGGCTCGCTTCTTGTTTGCCTGGCCTGTCCAAGCGGTCCGCGGCGCGAGTTGACAGCGGGTGTAACTTCCTGTTTCATAAGAAGGAAGGAAGTAACAGGTAGGACTTACTGGAGATGGGTACATGAGAAGCGTCGTGGGCGGTCGTGAGCTGGACCTCACGGCCGATGACGTCGTCAGAAGCATGCGTGGCGTAGACCCGGAGACGATCCGCGAGCATTTTGTGCTGATAGGGGACGTACCGTTTCCCCCTAAGCAAGCCCTGGCGCAGGTGACGGGATGGGACCGGCGGACCTTTACCACCCTTGAGGCCACTCGTGTGCTGAGTCGTCTCGGCTTTGACTGTCGGCGGGCGGGGCAGGGTAACGATGGCCGACAAGCATGGCTTCCGGACGGCAACGTAGACCCTGAGGATCATGGTCCGGTCACGATTGAGCAGCGGCTGTCGGCAGCAGGCGTCGGTATCCGAACCGTCGGCGATCTGCTCAAACGGCTGCGTGATTTCGATTCATCCGCACCCATCCGGGCGCAGCATGGTTTGTCTAGCTCGCCGGACTTCATCCTTGGTGTGGGGGAAAGCCCAGACGTACCTGGCGTTGTGGCGATCGTGTACTTGCCGCCGCCTGCGCGATAGACACCGAGAAAAAACGACGGCCCCTTGCGGGGCCGTCAGGCCGGTCCAGTGGACCGGCGGGGTTACAGACAGTATAACCAGAGCCCGTCAGAGTATGTTCCGAGGAGCGGCATGGCCACCGTCATTGCCTACGTGGATGGTTTCAACCTGTACCACGGGCTCCATCAAGCGTACGGACGCCGGTACCTGTGGCTCGACCTCCAGCACCTGGTGCAGCGTGTGCGGCCT
>Ga0134126_10000121_pt1 | contig 99643 bp, 90 predicted proteins | sample KB31752_FD_96881 | JGI IMG/M metagenome (GOLD analysis project Ga0134126, IMG submission 96881) | Terrestrial soil microbial communities with excess Nitrogen fertilizer from Kellogg Biological Station, Michigan, USA - KB3-175-2 | ecosystem: Environmental > Terrestrial > Soil > Unclassified ... | reverse complement strand
ATTTCTCTTACTACTTTTTGTTTAAAGCTAATACTGTACCTTGTAATCGTTTTTGGTTGTTTTGTCATGTTTAATGTCAGATTTATCGTTAAAAATCTGTCCACTTATAGCAGGACAAGACACCAAGAACTAAAAACTAAAAACTAAGAACTAAGAACTAAGAACTAACTTATCAATCTCAAGAACTCTTCCTTCTTTCTTCTTGCAACATCTATTATTTCATCATTCTGCAAAATTACCTGACCGCCATCACCCCGTAAATATTTTTTGATATAGCTTAGATTGATAAGGTGCGAATTGTGAATTCTATAAAAACGATAGGGCGCCAGAATTTCTTCAAAATCTTTGAGAAGTTTTGTGACCAAAAGTATTTTTCCATCTTTAAAATGAATTTTGCTGTAGTTGGAGCTCGATTCAATTCTTATAATCTGGCAGATTTCATAAAAGTCAACCCCTTCATTGGTTACGATGGTTATCTTATCATTTTGAGATCTTGAGTTGGAAAGATTTTGACGAAGCACATCTAATTTTTCAGGAACCAGTTTACGATGTGAATTAATAAGCCGGTTCACAGAATTTTGCAAGTCCTTTACGGCTACCGGTTTTACTAAATAATCAAAGGCGCTGATACGAATCGCGTCTATCGCATAATGGTTGTAGGCAGTTATAAAAATAATATCGAAATCCTTTTCTTTAATTTCTTCGAGCATTTTAAAACCATTCATTCGGGGCATTTCGATGTCTAAAAAAATAACATCGGGCTGGTTTTGCTCAATTAAACGGATGGCCTCTTCCGGCTTTTGTGCGGTCGCAATTACCATTATGTCCGGACAAAATTCTCCCAGTTTTTGTTGCAGGTTTTGAAGGCTGGGAAGTTCATCGTCTATTAATATTGCTTTTAAAGGATCCATATTTTGTACTTTATTAATCAGAAATATTTAAACGGCTTTTATTTTTATGTTGATTCTTGTGCCGATAGGTTTGCCATTTGTATCGTATAAATCTATTATTTCTACACCACCTGTTCCGTTGTATTGTTGGTTAAACATATTAATTCGTTCTTCGCTTAGCTCAATGCCGATGCTTTTGTGTTCAGGTTTATTATGGTTTCTGTATTTCGCGGATCTTGCACGGCCAATTCCGTTATCTTCCACGATATAATGGATATATTCACCTTCGAGGGTGGCTGATAAAAATAACTTGAGGCTTTCTCCTTCACTTTGGGAAAGCCCATGCAGAATGGCATTTTCTACATAGGGCTGTGTAATCAGATGCGGCACTTTATAGTCCCCGTTCAGCAACTCGGGGTCGATGTTTGATGTAAAAGAAAATTTATGATTGAAGCGCAATTGTTCCAGTTCAACATACAATTGGATACCTTCCATGTTTTTGATAAATGAAGCTAACTCAACTCTGCTGCTGTCGAGCATAATCCGTATTAGATCAGAAAATTTATTAAGATAATCACTTGCGGCTCTTTTGTCATTTCTCATTATAAAATTCTCAATACTATTCAGGCAATTAAAAATAAAGTGAGGATTCATTTGTGCTCTCAACGATTGCATTTGCATTTCTGTAATCTTTTGTTTCAGCTCAGATTCGGTATGCTTTTTTTTGGCCCGTACATTTTTGTTGATAACAAATGAAAAAATAATGATCAATAATGATAAGCCTGCGATGATGATCAACAAAACATTTCTAAAAAGAATATCTCTTTTTTGAATGACAGCAAGTTCTTTCAGATGCGCATTCTCTATTTCCTTACCTCTTATCATCCAGTCAGCTTCTTTTATAACCATATTACGCCTGTTGTTTTCAGAAAAAACCGAATCATTTGCCTTTCGGTAAATACGGTAGTATAATAGCGAAGAATCTTTGTTTCGCTTCAGATCATATTCGTTTGATAAAAGGTTTGCTGCCTGCGAAATACCTTCCATGTACATTGTTTTACGGGCAATTGCAAGTGCGCTATCCAACAATTCTATTTTTCTGTAGCCCGGTAATTTCTTTAAGTATTCTGCCTTGGCTCTGTAAACCTGGTATTCATTTCTCAACTCATTTTGACTGTGCGCTAAATTTAATGCTTTATCGAAAAAATATCCTGCAGAATCAATATTGCCGGCGATGGCCTGCAACTTGCCGTAGCCCACGTAATATTGCGAAAGAAGATAACTATCGTTGGTTTTTAAAGTATATTGAATTCCCGAGTCCAGGTGTATTTTAGCATCGCCGTATAATTTTTCCATCAGGTCGCATTGTTGTAATAATTCGTAGTTGGCCCCTAATCCATACCAGGCCTTTAATTGACGGTTGATTGGAATGGCTTCATGGGTATATTGGCGGCACTTTTCAAAATCATTCATAATCTTAAAATTTTCACCGATGTTATTCAGTGAAACGGCTTTTAACCGCAGCCCGCCTACTCCAAAGGAATCCGCATACTCAATAGCCTTAAAATAAGCGCTGTTGCTGCCTTCAAAATTGGCCGAGTTGCTTAGCAGCAATGCAAGGTTTATCTGGGCCAGTGACTTTCCATAAGTGAAATCCAAACTATCGCTTAGCGTGGCCACTTTTTCATAATATTCAAAAGATTTGGCAATATTATTTTCATTATATCGATAGCTCAGCCTGTGTAATGTAAGGATGTATTGAGAATCGATTTTTGGATTATTTTTTATCCAGTTCAGCATACTGTCTATTAAATTGCTTTGAGCTTTCACGGGGCAGGTACCGAACATCGCAATTGTAAAAAGTAGCAGTAGCGTGTGATATGATTTAATAATATTCAAGTATTTAAAAATAATTTTTTGAATTGAAAATAAGCATTAATTGTCTGTTTGCTGTATTGATAACATTTGACTTACCATCAAAACGCTTCGAAGCGCAAAATCATCAACTAAACTACTCTTACAAATTTTTATGAAATCATCAGTCTGCAGGTACCTTTTTGTTACTGATTACCTTTACTCAACATGGGATTTTTCATTAAGATAAATGACAAATGTATTCCATAAATAATTGGGAAAATTCTTGTATTATCTACGAGGCGGATTCTATTTAGTAATCGGATTAATACTTATGATAAATGGCGAAATGATTCAGGTGGACGAGGGGAAAATCGAAATAAGGTTCATAAAATCCATGACCTTGTTCGTATTGCACCCGGACTGCTAAGTCAAGGTGTGGTGCAAAAAGAACTGTCTTTATCGTACCTGGTGAGAAACCAGGATCCATCATGGGAGCCAGCAACATTATATTGGAGATGAACGATTTCTCTTCCTTCCGGAAAATCAATCAAAGCTGAGATGTAGCATGTGGGATATTGGAAACTGTCTAACACAGGTCTCGTCAACAATATGCCACATTTAGCAGGAATGGCGGGAGTTTTGGTTTCAGTTCCGGTAATTAAATTGTTTTCTTTCTGGCATGAAAACCCGATTACAATAACAACGCCTGCTGCTAAAGTTCTTCTCACATTACGAGGGGTAAGTTTTTTTATAAAATTCAATAGATTCATTAATAATATCAAAAGCAATGTCCTTCTCCTGGAAATCATTGATCTCTACCTTTTTATTTTCCAAAACTTTATATTGCTCAAAATAATTTTTTAAAACCTTGAAGATATGCGGAGGTACTTCATCAAGACTTTTTATATAATTCACTCCGGGATCATTAACAGCCACCGCAATTATCTTATCATCTATCAGCCCTGAATCTATCATTTGCATATTGCCGATCACGAAAGCCTCTACGAGACACAGAGGTTGTATGGCTTCGGTACACATTACTAAGATGTCAAGAGGGTCGCCATCCTTACCAAGTGTTTGCGGAATAAACCCGTAGTTGACAGGGTAATGAAAGGAAGAGTAAATGACACGGTCCAATTTTAGTAAGCCGGTCTTTTTGTCTATTTCATATTTAGATTTAGAACCTTGCGATATTTCAATGAGCGCATTTACTATTTGAGGCGCTTTTTCGCCATAATTGACGCCATGCCATGGATGTAAAACGTACATAAGTTTTATTTATTTTTTGGTTTAAAATTATTTTCAAGTAAATATTGACTGAGTTTTTCTGATTAAAAAAGCAGATTTTTTATTGCTTTGCTGCAGCTATTGGCCTCAAAATTTTATCGTCTCACTTTTTACCGGATCGATATCGTATCACTTCTGCTTTTTCCATTGTTATTAATCCACCTGCTTTTGATTCTTCAAAAAGTTGCTCAACTGTTTTTACAAATAAATTGATTTTTTCAAGCGTATCAACGATTTCCACAACTACAGGCAGGTCTGTAGAAATATCAAAAAGTTTTGCGGTATGAATTTTACTGTTTGGCCCAAAGCCCATGATGCCACGCGTAACTGTGGCCCCTGAAAGCGATTGTTTTTTAGCTTCAAAAACTATAGTTTCGTAAAGAGGTTGCTGATGATATTTATCAGATTCTCCCAAAAAAATACGGAGCAATTTCGCGTTGGGATCGTTGACCATATTTATAAATATTTTATTAATGAAATGCCGCCAAAAGTGGCCACCAGACCTACTAGTACGCTTAATGCCACATAGGAAAACGCCGGCCAGTATTGTGCATCACGCAACAAGCTCACTGTATCATTGGAAAAAGATGAAAAGGTAGTAAAGCCACCCAAAAAACCGGTTGCCAGAAACAGCCTCCATTCTACGGTAATATTCCCTCTCGCACTAAGACCATAAACGATGCCAATCAAAAAACAGCCGATAATATTCACGCATAAAGTTCCATAAGGAAAAGTGGAAAGAAATTTATTTTGTACAAAGAGGGTAAGTAGGTATCGGGATATACCTCCGAGAAAACTTCCCAGTCCAATAGCCAACAGAATTTTCATTTTATTTTGTTTTCGGGCCGTCTTTTGCATCCTCGCAAACTATTCTCTGCCGGGGATTTGAAATGGCTCCTTAATTCAATTATCTGTGAATGTGTATTTAAAATCTACCAGCCAATCCTTATTTTTTTTAACCATTTTTAATTTTGATGGTTTGTTTTTAAAAGTGTTGGTATAATAAATAAAATCTACAGAGTCTGAAGGCGCCACTGACGAGTCAATGATAATGTTCGCGCCGGAATAACCACGTTGGTCCTCCCTGCTCATTTTGCTGTTGAAATCTTTTAAGCCTTCAAAATACTCAAGATTGGTGCTGTCTTCCAATAAATAGTTTTTAGCCATTCTGTAATCACCTTTTAATGATGCTTCAATAAAACCTCTCCCTGATACTAAAGGGTCGCTCCTATCTATCGCGTGACTGCATGATGAAATAATGATGGTAAACACTATCAACGCTGTAATTGCAAACTTCATTTTCTTTGTTTTAAAAGATGAAGGTAAATATCTTTTGGTAGTAAATAAAAAACTGTCGTTATGTGAATGTTTTTTATTAAAACATTAACCGCAAATAAAATTTGTTGACAGGCGGAAAACTTATTGCTGATTGTAAAGGGGTTTAGCGTTATATGCCAAACCCATTCTCCTTATCTTAAACTATGATTGAATGTGTCGGTGAGAAGTATTTCGGGACGCCGAAGAAGCTAAATAACCTTCCGTCTTTTTTGTCTGTTTACTGTGCTGCTTATTTTATTTTGATTGAACGCGGGAAGGAATCTTTTCTTTGAGGTACTTCCAATTTCTTGTTTTGCCTTCAGTGAGCCATTCAATAGTGGTGACGATTCTCATCAATTTTGTTTTTTCTGTTTTTGCTTCGTCTATCCAGTCTGTGTATTCTTTTTTGTGGTAAAAGCTGAGATTGTTAAATGTCTCAGATGCCTTTTTATTTTTTACCAATTCTTTTTTCAGCAAAAGGGGAACCGCGATTTCTTGCTTCTTATCTGGATTTTTCCGGGCTGGTAAAGTAATTCCTTTTTCATTTAGCAAAACGGCCTCTTTTACCCGCTCAATAATAATTCTATCTTTTGGAAGATCTGAAAGTGATTTTATTTTGCCGGAATGGCCCATCGCATCTGCATTGTTTTCTTGCAAAATATCAGCTTCTTTCATCAAAGCTGCTTTCCAGAAGCCAAATGCACAATGTTTATTAAAAGCGGCCATATTGCACAATAGACCTTTGTACTCAAAATGAGGATGGCCCCATTTGATAGATTCCTCCGCCTGGGGGCATGCTATGTGTATTAATTTTCTTAAATGATTTAGAATGGGTTTTGCAAAATCAGGCGCTTGCGCAATATATTCATCAACTTTTTTATTTTTCGGCATGATGACGTTTCTGCGATTTTTGAAAGAGAGTAATACTTACTTTATTAGTGGTTTGCCATTAGTACGTTATCTAAACCTCCTAAACTTCTTAATCTTTTAAACCAAGCGTTGCATTCTAATAAAGTTCTACCAATTACTAATAGATTCATAAAGACCTATTCGCACCTTTTCAACATTGACTCCACGATCTTCTATCTTCCCTGGCTCCAGCTTCGTGCTCTTCTGAAACCACTGTGTGATGCGGGTCTTCTGTTCATCATGTTGCTTTGTGCCACCGGCGTTTGTACAAAGTTGATAGTGCTTGCATAAGGGTGATCTTCCACCACCGGGATAGTTTTATCGATTAACTTATGTATGTCGCGCAGGTACGCTCTTTCTTCCATGTCGCAAAAGGAAAGTGCAGAGCCTGAATTACCCGCACGGCCTGTACGGCCTATGCGATGAACGTAGGTTTCGGGAATATTCGGTAGTTCAAAATTAATAACGTGGCTCAATTCGTCCACGTCAATTCCACGGGCTGCAATATCAGTAGCTACCAACACGCGTATTTTTCCGGTTTTAAAATTATTTAATGCCCGTTGGCGCGCAGATTGGGTTTTGTTGCCATGAATCGCATCGGCCTTGATGTTGGCACGATAAAGTTCTTTGGCGATTTTATCAGCACCATATTTAGTTCTTGTAAACACTAAGGCGTTTTGAATTGTATTGTCTTTTAAAAGATGAATCAGCAACTGGCGTTTATCATTTTTTTCAACCAGGTAAATGTGTTGTTCCACATTTTCGGCGGTAGAAGAAACCACAGCTACTTCAACTCTTATAGGATTATTAAGGATAGATGAGGAGAGTCTTGTAATCTCCGGAGGCATCGTGGCAGAGAAAAATAAAGTTTGTCTTTTTTCCGGCAGCAAAGCAATTATTTTTCTTACGTCATGAATAAAACCCATGTCGAGCATTCTGTCCGCTTCATCCAGGACAAACATTTTGATGCTCTTTAAATTAATAAATTTCTGGTTAATTAAGTCGATAAGCCTTCCCGGTGTAGCTATTAGAATATCAACACCACGACGCAATTCATTCGTCTGCTGAAATTGAGAAACACCACCAAAAATTACAGCGTGTCTCAGTCCTGTATGTTTTCCATAAGACTCAAAACTTTCATCTATCTGTATAGCCAACTCACGTGTTGGTGTAAGGATTAAAGCTTTTATATTATGATTATACGCGTCTTCCTTTTGCTGCAACATCAGGTTTTGAAGAATAGGGATGGCGAAGGCAGCTGTTTTTCCAGTGCCGGTTTGCGCACATCCTAAAAGATCTTTCCCGCGGAGTACATGAGGAATCGCTTGTGCCTGGATGGGAGTTGGTTCTGTATAACCTTCTGTTTCGAGCGCCTTCAAAATAGGCGCTATTAAATGCAATTCTTTAAATGACAATTTTAATTGTTTTAATGTAAATGATAACTTCCCCGAAAATTTGTTTCTGAAAGTTTGTTTGTATGCTCAACAACCTATGACTTGATGAGCTTAATGGTAGTAAAGAGGATCCAGTCTGCTAAGTAGGAGAATAATTTTTGCAAATATACATTTTATAAATCTTGAAAAATTATTTATTTCAATTTTTTGTTTTGCCCTTAACAATCCTGCAGCCAGGGTTTATTATTTTCTAACGGATCTTGACAGCAGACAAACATTTATCACTCATTTTTAATTAATTAAATTTGTAGCAAAAAATAAATGGACATCATTCAAATTGAAGATAAAAACCTCTCTCATTACTCTTACGCTATCGTAAGCAATAGTGAGATGGTTCTCGTTGATCCTGCCCGAAACCCGGAGCCTTATTATGATTTGGCAACGGAGCGTCAAGCAAAAATTATTGCGGTAATTGAAACACATCCTCATGCTGATTTTATAAGTAGCCATTTGGAAATACATAAAACTACAGGTGCTGATATTTTCGTCAGTAAACTTTTGGGAGCAGAATATCCGCACAAAACTTTTGATGAAGGTGACACAATAAAAGTCGGAAAAATTTCTTTGAAAGCATTGAATACGCCTGGTCATTCGCCTGATAGTATTTGCATTGTGGCTGTAGATGAACAAGGAAAAGAGAAGGCCGTTTTTACGGGAGATACGCTATTCATCGGGGATTGCGGCAGGCCTGATCTAAGGGAAAAAGCCGGCGCAGTGACTGCAAAGCGCGACGCACTTGCCAAAGAAATGTATCATTCGCTGAGAGAAAAATTAATGACTTTGCCGGATAGAGCTTTGGTGTATCCTGCCCACGGTGCCGGAAGTTTGTGCGGAAAAGGATTGAGTGAGAAAAATACAAGTACGATTGGTATCGAAAAAGCGGGTAACTGGTGTTTGCAAGAAATGAGCGAGGAAGATTTCGTGAAAGAACTTTTAAATAATCAGCCCTTTGTTCCCCAATATTTTACTTATGATGTATCGTTAAATAAAAAAGGCGCTGATAATTTTTTGGAAAGCATTAATAAAGTAAAAATACATTACACGATTCCATCACAATTAAATGGTTATATAATTGTGGACGCAAGAGATGAAAGTGAATATAAAAGAGGGTTTTTAAAAAACTCTTTAAACCTGATGGCAGATGGCCCGTTTGAAACCTGGCTGGGGAGCATTATAGCGCCGCATGAAAAATTTTATTTACTGGCAAAAAGTAAAGATGTTTTGCAATCGCTGATTGAACGGGCTGCTAAAATTGGTTATGAAAAGCAAATAGTGGACGCATTCGTTGTCACAGAAGTTAATGGGAAAAAAATAGGTAAACCGGATGTTGATAAATTCAGAAGCGCTTTGGACGATTTCACTATCATGGATATACGCAATCCTTCAGAGACAAATGAAAAGAAAATCTTTAAGAATTCGATTCATATTCCGTTATTTGAATTAAAGGATCGTATTAATGAAATTCCCGTTGATAAGCCGATTGTTGTTCATTGCGCAGCCGGTTATAGAAGCGCGGCCGGCACAAGCATTATTAAAAATTTTTTAAAAACCGAAACTGAGGTTTTTGATTTGGGCGAAGCCGTGAAAACATTTTAAAAAGAAAAAATGAAAAGGCAGTGAATGCCAATTGAAAAAACATGTAACTATGGATAAAACTATCAATGTTGGTTTAATAGGCTTTGGCGCGGGTGGCCGCACATTCCATGCTCCTGTACTAACAACAGTAACAGGGTTGCGACTAAAGAAAATAAGAGCTGCAAAACCAGACCAGGTTTCCATAGCTAAAGAGAAATACCCCGATGCACAGATTGTGCCCACATCGGAAGAGATTTTCGATGATAAAGATATTGACCTTGTAGTCATTACTACTCCCAACACTTCTCATTACTCATTGGCCATGCAGGCTTTGCAATCCGGTAAGCACGTTGTGGTAGATAAACCTTTTACCATAAGCACAAAAGAAGCGGATGAACTGATAGCATTTGCAAGTGAGAAAAAGTTAATTTTATCAGTGTACCAAAGCCGCCGCTTTGATAGTGATTTTTATACCATTCAAAAGATTATTAAAAACGGATTACTCGGGGATATTGTTGAATTGGAAAGTCGCTATGACCGTTTTAGAAATTATCTGAAACCCAATGCTTGGCGGGAAGAAGACCTTCCGGGTGCAGGCATTTTATATGATCTTGGCGCACATCTCATAGACCAGGCGCAAATTTTATTTGGGCTACCGATTGCCGTTACAGCAGACATTCGCATACAAAGAAAAGGCGGAAAAGCAACAGATAATTTTGAATTGATTTTGGATTATCCGGGTATAAAAGTTACGCTGAAAGGTGGCATGTTGGTAAGAGAACCTTTGCCGAGATTTATTCTTTTAGGCACCAATGGTTCTTTTGTAAAATACGGACTTGATGTTCAGGAAGAAGCGCTCAAGGCAGGTTTTACAGCCAAAACAAAAGGAGGGTGGGGCATAGAGCCCGAAAGTATATGGGGAACTATCAATACGGAAATGAACGGTCAGCATTTCATTGGGAAAATAGAGAGTGAACATGGAAACTATTCCAATTATTATTTGAACATTTATAAAACAATTTTGGGAAAAGAACAACTTATCGTTACTCCAATGCAGGCAAGGAATAATATTCGGATCATAGAAGTCGCCATCCAAAGCCAAAAGGAAAGACGCACTATTGATTTTACTTTATCTTAGATAAGAGTTTCTAGAAAATTTTCCTTGATTAAACCTATCGAAAAAATAAAACGGTCGCTCCGTATTCAGCTTTCATAAGTGCCGATCTCAATCATTATATTTTCAAAATGAAAATAGAAACCAAAGCTGTCCCTTATCTTTCGCGGTTCCTGTTCGCCTACCAGTCCTGCAGTTTTTAATTGGCGATATACCTGGTTTACTTCTTCTGCATTGCGTTGCAAAAAGCCAATGTGAAAGGTGTCGGGATAGGTTGCCTGTCCGCTCTTTGCTTTTGAAACCACCAAAGTAAAATCGTCTTCATTGCTAAGAATGGCAATTATGTTATCGCCTTTTATTTCGATGCATTTAAAGTTGAAATAGGTTTCGAAAAAATGAACGGCTTCCGCTACGTTGTTTACTACCAGGTTAATGTGATTTAGTTTCATCATTAGGATAATTCTTGTAAATTAATAATTGTTTTTGTGCAGAAAATGAATCACCTCTTTTGAAAACTCAGGTGTACCAGATGCATGATCATGATCGCCGGGACAGTTACCCACACTGCTGTTGGGTAAAAGTTTCGCCAGCTTTTTGGCAGAGCCATTATCAGCATCTTCACTTCCGCTGATTACCAAAACAGGTTGGTCTATTTTACTCAATGCGTCTTTACTGGTGGATGGCTGTGACCTTTGCAGATAAGCCAGCGCACGTTGGTCAAGTCCTTGCTTTTGTACATAATTTACCATGCTTTTTAGTTCTGGTATGGAGTCGCCCATCAGCGCTCTGTAAAATTCAATCCTTCTTGGCCAAAGTGGATTGGTAAAATCGATGCCCATACCACCCAATACCGCCGCTTGTATTCTTTTGTCGAACACAAGTAAACGTGCGGTGATGATAGATCCGCGCGAATATCCAACTACGCAATACTGATCTGTTTTAAGAAATTTCATCAGCAGCATAATGTCTTTGGCTTCGGCATCATTATCATAAGCGGTGGAATCATGCGGCTTATCTGACTTCCCGTTTCCACGCATGTCCAGCGTTAGTACTTTATAGCCATCATTCAGCAAATCAGCATATAATGCCGTTCTTTTCCATGAATCTCCATTTACAATAAAACCGTGCACCAATAAGACAGGCTTGCCCTCTCCACGTACTTCATAATATATTTTGGTTCCATCAAACGAAGAAAAATAACCCGAATCAATGGGGAACTTTGAATCCAATGAAGGATTTTGTGCTTTTGCTTCGCAAATAAAAAAGAAGCCTACAAATAAAAAAATCCATTTCATAGTTGATGATTGTGTGAATGAAGTTATCTAATAAAATATCCCTCCACGATAGTGGAATAAGAATTGCTGTTATATGTTCGTTTACTGTTATCCTCCTGAAATTCCTACATAAAAAAATCAATGCGGTAATTTTGGTTTTAAATAACTATACACCCAGGTTCCTGCAAGAGCGCTTACTAAAGTAACAACTGCGATGCTTAACCCGCTTCCGATTTGTACATAAATGGGACCGGGGCAGGCGCCTGTCAATCCCCAACCCACACCAAACAACAGTGACCCATACACGTAACCCCAGTTAAATTCTTTTTTATCAATCTTCACGGGTTCTCCATCCATGGTTTTTATGTTGAATTTTTTAATAATAAAAATTCCCAATGCGGAAGTAGCGATTCCGGTGATAAAGATGCCAAACAACTGAAAACCCTGGAAGCGAAACATTTCCTGCATGCGAAACCATGATACTGCGTCTGATTTCATCAGCGCTATCCCAAACACGGTTCCTATCAGCAGGAAAAGAAAATTTTTCTTTTTCATTATGTCTATTTAAGAAGTAAGGGTAAGATAAAATTGGCAGTAAGAATACCGCCTAAGAAAAACAAAACGGTTGCTAACAACGATGGCCATTGCATCATAGAGATGCCTGCTATTCCGTGTCCACTGGTACATCCGCCGGAATATCGCGTTCCAAAACCTACTAAAAATCCGCCGCCCACTGCGATTATTAAATGTTTCCAGGTAAATAAATGCAACCAACTATATACTTCAACAGGTAAAATTCCATTTTGTTTCGAAATGCCTAATGCCTGCAAATTTTGCCAGGTAGCGTCAGACAAAGGCATGGCGTGCACTGGTTGCAATAAAACACCGGCGATAAAACCGCCCAACAACAAGCCAACAACGAAATAAATATTCCACAAAGAATCTTTCCAGTTGTACTTTAAAAAAGGAACATTAGCAGGCAGGCACATCGCACAAATATGCCTGAGCGAACTTGAGATTCCTAATACTTTATTGCCCACCAGTAAAAGTATCGGAACGGTAATCCCAATGATGGGACCGGCTACATACCAGGGCCACGGCTGCCGGATAAAATCAATCATATTCAATAGTTTATTTTTGCGCCTCCAAAAGTATTTAAAAAAGATGAATGAAAATGAGCGGTTGTAAGGGAAGGGCGAAACAAAAGTGTTAGAAAAATCCCTGCATGTCGTTAGGTTGGTTCGTTTCCCAATGATAAAATAAAATTTATTTTTGATTGTTTCACAGATTAATTCGATTAAAAGAATAAGGATAGAAGTTCTGAAGTTTGAGTAATTGAGATTGTTGTAACTTCATTTTAATGACAATAAAATAGTACAACATGCATAGACTTTATTTTACTCCTGCAACGGCATTATTATGCCTGATAGCAGCCTCTGCTCAAACCAATTAACCAGTTAACTAACAAACCATTTGATGAATAAAAATTTAATCACAGTATATACAGACGGTTCTTCCAGGGGAAATCCGGGCAATGGCGGTTATGGAGCTATTTTGATCTGGGGAGAAGTAAAAAAGGAACTATCACAAGGATACAGGCTTACTACCAACAACAGGATGGAATTAATGGCAGTGATAGCTGCTTTGGAAGCGCTCAAAAAAAATGATCTCGAATTAGTAATATATTCCGATAGTAGCTATGTGGTAAAAGCGGTGATGGAAGGTTGGTTGAATAAATGGATAAAGACCAATTTTAAGGGGGGAAAAAAAAACAGTGATTTGTGGTTAAGATATTTTGAACTTTCAAAAAAACATAAAGTTCATTTTAAATGGGTAAAAGGCCATGCGGATAACGCAATGAATAACCGGTGTGATGAATTGGCCACAGAAGCGGCTGATGGGAAGAATTTATTGGTGGATGAGGGATATGAAAATGGGAATTGAGGAGTAAGAGTGATGAGTGAACTGTTATGCCGGATGAGGCATGGGCATTACCTGTTTTTTTGACGACCCTAAAAAAATTTTATTTCTTACTTTTGCAAAAAACAACACACTCATGAAAATCAACAGGCAACTCATATTCAGCTTTATTTTATTGGTGGTTATTGCTTCACTATATAGGATAATGCCTAACCGTCCTTATGGTTTTGCACCTCAAATAGCTATGGCTATTTTTGGAGGCGCTATTATAAAAGATAAAAAATTTGCTTTCCTTCTTCCTATTTTGGCCATGTTCGTTTCTGACCTTTTGTATCAATTATTATACATAAATGGGGTTGGAAAAATATATGGTTTTTATGATGGGCAGGTTTTGAATTATATTTTATTTGCCGGCCTTACTGTATTCGGATTTTTTATTAAAAACTTTGATGTCAAAAGAATTGCAATTGCTTCTTTCGCCGCACCCACTGTATATTTCATCATTTCGAATTTTTTAGTTTGGGCAAGTTCGTCTCCGTTAGCCGGTTTGGGAAGGCCAAAAACTTTCGGTGGATTGATGATGTGTTATGGTGATGGTTTACCTTTTTATCCCTGGAGCTTAGCAGCTACTTTTATTTTCTCAGCCATTTTTTTTGGGAGTTATTATGTTGTGAAAAAAGAAGCTCCCCTCGCGCCCAAGGAAGGATTTCTGAAATTCTAAAAGATAGTGTTTCTCATTTCGTTTTAGCAGCGTTAGCTATTTTATGTGTTGGTACCTCACGCTTTAAACCTGATACCTCATACATGCCTTATGGCCAATCACAATAATACGGGGCAGCTTGGCGAAAAGATGGCCGCTGAATATCTTTTAGAAAAAGGATTTTCTATTTTGCATCAAAACTGGCGGCACAGCCATTGGGAAGTTGATGTGATTGCTTCGATTAATGGTATTTTACATTTTATAGAAGTAAAAACGAGAAGAACAAACAAGTTTGGATTCCCTGAAGATGATGTTACTAAAAAGAAGTTGGAAAATCTAATCAATGCGTCTGAAGAATATCTTCTTGTGTATCCTGACTGGAAACAAATTCAATTTGATATTTTATCAATTAGTATTCTTAAAAATCAACCTGCGGAATATTTTTTTATAGAAGATGTGTACATTCCGTGAGAGAAAAATTAGAAATCCGCATAATTCCTTTGTTTACTGATAACCGGCAACTCATAACTGATTACTGATTCGCCTCATCTCTAATTTACCGTCTCATACTTCCATCATAAGATCTGCTAAAACCATTGCTGTTACTGACTCTAAAACCACAGGCACCCGCAATGCGATACACAGGTCGTGTCTTCCTTTTACAGAAAAGGGCTCTACGTTTCCGGTTTCCACATTCAGTGTTTGTTGCTCTTTTGGCGTAGAAGAAGTTGGCTTTACCACGATGCGGAATATTAATTCATTGCCATTGGTTATTCCTCCAACTATTCCGCCTGCATTATTGGTTGCAGTAGTGCCATCCGCATTTATGATGGCATCATTATGTTCAATACCAAACATCTTGGCTGCCGCAAACCCTGCTCCAAATTCAATGCCTTTGACTGCCGGAATTGAGAATACAGCATGACTGATTAATGATTCAGCGGAATTAAAGAAAGGTTCGCCCAGGCCAATCGGCAAATGCGAAACTTTACATTCTACGATACCGCCAATGGAATCTTTGGCGTCAACGGCTTTCTGTAACCCTTTTTCAAGATCTTTTTCTCCGCCGATTTCTAAAATGGTAGCATTCACTTTTATTTTTCTATCCGGAGAAAATGATTCAATTACTTTTTTTGCTACCACTCCGGCAGCAACCAAAGCCACAGTAAGCCTTCCACTAAAGTGGCCACCACCGCGGAAATCTTCGAAACCTTTGAATTTTTGGTGCGCTACAAAATCTGCGTGTCCCGGCCTCGGAACGGCTCTTTGTTTTTCATAATCACCACTCCGTGTGTTGCCGTTTTTAAATAAAATAGTGATAGGGGAGCCTGCGCTCTTACCATTAAAAACACCGCTGATTATTTCCGGTATATCATCTTCTTTTCTTGGCGTGGTGCCTTTAGCGCCGGGTTTTCTCCTTTCAATGTCTTCTTTAAAATCTTCAGGAGTAACATCAATTCCCGGTGGGCATCCATCGATTATCAATCCTACGTAATCACCATGCGATTGACCAAAAATCTGTACCCTGAAATTTTTCCCAAATGAATTCATTATTTTTATTTTTTATCTTTCAGCCTTTAGCCTTCAGCGTTCAGCATTTAATACCCATATTCGCGCAAATGTATTTCATTATCACGCCATTTAGGACGCACTTTTACAAACAACTCGAGAAACACTTTTCGTCCGATAAATTCTTCAATGTCTTTCCTCGCCAGGGTTCCCAGTTTTTTTATCATTTGCCCCTGATGGCCGAGCAAAATTCCTTTCTGAGTTTCCCGTTGCAAAATAATATCAGCGGAAATTTTCGTAAGCGTAGCTTTTTCTTTAAACTCCTGTACCAGCACTGTAGAGTGGTAGGGAATCTCATCCTGGAATAACAGGAAAATCTTTTCACGAATCAATTCACTCACAAAAAATTTCATGGGAAGATCGCTCAAATTATCATCTGTATAAAATGGCTCTCCTTCCGGCAGCATAGCAATAATAATGTCTAATAATTCCTTAATTCCAATATTTTTTAAGGCAGAGATTACTGCCACTTGTTTGCAATATTTTTTACCGGAAAAAAACGAAATAGCATTCTCAATTATTTCTTTGTTTGCTGTATCGGCCTTATTGAGCAAAACGATAGCCGGGACCTTTAATGAAAGATTAGAAAATATTTCATCAACCTCATTTAAATCATCTTTTATATCTGTAATCAGTAAAGCAACATCCGCGTCTTCCAGGCTGCCTTTTACGGCCTGCATCATTTTTTCGTGAAGTTTATATTTAGGCTCAATGATGCCGGGTGTATCAGAAAATATGATTTGATAGTTTTTATCATTTAATATTCCTTTAATACGATGGCGTGTCGTTTGCACTTTTGGGGAAACAATAGCCAGCTTTTCACCGATAATGGCGTTTAGCAGGGTACTTTTTCCGGCATTCGGCTTTCCAAAAATGTTTACAAATCCTGATTTCATAATTCCTGCAAAATTAATTGTTTGAAAATTAAATTGAATAAATTGATGCTTTGCATATGAATATCAGTCTGAAAACTTCATCGCTGAAGCGAACCTGATTTGTTAGGATATGAGAAATAAGTGTTTTTACGACAGTTATTTATCGTTAATCTACTATTTGTGCCGTAATTACAATGATTTAAAAATTGAGAGGAATTGCGCTTGTTAGAGGTATGGTGTCCCCCTATCTTTGTTCCAGAAGTTGGTTGATGTTCAACAAACATTAATCATGAATTGAATCCAAATCCACTGAAAAATTATTCCGGCTCTGACCTGAAAGCAGGCAGAAAAATCGGGTCCCCATAATCCGGGAAAAACCAAAATAAAATCTGATATCAATCAACTTCTAATTTTTTTGAGTTTGTACCTTTTCGAAAATAATAATCCTCTGTGAAAACCAGGCCGCAAAGCCGAAAAAAATTTAAACCTGAAAAACCAAATACCCCAGGATTTAAATTATTAAAAAAACTTCCGCTCTTATAAGCGGAAGTTTTTTTATAAAATAAATTGAACCATCAAAATAACGGGGCGATCGATTGGCAATTATTGAAGACGCAGCTATTTAGATATCAAATGTTTTGGAAAATCTTCCACTCTCTCACAACAAAGTTGATCCATCACCTGCTGCAATTGTCTTTTTAAAATAACGATGGTATGGTCAGCGCCTTCATCGCCCAGGGCAGCTACACCATACATAAATGTTCTTCCCAAAAACGCAAACTCCGCGCCTGAAGCAAGCGCCCTTGCTATATCCGGACCTGAGCGAAGGCCGCTATCCATCATTATTTTTATTTTATTATTATATTTTTCAACAATTTTTTTGAGCGAATGAATAGTAGATTCTCCCGCATCCAATTGTCTTCCTCCATGATTGGAAACAATAATTCCATCAATTCCCAATTGAATACTTTTTTCAACATCTATCTCATTTACGATTCCTTTCAAAACTAATTTTCCCTTCCACATATCGCGGATGGCCGATATTTTATCTTCGTTCAATCTGCCGTTAAATGTTTTATTCATAAACAATCCAAGATGATGCATATTCATTCCTTTAGGCATGTAAGGCTTCATTACCTTGAAAGATGGCTGCCCGTGGATTAATGTCCTAAGCGCCCAATTGGGCCTTCCCATAATCTGCAACACGTTGTGCAGCGTCATTCTTGGGGGCATCGCGAGGCCATTTTTTATTTCTTTATTGCGGTATCCAAATGTGGGCACATCACTAAGAATTACAAGAACAGGACAATGTTCCGATGCGCGCCTGATAATCTGATCTCTCAACGTATTTTCTGCGGGATGGTATAATTGAAACCATGCCTGCCCTTCGGTAATTTCGCTGATTCTTTCAATCGTGCTCGTGCTTACTGTACTTAACGTAAATGGAATATTGTGTTTAAAAGCAGCCTTGGCAAGTATTTCAGGCGAATTGGGCCAAATCAACCCCTGCAAGCCGACCGGCGCTATACCAAAAGGCGCATCATACAGATGCCCAAAAAGTTCCGTCTTCATATTGGAGCCGGTATGTTTTTTAAGATACTGCGGAAGAAGTTCCACCTCGCGAATTTCCGAGGTGTTTTTGTGAAGATTTATTTCTTCATTACAACCTCCGTCAAGATAGTCAAACGCAAATCCCGGAATTCTTTTTTTTGCTTTTGTCCTGAGATCTTCTACTGAAGGATATCTTGGGTTATATTCTAATTTCATGATAATAGTTTTTAAAATTCCCGAATGGTAACATTGCAAACTTATTCAATAACAATAACCATAACATTATTTTTTTTAGATTAATTCCATTTGATCTAAAACGATTTGCTTTCTTTTATGAAGGAGAAGATTGACCAGACGAAAAATATTTCAATTCAATAATATCATGAGGCAGCGTTTTTTTATTCCATGAATCGTGTATGCAAAGTGCCGCACCCACTGCTGTTGCCTGGGCCATTGATGCGGCAAATACCTCAATGCCGGGAAAAGCGGAAGCAAGTAAATTCATATAAATAGCATTATTACTAAAGCCGCCATCGACGAAAATTCTTTTAACCTCTGTTCCTTCTAAAATCAATTGAGTGGATATCTGTTGCTGTGCTATAATGTCCAGCATCAATTGATGATAAGCTTCTTCATCATTTTTAAAAGAAGATAATTCCCTGTCAGTAAACAACGATTCTTTAAGATTTTTTGTTTTCTTCTCTAATCTTTCCTGTGTTTTGTTTTTCTTTTGAAGTGATGAAATGATTTCAGGATTAAAATCCATGGTTCGGTACTTCGAAGGATTCTGATTAAAATATTCACTTATTCTTTTCACCTCTATTTCGTGTTCATTTCCTGCAAACAGCCTTGAAGCCTTGACACGTTTCGCATCATAACTCATAAAACAAAGGCAATCGTTTTTTAGTTCTTCTTTTGTCAGAGGCGTATGGTTAAAGGGATTCAGCGAAATACACCATGTGCCGGTAGAAATTAAAATAAAAGGCTCATGGAAATTCATCAGGTAGGGAATTAACGCTGCTGAACTATCATGCAAACCAATTCCAACTAAATAATTATTACCGGGGAAAGATGCGGGAACAACTTGTGTACAAGGGAGTATCGGTGCAAGCTTTTCGAGCAACCGTTCCTGTTGTACCCAATAATGGTATTCATTTTTTTGAAAATCCCAGAGATTCGTGTGGCATCCAATACTGGTAATATCGCTGCAAACATTGCCCGAAACAAGAAAACTTAAATATTGGGGCAGATGCAATGCATATTTTATCTCTCTAAACAAATCTGGCTTTTCATATTTTTGCCGATATAATTGCATGGCTGAATTTAGGCTTCCCAGCACTGGGGACGCTGTGCGAAAGGTAAATTCATCCTCACCTCCATAAGTATCATAAAACTGTTTTTGTAACCATTCCGGATAAGGTTTCAGATAACTGTAAAGTGGCGCAAAGGTGCGCAGTTGTTCATTTAGATAAACAAAACTGGCGCCATAGCTGGTAAAGTTAATGGCTTTGATATCAAATTCTTTTAACCTGAAAACTTCACGCAGAGAATCAAATACTGATAATTTTAAGCTGTCTAAATTTTCACACGGAAATCCATCTTCATCAACAGTTTCTATAAAACGTGCAGATCGCTCAAAAACAATTTTATAGTTTTCATCAAACAGAAAAAGTTTTTTGTTTGTTTTGCCTACATCGAATATGGCTATGACATTTTGCATGGTGATTGGTGATCAGTGATGAGTGAGTGGTGAGTGGCCAGTGATGAGTAGTGAGTGGTGAGTGGTGATTTACTCATCACTCATAACAGATAACTCACATCTTTCACCCGGCAACTCACAACCCCGTGGCTATTGTTTTACTTCCTCTCTCTTTTATCAAATTTTCCCTAACTTTTTCATTGCGATAAACTGCCAAAGGATTTAAAGCTGCACCTGCACGCAATCTTGCTTCTGCCACTATCGGACGAACATCGGAGCGATATGCCTGCTGCAATATTTCCTGGGCAGTCACCACATCATTATTATTTTGTGCTTCTACTAATTTTTTTCTGTCAATAATTAGTGATTGTGCATAGGCGATCATAATAGCTTCTACCGATTGCAACAGGTCTTCTAAAGGATCTTTTACATTATGTGATGCGTCAATCATCCATGCCAAATCATGGGCGTGATTCATTTTTTTTGCATCCATGCCTTCTACCAATTCATTAAAAATTAAAAATAATTGATAAGGTTTGATGCTCCCGACTGTAAGATCGTCATCGCCATATTTAGAATCATTGAAATGGAATCCGCCCAGCTTTCCTTCCATCAGCAGTAAAGCAACAATTTGTTCAATATTTGCATTTGCTAAATGGTGCCCAAGATCTACAAGCGTGTAAGCTTTATTACCCAACTTGCTTGTATATAATAATGATTGTCCCCAGTCTGCCACAGTTGTAGAATAAAAATTTGGTTCAAATGCCTTGTATTCGACAAATATTCTCCAGTCGTCCGGCAATGCTTTATACACTTGCTGCAAGCTTTCCAATGTATTTTGAAAGGCTTTTCTGAAATTTAATTGCCCTGGGAAACATGAGCCGTCGCTCAGCCAGACGGTAAGGGATGTAGAGCCTAATTCTTTTCCGTATTTTATTACCTCGATATTATGATCTACGGCTTGTTTACGAACAGCTTTGTCAACATGCTGCATAGAGCCAAACTTGTAACTCAATTTTTGACCGGGCTGATCCTGGAAAGTATTTGAATTCATGGCATCGAAATGCAATCCATGTTGTGCTGCCAGTTTTTTTATGGCTTTGGCATCTTTCGGAATATCCCATGGAATGTGCAATGATATAGCGCCACTGGAGCCATTAAGTGCGTGCAGCAAACCAATGTCTTCGATTTTTTCTTCGAGGCTCCTGGGCTCACCGCCACCGGGAAAACGTCCAAAACGTGTGCCGCCGGTGCCTAACGCCCAACTGGGAATCGCGACCTGGAAGTCAGTTAATTTCTTAATGATTTTATCAGGTGAATCAATCTCTGCGGCGGCAAAATCAAAACGCTTTTTATGTTTGGATAAAGAGTTCTTATTGTTTTGTGCTATCTGATCTTTTTTTAATATCATGATATTATTTTTTTAAGCTGCGGCAGCCAATTGAGTAAAAAAAATTTAGAAACATTTTAAATGGTTTCTAAGGTAAGTAAAAAACTTCTTTCAGAGGAAAGGATACCGGCGAATTATCTTCATTGGTCTCCATGATATCTTTCATATAAGCCCACCACTTTTTCATAATTTCTTTGCCCGGCAGTTCATTTAATTTTTTGTCGTCTTCTATTGTAAAATAAGCAAACAAATCATTTGTTCCTTCATCTAAAAAAATTGAATAATCTGAAATGCCCGCTTCTTTTAAAAGCATTTTTAATTCGGGCCATATTTCATCATGGCGCCTTTCGTATTCGGCCTCGAAGCCTTTGACTAATTTCATTTTAGAAGCGACACGCATGATGATTTAGGTATAATTTACTTTTGATAAAAAATCAAAAGGCTGACAGATTTGAAAAACATCAGCGATTTGATTAATTGATTATGAGAAAAATTTATCTTACAAATCCTGCTGCCACGCCTCCATCTACATCCAATATATTTCCAGTTGATTTATTTAGTAATCCGCCTACAAAAGCAAAACAGGCATTGGCAATATCGTCAGGTAAAATCGTTTCATTCAACAACGTTCTTTTAGCATAAAAAGCCGGTAATTCTTCTACTTTTATTCCATAAGCTTTTGCGCGGCCTTCAGCCCATCCTCCTGCCCAAATATTGGAGTCGGAAATAACGGCATCCGGGTTTACAATATTTACACGGATTTTATCACTTCCCAATTCTGCTGACATTAATCTTGAGAGATGTGCCTGTGCCGCTTTTGCAGAACCATAAGCCACGTTATTGGGGCCTGCCACGATAGAATTTTTGGAAACGATATTAATGATATCGCCACCAAATCCTTGTTTGCGCATTACGGCTATGCATGACTGTGATACCAGGAATTGTCCTTTTACCAAAATGTCATACAGCTTATCCCATTCTTCTGTAGTATGTTCTTCTATCGGTTTTGAAATGCTGATACCCGCGTTGTTGACAATTATGTCCATACCTCCGAATGCGAGTGCAGCATTTTTTACCGCTTCATCAATTGTTTGCTTATCGGTTACATCCAGTTGTACAGATGCAACATTATCTTTTCCAAAGAGTTTTTGAAATTCCTCAGCAGCGCCTGACAATCTTTCTTCATTGACATCATTGATAATAACGCAAGCGCCTTCTTCTGCGAATTTTTTTGCAATTGCCTTACCTATGCCACCAGCGCTCCCTGTAACTAACGCTACGCGGCCACTTAAGGATTTCGGTTTTGGCATTCGTTGCAGTTTAGCTTCTTCAAGCAACCAGTATTCGATGTCAAAAGCCTCCTGCCGTGGTAGCGAAGTATATTCCGAAATTGCCTCCGCGCCTTTCATTACATTGATAGCGTTAATATAAAATTCAGCCGCTACCCTTGCCGTCTGTTTGTTTTTTGCAAAAGTGAACATGCCCACGCCCGGATATAAAATCACTACCGGGTTGGCATCACGTATTGCAGGACTATTCGGATGCTTGCAAGTGTTGTAATAATTCGCATACATCTTCCGGTATTCCGCGAATTGAGGTTCCAGTTTTTTCTTTAAAACAGGAATATCATTTATTTCTTCTTTTACTGCCAGGTTTAAAACCAAAGGTGAAATTTTTGTTCTTAAAAAGTGATCAGGACAACTGGTGCCCATCGGAGCAAGTTTATCGAGATCATTTGAATTAATGTATTCTAAAACCCTTGCATCATCGGTAAAATGGCCAATCATTTTCGTTTCGGAAGAACAGAAGCCTCTCAATACCGGCGCCAGTAAAGCAGCTTTGTTTAATCTTTCTTCTTTTGATAGTGATTTGATTTTTTCGCCTCCAAATATTTCGCCTTTTTTCCCATAATTATCTTCAAGATATTGTGCGCATGTTTCAATCACTTCTAATGTATTGATATAACTTTCATAAGCGGTATCGCCCCAGGTAAACAATCCGTGAGAGCCAAGCATGATGCCACGAATACCCGGATTTTCATCGAGACACTCCTTTAACATCAGACCTAACTCAAAGCCGGGCCTTTGCCATTTTACCCAGCCAATTGTTCCGTTAAATAATTCTTTGGTAATCTTTTCTCCGTCTTTGGCCGCGGCGATAGCGATAGCAGCGTCAGGGTGTAAATGATCAATATGTTTGAAGGGTAAAAATCCATGTAACGGTGTATCTATGGAAGGCGCTTCTGAGGCAAGATCATAAATGCAATGATTGAATAATTCTACCATTTCATCTTCATGTTTAAGGCCGCGATAGACGTTCTTTAATGATCTTAATCGATCGACATATAATGCCGCAAGACCATCTCTTTTCATAGTGCCCAAATCACCGCCGCTGCCTTTTACCCACATCACTTCCACTTGTTTTCCGGTAAGAGGATCTTTTGCCATTGTTTTGCAGGAAGTATTTCCACCACCATAATTCGTCAATCTTAAATCGGCTCCCAGCAAATTCGAACGATACACCAACAGTGCAACTTCATCGCCTGCGAGCTTTGCTGCTATTTCATCATCCCATAAATAACTTACATGTTTGAACTCCTTTGTTGTCGTACTCATATTTGTATTTGTTTCTTATTAAAATAAAATTCCGTCACTGCCTTCCAAAACCTATTAGGTTTGGCCTTGCTTCAAAGTCCTGCTGCAAACCGTATAGGTTTAACTTCTCACTGATGCAAAGCATTTCCGTATCCCACCAATATTACAGACGCAATAATGGTAATAATTCCCAAAATTATTGTCGTCCTTGTTTTCGTACTAACTCCTTTCCATTCTTTCAATGCAAAGCCCCATAAGTTGGCCACTAATATAATAAACGACATGTGCAGTATCCATGAGCTTGCCCCATTGCCGAGCTTACTTTCGCCCATCCCATAAAAGAAAAACTGGAGGAACCAAAGTGTGCCTGCGAGGGCACAGAAAAGATAATTGCGTAGCAGCGGTGTTTTTTTATTGGTGTAATCTCCAAAAGTTTTATTCCGGATATTTAAAAACATAGTCCAGATAAAATTGGTGGTAAGGCCGCCCCAAAGTAATACGATATAGATTACATTATTCCGGTACAAAAAGTTACCTGTTTCTGAAGGGTTAGCAGCCTTCCACGCATCGTTAGCTACTTCAGCCATTTTAGATCCGGCTTCTATGCCGTAATTAAAGCAGGCACTGAGAATACCTGAAATGATACAAACAACTAACCCTTTTGCCAGGTTAAATTCTTTTACGCTTTCTTTCTTTTTTTCCTCCGGTAGTTCGCGTTCTTTCAAAACACCGGCTCTGCCACAAATGAAAATTCCGAGGAGGCATAACACAACCCCAACCAGCACTATCTGTCCCCAGTGATTATTAAGCAAATCTGTGAAAGTAACTTTGCCATCCTGGGGATGAAAATTGTAATAAATAGAGGGAGCCAAGGCCCCAAATGCGGACGTAAAACCAAGCAAAACGGAATTTCCTAATGACATGCCAAGATACCGCATACCTAGCCCATACATCAGTCCGCCAATACCCCAAAGAACTCCCCAAAAGAAAGTCCAGCCAAAGGTGGAAGCCGGCGTGTTCGAAATGATTTCGGCAAAATGAGGAATGGTAAGCCATGCCGCAATGGGCGGAACAATAAGCCACGAAAAGAGGCCTCCAACGATCCAGAAACTTTCCCAGTGCCAACCTTTTACTTTGTTGTAAGGCACATAGAAACTTCCGGAAGCAGCGCCGCCAATGAAGTGGTAAAAGATTCCGTAGATTATTTGCATGGGTTAGTTTATTCTATTAGTAGGTTAATCCAATTTCACAATAAAAATAAAAGAACAATTCCCGTTGATCGTCATGTACTGTCATGCTCCGGTGAAATTAGCAATATAAACAGCATATATTGCGGTGGATATTATTTTGTTTTTACCCCTCCAGCAGTTGAGTTACCCGGATATTAATGAATCATCCTGAAGTTCTTTTTAATTGGAGGGGTTGTAATCATAATAAAATTTTTAATTGCAGAAAGAAAAATATTTTTAAATAATTCTAATGACTAGATATATGAGAATTTGCGTGATTTCAAATTTGTCCGGCAGGAAAAGCAACTGCGGACGGGGCCGCCAAAAGACATATTTTAGCGGGCACTGCGCCTATAATATTTCCGTAGGGCAACGGAATCAAATGGCGACGAAATCTACAACGCAGGCGATAATTTTTTTATCGATATTCTGCACGACTCTTTTTGCATTTTTTCCAGCATTTTCCCAGGTTCAATTCAGAAAGCAAATGATAGCTGCTGAAAGCTTTGAATCTGTAGGTGTTTTCGATGTAAATAATGATGGTAATCTGGATATTGTTTCGGGGGATTTTTGGTACGAAGGCCCTGGTTTCATTAAAAGACATTTTATCGGACATGTGAATCGTAGTGGCGATGGACAATACTGGGATGATTTTGCTACTATTCCGCTTGATGTAAATGGAGACGGGAAAATGGATTACATATCAGGAGATTGGTTTAGTAAGAGCATCTGGTGGCGTGAGAATCCTGGAAATGATGGAGAATGGAAACTGCATATAATTGATACCACCGGTAACGTGGAATGCATCAGGGGATGGGATATAGATAATGACGGCACTGTTGAGATTGTACCCAATACGCCGGGGAGCCAGTTGAAGTTTTATAAACTTGAAAAGGATGTAAATGGAAAGCCGACGGGCAAGTTCCTGAAAGTTATTGTTGCACCCACCCAGGAACATGGATTGGGTTTTGGAGATATCAATGGCGATGGGGCTGGTGATTTTGTTATTAGTAACGGATGGTACGAATCCCCAAAAGATCCTTTAAAAGGAAAGTGGATATTTCATAAGGAATTTAACCTGGGCACTGCCAGCGTACCTGTTCTTGTTGAAGATGTCAACAAAGATGGAAAAAATGATTTGATAGTAGGGCAGGCTCATGGTTATGGCCTGGATTGGTACGAACAAAAAACGGATCAGTACGGTAAAAGAAACTGGATCAAGCATCCGATTGATCCTTTCGGGTCGCAGTATCATACGATGGAATGGGCAGACATTGACAATGACGGCCAGAACGAACTGGTAACCGGGAAACGTTATCGTGCCCATAATGGTAATGATCCAGGCAGTAACGATCCTGTTGGGCTTTATTATTTTAAGTGGAACGGAGAATCGTTTACTAAAAGTGTAATCAGCTATGGGCCGCTGGGCGTGGGAAAAGGGACAGGCTTATTTTTCTCTATTGCAGACTTGCACCATACGGGAGGAAAAGACATTATTGTTGCGGGCAAAGACGGATTGTATGTTTTTTTTAATACAGCTCAATAATTTATTTTATTTTACGAAATACTTAAAACAAACGTTTGCTGTAAAGCTTTGAATTGAATTCGAATGCTACCTCCGCGGGGTAAAATTATACTTACCCAAAAACCAATTTCAAGTATGCTGATAGGGGATTTTCTGCTGAAAATTTTCGAAGGTTATTTTATTTTTTGATACACCCGCACATAATCTATTTCAAATTTTTTAGGAAAAGAAGACTGTGAGGGAGCACCTCCGTTGTCTCCGCCAATGGCCAGGTTGAGAAGCATATAATGTGGCTGCTTAAACGGATTAAATCCGCTCCCATCTTTATTCACCAGGGAGTCTAATGGTACTTTATTCAGCAAATGATCATCTACATACAAAGCAATAAAATTTTCATTCCAGTCCATTCGCCAAATGTGAAATTTTGAAGCCCATTTTTTACCGCCCATTGAATCGATATTAAACCTGTTACTAAACCATTCAGCGTTATGATTTTTTCCAAGGCAGGCAATGTTCGCTAACAGTTTGTCCCTGTAATATTCCATGATATCAATTTCGCCATTCGCAGGCCAACTTTCATGCAAACCTAATGTCCACCAGGCAGGCCACAAGCCATTACTGATATCAATCCGGGCTCTCATGATGAAACGTCCATATTGCCACGAATGAAGGCCTCTTGTGATTAAACAGGCAGATGTATAATGAATGCTATCCCTGCTCTTCCGCCAATCCTTACTTCCAGCAACATACGAAGGATTTAGCTTTCCCACTTTTTTTGCTTCAATGATAAGCTTGCCATTTTCGCATCGTACATTTTGCGGTTGGTACCATTGGAATTCATGGTTGCGAACAAAGCCATTCTCATACGTCCAGTTGGAAGAATCCGGAAGGCCACTTTTATTAAATTCATCAGCCCAAACCAACTTATAACCGGAAGTTCGTTGCGCTTTCGCTATGGAAAGACTTAAGATGACACATGGTAACAGCAATGATAATTTTAAACGCATAATTTTCAGCCCGTTTTATTGTAAAATGAAAATGTTCTAATTCTTTCTCTTAGCAGAATTGAGAAGGGAAAAGAAATTACGAATATATCTTCGTTTACTGGATAAAATTCTTTTTTGAAAAATATTATTTGCCAAAAGCATAACTCAACGTATAACTTGCTTTTTCACGAACGGAGGATTTTTAAAAATCAAAAGTTTTGTTTTGTTCAGATGTTAATTATTACATCCAACAAAATAAGAAATAAGCTGAATTCATTCTACAGGTTTGGCGAGATCGGCAATTTCTATCCATGCCAAACCTATATTTCGCTTCATGTGATAGGTACTATAGCCTTGGTAAGCGTCATATAAAACCGCTAGCCTGTTACCGACCCTGATCACTGATGGCATTCCAATAGCTCCTTTGGACCAGGTACAATTCGTACTGTCTAAAACAATGGCTTTATTATTTACATTCCAATGGTAAATATCTTTTGACCAATATACCCAAATAGCATCTGTATATTCTGTCTTGTTTTTATCAATCCCGATATGATTGGTAAACAGATACCAGGTCTTAGCACCCGGCTCATAATAAACAGAGGAGTTCTCGACTTGTTCTGTAATTGGAAAAATCGGTTTATCCTGTACTGTCCAGGCTCCGTCTAAATTTTTGGTAACAGCAATCCCAAGTGTTCTCTTCGTACCTGAATTATCCTGCGAAGCGGCGCTAAAGAATTGAAGATACTTTCCCTGGTACTTAACTATAAACCCGGGGCTTGCTGTTACTGAATAGAAAGATCCTTTTTTTACAGAAAATGGAGTCACATCATATTGCTTGATCCATGGGCCTTCGAGGGACGTGGATTTAGCTTTCATAGTCAGGTAGGGGAATGACGGGATGCGGTCGGGGGCTGGTGATGTATGAGGCGTTCCCAGGTAAAACATGTGCCACGTTTTTCCTTCTTTGATGACCCACGGCGCAGATGCACTTTTGGAATCATTAGCACCGGGCTTTCCCAACTTTAAAATAGCACCTTTTTTTACCCAGTGTTTTAAATCTTTACTTTCTGCAAGACACGACCTCCATCCGTCTTTCCCCGCGCCATCATAAAATAAATAATACATTCCATTCTCTTTATTGACATTGGCTTCTCTTGCACCAAAAACATCGCAGCTATCAGGCCCATTGCCATATTTTAATACTATCCCATAGTCTTTGCATAAGATTCTCTTATTAGTCCAAGGTCTGCCGTCAATATAGGGAGAGCGCTGGCCGATTAATAAAGCGGGCAAATACATGCAAAGAAAAAAACAGCAGCATTTTAATATTGATTTTCTTTTTGTCATTTTCTTTTGTTATGGCTTTATTGTAAACTTTGATAAAACTTTGAAATTGCAACTAACAATACATTGAGCTCAACCGTGTTTGCGACCAATTTCTTAGTTGCCGGAAAGAGCTTCACAGAATATCTGTTACAGTGACCAAGACCTTTTTCTTTACAAAAACTTTCAACATACCTGCACTACTTCTATTCCCAACAAAGTTCCGAATTTCTTTATTTTGGATCCAATGTTACCGATGCCAACTGCACAATGATGCGCGGGACCAAAGCTATTCCACTCAATTGCAAATTTCCTGGCTCCAATCTTAAACTTGTAACGACTGTTTGTATTCCCTATTTCCAATATTGGCCCCGGAACAGATTCTCCTTCTGCAACAAGCAACATCAGTTTACCCGACGATTCAACTACTGACAAAAGTGTTACCGGCCCATGCTTTACAGCCATCTCAACCGATAAACCCTTACCTACTTTTCCATGATACACCCGCAGCGCGCGAACTTTTATTTTGCCCTCCGCAATTTTTATATGGCCTGGGCCATCATGGCCCATCAATACTACATCTTCAGCATAGTCCATTGCATAATATTCTGTGAAAGATCCTCCGGCGCCAAAGATGTCCATTATTTTCATCGCCTGTGCATTCTTTATTTCGTATTCTCCTGCAACAGGAATACCATTTGCAGTCAGCAAAGAATTTCCCAATATTACCGAACTCATGGTATCTTCATTATCCGGATTTCCCGATCCTTTATAATAGTACGCAAGAGAGCCTAATTCATACATGTCAACTAACTTGTCTAACGCGAGCGATGTTCTTGCCGCCCGTTCCAATTCTTCCAAAGAACAATCTTCATTTACTGCAAATACTTCACTAAAATCTTTTACCCTTTTATCAATTTGTTGCTGATTAATTTCTTTGCGGAGTGCGGATAATTCATCCACCTCAATGATTTCAATGTGGCCGCCAAATGTTGCTAACTGCAAAGTGAGATCTGTATAAATATCAAGCATCCCTGAATAATAATGTCCCATCGCACCAAGATTATTATGCGACATTGTGTGAGCCACTTTAGCTGCTTCGATCCATTCACCCACTTCATCCCAGCATTCCTTATCATTGTGAAGCATACCCGTTACCTGGTGAAATTTTATGCCGGACCTTTTAAAAACATTTGCTATTTCAGGCACGGGGCATGGAGAACAATGCGCCAGCCATTCACCGGTCATTTGAGTGCGGTCACTCATCTTATTGAACTGTTCATAATTAATGGATGCTTCGGGCGAAAGATTTAGAATAATTACAGGAACTTTTGCCCTTTGTACTACGGGCAAAACAGTTGATGATAATGCATATGTCGTTACATAAAGAAATACAAGATCAACATCAGACTGCCTGAAACGGTGGCCTGCCTCCATTGCTTTTTGAGCATTGTCAATCAACCCCAGGTTTACTACTTCAACATGATACTCGTTGATTTTTTCGGATACAATTGAAATGTAAGATTCTAACCTTTCCTTCAGGCCTGTAAATTGCTCCCAATAGGCTTCTAAGCCAATTGCAAAGAGGCCGATTTTTAATGGAAATTCGTTTTTTTTCATTGAAGTTATTTACTTTCCGGGTGATTAAAACTGGAGGGCGAAAGATATAGCTAAGATATGTTTTTGTTATTTAGTTCCGTTCGATTTAGAATAAATCAAAGGATTTTGCTTCTCATCATTCAGTAAGTCTCCAATTTTTAATTTTGCCACCTGTTCATCAGTTAAAATATTTTTAATCCCGTTGAACGTAGCGCCATCGGGCATATAGGCACATGTCATAGCACGTCTGAATCCATTAGTCATATTGGCGCCGGCGCCGTGAATCGTTAGTCCATTATGAAATGAGCAACTTCCGGCTTTCATTGGCACCGATGCAGATTTTGACTGAATAAATTGGGGGTAAAAATCAAAAATTGCATCCATGTTTTTGCCAATACCCGGGTTATCAAAAGTGGTAGTGTGATAAGAACCCGGTATAAAATACAGGCATCCGTTTTCTAAAGTAGCATCATCTAAAGCAACCCAGATGGACAATGCCCTTCTATCACTAAACGACCAGAAAGGGGTATCCAAATGCCATGAAGTAGGATTCGCCCAGGGGCGCTTGATTAAGGCCTGGTCGTGCCAGATTCTGGTACCTTCCCAGCCAGCCAAATCAGCTATAATTTTACCTATTTTTTTATCTAACATCAGTTGTTTTACTTTATCGTTTGTTTGCCAAAGGTTCAGCATCTGGTCAAACACTTTTCCGTAATAATCAGCATCTTTATTGATGCCATCGTCTTCTCCAACTTTAGTATTACTGCCTGGCATTTTTTGTCCATTTCTTTCCCGGATGGCTTCTGTGACTGCATTACGCCAAAATTCTAATTCCTCTTTGTTTAAAAAATCTTCAACGAGAAGAAAACCGTTTTGCCGGTAAAGAAGGATTTGTTGTTTTGTGAGTTCTGTTTTCATTTCATTAGAATTTTAAATAAATACCGACTTAGTGAACAGCATTTGCCAATTTAAGAAACTCACTTGCTACCTTTATTTTGATACATAAAGGGACATACCTATGTTCTGGCAATCCCTTAAGTAAACAATTCCATTTCAGCTTTGCCTAATCCATCAGGGGTTGTGTAGAAGGGCCTTTTTTCAACGACATAATTACAATCGGGAGGAATACCCAATGCGTGATAAATGGTTTGGTGTACCTGGTCTATCACGATAGGTTTTTCAATTGTCTTACAGGGGCGCTCATCTGCCGTTTTTCCATATACATATCCCTTTTTAATTCCTCCCCCAAACATTAACATAGAAACCCCGTCAGTGAAATGGCGGTGCATTCCATAAAATTTTATATCATTTATTATATCCGGCTGATTAACCTGCTCCTTTACTTTCAGGCCGGGGCGCCCTTCCACCATCATATCCCTGCTGAATTCACTTGCAAGTATTACAAGGGTGCGATCCAGGTGGCCTGTGCGTTCAAGGTCCTTTATTAACTGTGCTACAGGCCCGTTAATTTGCTTTTTCATGTCAATCATCCTGGTATAACCATTATCATGAGTATCCCAATTTTTAAACGGCTCATATTCGGTGGTGACGCTGATAAAACGGGCGCCCTTTTCAGTTAACCGGCGGGCCATCAGGCAACCCAGGCCAAACTTTCCCGTATTGTAGATATCATAGCTTTCTTTAGGCTCTTTGCTAAGGTCAAATGCGGCAGCCTCGGGAGATTTTAAAAGCATATATGCCTGCTCCATCGACCTTCTAAGCGATTCTTTTTGATAATCACTACCGTATTCGCCCATTGCGCTTTGGCTCATCAGGTCATTATATAATTTATTTCTTCTTTCGAATCTCACCGACGACATCCCTTCTGGTGGTTTAACGGTTTCCAATCCCGAAGTGGGATCGGGTATCAGGAAGGGCCCGAATTCATTTCCCAGGAACCCCGCTGTGTGAAAGGCTTTAAGTTCTTCTCCTTCCCCCAATGTAAATCTTTGGCCGATGTCGATAAAAGCCGGTATAACCGGGTTTAACGGCCCCAGTTCTTTTGAAATCCATGCACCAATATGAGGTGCAGCCAAAGTTTGAGGCGGTTTATAGCAAGTATGCCAATGGTACTGATGCCGCGAATGCAAAATGAAGCCCATATCTGCGGCAACATAAGAGCGGATAACCGTACCCCTGTTCATCACGTTGCCGATAGCTTCCAGCCCTTCAGAAAAGAAAACGCCATCTAAAGCGGTAGGTACCGGCTTAAACGTACTCAGCACACTATTTGCTTCCATACCTTTTGTGAATGGAGTATATTTTTTTGGGTCAAATGTATCCGTATGCGCCATTCCTCCGGCCATCCAGAGCAAAATAACTGTATCAGCTTTAGCCTTTATCTTTTCCCTGTTGCAGGAAGATAGAAGACTTGCCATCGGCGCACCTGCAGCCAATGCGGCTATGGTAGCAGCACTCGTTGTTTTTAAAAAATTTCTTCTGTTCCATTGGTTATCCATGATCGAAAATTTATTTAAAAAATTTTTCCCTAATAAATAATTTGAAATTCAGGAAGCAGCAGAACGGCCCAAAACAAATCCTGTATGGACTTTGTATCCGGGTCATTGCCCAACAGTTTTTTGGCAATTTCAAATTCTTTGGGCGTTACTTCCCGGTTTAATGCACGCCTGTAAATTTCTTTAATAATAACATCACTACTCTTAAATTTTTGCTTCCAGTTTTCCGCGCCCTTTTCGAGTGCCGAATTAAACCTGGATCCATTGGTGAATTCAAGAGCCTGTAACAGATTGGCCTGCGATTCCCTGCTGGTAGCAACAGTTTCCCTATTTGGTCTGCCCAATGCAGTAAGGAATGGATTATTAACTACCAGTGATGCACGTACGAAAAGATGGCTTGAGGGATCATAACCCGGCTGCCCGTTAGGGTTGTAACGTTCCATGGAATCGGAAAACAGAGGGCCTATAATAGTACCCACCGCATCGGAAAATTGTTCTGCCGACATTCTTTTCCTCAACGTTCCCGTGAATTTGTAGCTTGCAGCTATAATTTGATCGGGCTCCTTAAACCCAACTGAAGGAAGCTGGTAAGTGTCAGAGGTAGTGATAAGGTAAATCAATTCCTTGATGTCAGATTTATTGGATTGGAAATTATAAGCCAACCAGTCTAACAAGTCCTGACTGCATGGTTCGTTATCCATCAAATCAACGGGCTCCACAAGGCCACGGCCAATTAATTGTGCCCATATTCTGTTTACAAGCGTGCGGTAGAGGCGTCCATCCTCTGGCTTCACCATATTATCAGCAAGCTGCGCCAGCTTTGTTGCTCTCTTTGCGAAGCTGTCAATAGTGCCCAACTCTTTCCAAAGCATCCTGGCGTTTGTGTATTTTCCGGTAGGCTTATCGCAACGGTTTATTTCCATAGAGCTATCCGCAAAAATATCAGCAAAGGCATAGGCATCTTCTAATTTCCAGTCGCTGATAAAACTGTTATGGCAGGAAGTACATTTTAAATTCAATCCGAAAAAAACCTGTGATACATTCTGAGCAGCCTGCATTTCTGTCCTTTGGCTCGCATTCACCACGCCACGCCATTTGATACCCTCAATGAATCCTTTTGATTCATCAGTAGGGCTTACCAGTTCTTTAACAAATTGATCGTAAGGTTTATTAGCTCTTATTGATTTATACAGCCAATCGCTGATGTTATAACGCCCATTAGTGATATATCCTGTTCCGGTATAGTCATTTCTTAATGCATCGTTCCAGAAACTGAACCAACGCATCGCGTAATCATCGTTCCTGTTTAAAAGCTGCCTTATCCACAAAGCCCTCTTATCAGGCCGGGTGTCCTTAGAGAAAGTTTCCATTTCTTCCGGGCTGGGCAGCAGGCCGATAATATCCATGTTAACTCTTCTTAAAAAAGTTCTGTCATCAATAATTTTTGGCCATTTGATTTTGTTTTTTATAAAATACTGATTCGTCCACCTATCTACAGGATTGGTTAGGTTTCCGGAAACGGGAGGCAAAGGAGGGTTTCTTGGTTCCATTGCAGCAACTCTATACAGGCTTTTCTCCGTCCCTTCCGGCCATGGTGCACCTTTTTTAATCCAGAAATTTAGTAAAGCAATATCATCATCAGATAATTTTTTTCCTTCAGATGGCATTGCATCTTCATGACCGGAAGGTAGATTAATACGTCGGAATAATTCACTCTCGTTTGGATTGCCAGGCACTATAACCGGCCCGTCTTTACCTCCTTTAAAGATCATATCTTTCCTGTCAAGTCGTAAGTCACCTTTTATTTTTTCAGAGCCGTGACACTTATAACAATTATGTGCCAATATTGCCCTGACTTCTACATTTAAATCAACTATTTGCTTCTTTGTTAATTGAGCAGTATCATTGCTAAATGAAGCCAGATCAAAATCTCCTGATCTCCCCGCAATATAATTGGAACTCCATGGAATCGTGGCGGACAAGTAATCTTTACCATGTGTAAGAGAAGCGCCGAAGTGGCCTGCCAACGTAACTCCAGTAGCACTAAAAAACAAAATGCCGCGATATAGTTTCACCAGGTTTAGCTGATTTTTCTTAAGTATTTTAGTTAGCACCAACCATGCAAAAATCCCGAGGCACATTGTAGCAATACCTATCCATTTATGAATGCTGATGAGGCCTTTTTCATAGCCTCCTTCCCTCGACAATAATAACCCAAATACTACAGAAAAAATTGCGGAAATAACGCCTGCAGCAAGGACGAAGTTAATTCCTGGCCGTAAGGATGAACTGAATTTCTTTATCGTGAAAAGTTCAAGCACAGCTGCGAAAAGCAGCAAGCCCACCGAAAAATGAATCACAACAGGGTGCAGCCTGCCTAAGAACCTCCAAAACCAAAAATTACTTGCAGGCGCGCTAAACATCAGTTGTAGCAGGAATATCACTCCTATAATACCAATAACAATGGGTATTGTTTTACCGGAAAATATATTCTTAATACTAATTTTCATTCGAATTTAAATATCTTGAGTCATTGATCCCTGAGCGCATTAAAAATCCCTTTGTACGTACTTGATTTTACCACGCCTCGTAAATTACGATTGTTTCTTAAAAAAATAACAGCATGCTATTCCCTTTTTTTTGCAGCGTGCACACCTTAAAACACAAGACACCCCCGCTTGTTAATCTCGATGCCGTGAAACTCTTTTGTTTTTTGTAATAGAAATAATCTTTACCAGCCTGGGATTTGTTCCAGTTTCACATCTTTATTTGCATCAATAACAAGTTGTGAGATATAAGATTCTAGTCTTTCCTTCAGGGATGTAAATTGCTTCCAATAGGCATCTATCCATTAGCAGATAAACCGGTTTTAAATAATTGTGTTGTTGCCATATTTTGTATTTACTTTTTTGAAATGCACTCTAAAATCCTATCTTATAAAATAATATTATATTTCTTTTATTACTGCTTAATCTTTGATGTCAATAATACTCACGGCAAAAGGCTTAAGTGTAACTGAAGTATCGGTAACATGATCTTGCGTCGGAGGATTTTCATTGCTGACGCCATCAACTGAAAACATTTCTGCATCTTTTATTCCCGCCGGTAATGTTATCTGTATATCCTTGTTTCTCTTATTAATTAACAACAGCTTTTTGCCTTTGGTCGTTATGAAAGCTTGCGCTACTACCTGCGATGAATTTACGTCGGTATTCACCAATTTATCGCCCGGACCAAAATTATCTTTTAATAATTTCAATACCCAATATCTTGCATTAGGCTTTGCATCTTTCCAATCTATCATAGTTACATCCGGATATTGTGAGGGATAGCCAACTAATTGAGATTCCCCGGCAATATCAATACCGATCTTCGACAGTTCAACATAAATATAGGCATACATTGCCCCTGATAAATTCCAATAAGCATCGGGAATAGACGTGCCGTTTTGATCTCCTAATATGTTTCCTATTTCATCAATAGCGGTAAAGGTTTGCGGAGCCAGTCGTCTTCTAATGTTTTCTATATATCGAACGCGGTCTAAAAAGGCATCTGCCTTATTAAAAAATGAATATTGATAAGCATCTAAAGTTTGCGCGGGAAAATCGGGCGTGCCATAAAAGTGGTAAGAAATACCTTCCAAAGGAACGCCGGGAGCGTGATTTAATGGATTCAAAAAATACTCAAACCATTCGGGGTTACTTTCAAAAGCAAGAGCCAGGCCGATAAACTTTGTTTGAGGTGATATCTTTTTTAATGCAGTGACAATTGCGTCATAAGCTTTAGTATATCTCCGAACATTTCCAAAGTGCTCGAAATCCACCTCATTCAGCACTTCCCAATAAGGGAAATTATAAAAATGTTCTGATTTATGGAACGCACCTAACTCATCAGTGAAACCACCTTTTGTGTACCAACTGAATAGCCGTTCATAATAACCGGCAAGCTCTTTTAGAGTGGTATCTCTAAATTCATTCCCCTGGTTATAAGACCAAAATACCGAATCAGGGCTAGCGGGATAATCCACAGGTTTATCAGTCTTAAACAGCCAAACAGGAATGGTGCTGAAATTCATAACTACTGAATGTCCTTCCTGGGCTTTCATAAAATCTTCCACAATAGGATCAATCTGGCTAAAATCCCAAAAAGTTTTGTTTTTTGTCGGTGCCTTCAATTCAGCAACAGCCATGTGAGGATAAGGAAACCAGGGAACAAAGCGTACATAATCTGCTCCTAAATTTTTAAGCGCTTCAAAAGTACCATCATGCATAGACGATCCCCTTTTTAACATCGGATTTACAACCACCTGTAGCGTAGGGGTTGTTTTAGAAACTGAAAATATTTTATCCCAATTAATAGTAACTGTACTCTTTTGTGCCTGAATCCTGACTGAAAGGATCGAAAGGATGAACAAAAAGAGCAGACTAAGGTTATTAAAATAAAAATTCTTTTTCATGTTATTTACAGTTTAAAATTTAGTTTTATTTATTCGTTTTTATCGATCCAAATATAACAGTGGTTCAACACACCTTCACAACTTCTATATTCAACAAATCTCCCAGTTTTTTATTTTAGGACTTATATGCCCGATCCCAACATCACAGTGATGAGCCGGACCATAGTTATTCCAGTTATTTACAAACTTGCGGGCACAAATAATAAAGTTGTAGAGACTGTTTGTATTTCCTATTTCCAATATTGGCCTCAAAACAGATTCTCCTTCTGAAACGAGTAACATTAATTTGCATTCCGTTTGCTCTATAACTCAATAGATAAGCCATTGCCACTTTTCCGTGATATACCTGTCAGGCGAACCTTTATTTTTCCTTCTTCAATTTTTATGTGCCAAAGGCCGTCGGAGCCCATCAGTACGATATCTTCAGCATAATCCATTACATAGTATTGTGTAAAAGATCCTCCGACGCCGAAACTGCCATTGTTTTCATTGCATGTGCATTCTTTATCTTACAACACAAATATGGGCAACTCTCTTTTTTGTTGATGGAGGCACGCTTTCTTTAAATCAATGAACAATACATTCGGTTTCATAGGTAAAAGATCTTTCTTAAATTTCTTTTCTCCTTGTACCGAATTTTCTCCGCTGATTGAAGCGGTTATAACATTAACAACGGAATATGGATATTTTTTATTCAGCTTTTTTAGCATCAAAAAAGGATAAGATCTCAAACGATATGCATTCGGCATTTTCCATATCCGGTAGGAAAGGAATGCTCATGATTACCCGATTAATTTCACCGGAGACTTTAACGCCTTGAGCAAATCCTACAAAATTCAATATTTGCAACTGCAGAAGTCGCTGAAAGGAAAATATAATCAAACGCGCCGCTGATCTATTTTTTCATCTACACGAAATCCTATAAAGCCTTCATGAAACCATCATCGATCTCCTAATGCTCAATACGATAAAAAAGTAGATATTTTTCTTTGACCTTTTTTAGCTTGTCCAAACTCCATTTCAGATGAGATATAATATCCATAAATTTTTAATAAGAATTAATAATGAATAAAAGCATTACGAGTAATAAACTCTTTCTCTTGACCATTATCAATATCCAGGATTTTGAGTCAGTTTATTATTCGTTATAATTTCGTTTCCCGGAATGGGAAAGATAACCTTGTTTGGAGTAAAAATATAATCGCCTGCAGAAAAGGCAACACCCTGTCTAGGCGTCGTAGGATCACTCTTTTCTTCCGCACCGTAAGCATTGAGAAATGTCGTCAAATCATTAGGTGACATAGTTCTCTTTAAAAAGAACCAACGGTCATTTTCAAAAGCTAGTTCAACTCTTCTTTCATGGGAAACAGCATCTCTAAAACTAGTCTGATTGAGTCCGCTAACTGAATTAAGCCCAGCACGAGTTCTAACCTGGTTCAAGTAACTATATGCTTTAACAGTGGGTCCATTGAGTTCATTAATAGCTTCCGAAAGCATTAGTAATACATCTGAATAACGAATCACCGGCCAGTCGTCATTTGATTGCCCAACAATTGAACTTGGGTGATCATATTTTTTTATGTATGGAACCACTTTACCAGTTACAGGGCTAACAAAATCTAAACCGATGGATGCCGCTTTTCGCAGATCTCCGGGCTCGTATGCTGCAATTATATTATTAGTCGGAATATTCCATCCACCAGGATTCGCCGAAGGAAACCCTAAAAGCGCACCGGAAAGTCGGGGAGCAAATGAATAAATAAAATTGCTCGCAACCCCTAAAGTATTCCCTCCCTGAAATTGTACTTCAAATATTGATTCTACACTATTTTTATTCTTGGGATCAAAAACCTCCGCATAGGAAGGAAGTAGTTCATATCCTAAAGTTAGAACTTGCTCAAAGGTACTTACAGCATCAGAATAATCCTTCATGGTAAGATAAACTTTACCCAATAAAGACAGGGCCGCTCCTTTAGTTATACTGCCTACATTGGCTGCATCATAACTTACAGGAAGGGATGAAGCTGCATCTCTAAGGTCACTCTTCACTTGGGCGAAAACTGAATCTTGTGGTTCTCGCTGAAAATTCCAAGCTTGCGAAGGATTACTCAAAGGTTGTGTAATTAAAATTACATTTCCGAAATACATAGTTAGATTATAATAATAATATGCCCTCAGGAACTCGAGCTGCCCTCTTACCGCATTTCTTGCTGAGTCCGAGGTATTGGAAGGAGACAACTTTGAAAGGGTATAATTTATATTATATAATGCGTTATAGTATTGATCATACATATTATTAATACTAGGATTACTTGAGGTATACTGCCAATATTCAAATTGTTCTAAATCTGAAGCTTGACCTCGATCACTAGGGTTGAAATCAACAGTCGTGTTATCGCTTGTAAGCTCATTGAATCTCCACTGATTGGTGATGATTGATTGTAGCTGACCATATATGCCATTTAAGGCTTGATCAACTTCAGTTTGATTCTGGTAGAATGTATTCACTCCCATCGCCGTGGGGTCTGTTTTATTCAGGAACTCTTTATTACAAGAAATTTGCATTAATAGAAGAAGAATAATGGGTATCCCGCTAATTATATGTTTTATATTTTTCATGTTTAATAATTTTAAAAGGTTACGTTGGCCCCAATTGCAAAAGTTCTTGGGACAGGATATGCTTCATCATCTAGTCCAGGATTTATTCCTCCGTTATTATTTACATCTGGGTTGCTACCAGGATAGTGGGTAAACAGGAATACATTGTCTCCTGTTATATATACTCTCACATTAAACGGTAATTCTCCTTTTGGGATCGAATATCCAAAGGTTATATCCTTTACCCACATGTGACTGGCATTATGCACGTAACGAGAATTACTCTCTCGTTCCCACTTCCAGAAATTAGTTGTTGGCCAATAGTTTTCTCCAGGATCCTGTTCGGACCTCCAACGATATTTATCATCTTCTAATACATTAAAAACTCCATCCTGATTAACAGTAGATGACTGAATCTGCATAAAATTGTCATATCCTTGGCTCCCAGTAAGTACAACGGTGAAATCAAAGTTTTTATAATTCCCTCCAAGTGTCGACCCCCAAGTAAACTTTGGCCATGGATTCCCAATCTCTACCATATCTGTTTGATCATATTCGACCTGGCCATCGTGATTTGCATCATAATAAATAAAAGAGCCGGGGATGGCACCATCCTGTGTAGGAGACTTATCGATCTGGGTCTGATTTTGAAAGATCCCTAAAGTCTTAAAGCCATATATCATTCCTATTGGTCGCCCAACTTTCGAGACATTGTAATCACCATATAAACTCCCATTCCATATTGCATTTGTTGGCCCATTCAGTGCCAATACCTTATTACGGTTAATTGAAAAAGTACCATTAGCCCAAAAATGAAAACGATTAATATTTGCTTTATACCCCAAAGCAAATTCATATCCTTGATTTTGTACTTTTCCAACATTCCCTAAGCTCGAAGTAAATCCTGAAATAGCAGGTATTGATATAGATAACAACATGTTGGTAGTAATTCTATTGTAATAATCAGCGGTAAAGGTGAATTTATTCCCAAAAGCTCCTAAGTCAATTCCACCATCAATCTGATTAGATTTCTCCCATCCCAAATTTGAATTTGGAAAAGACCCAACAACAAAACCATTGACAAAATTTCCACCTAATACATAGTTTGATGGACTCAAAGATGCCAGGCTAGAATAGTTACCAATGTTACTATTTCCTGATTCTCCCCAGCTTGTCCGTAACTTCAGCTCGCTTAACCAATTGATCTTTGACATAAAATTTTCTTGCGCCATGTTCCACCCCGCCGACAAGGCCGGAAAGTTCCCATAACGATTGTTTGATCCAAACCTTGAACTCCCCTCTCTTCTAAAAGTACCTGAAAAAAGATACCTGTCCTTAAAGGAGTAATTTACCCTCGTAAAATAAGCTATATCACTCCATGCGGTTTCTGAAGAACTGGCAGTTGTTATAGCTGCTGAACTGAGATATGGCGTAAGGTCATTAGGGTATTCATTCCCATTTGCACTCAGGCCATCATCGGTTTCTTCCTGAGCATCGTATCCAAGCAAAACATCAATATGATGAGCACCAAAATCATTTGAATATGTAAGTAACTGGTTAGCGTCAAGATTAAGGGTTTTTGTTAAGTTATCATTTTCGTATGCGACCTGTGGTGGTGGGGCATTAGTTTGCGCAATGCTGGAGGGAACCCACTCTTTATAGGTATTGTAGTTAAGATGTACATTAGCCGTTGACCTGAATTTGAAATGTCGTAAGAAAGATATTTCAATAAAACCATTTGTTAGTCCATCTCCCAAAAATGTTCTTTTGGTTACTTGAAGTAAATTTTGAACGGGATTAGGCCATCCAAAAACTCCGGATTGTCCTCCTATATATTCATTAAAGGATCCATCTTTGTTGTAAACTGGGTCCCGTGGATCTGCGAGCAGAGCTATCCCAACAGCGTCACCTCTTCCCTGAGTTCCGTTAATCCAATTAAGTTCTCCATAGGCCCCTGCTATATTTAACCCCACATTAATAAAACTATTTACCATGCCTCCAACATTAGCTCTTACCGAGTAATTTTTATAATTACTAGCGATTAATGATCCATCCTGATCAATTAATCCAACTGATACTAACGAGTGCATACCCCCTTTGCCACTAGATAAAGTAACATTATAATCTTGATAAGGGGCATTATTGTGAAGTATTTCATTAAGCCAGTTGGTGGAGTATTTTGTCGAATCAGGATAGCGAAAATCTATTGGTATGTCATTAATATCAGGTGTGACATTATGGTAATATTGACTATTATCTATAAAACTTTCCTTCTTAAATTCTGCAAATTCTGGCCCCGTCATCATCTTAGTCCTCAATGACACGGGTAAATTTTGGATACCATATTTAACATTCGCGGTTAAAGTTGTCTTCCCCGCTTCTGCTTTTTTCGTAGTAATTAAGATGACACCATTCCCCCCGCTGGCACCATATATCGCAGTAGAAACTGCATCCTTCAACACTGTTATTGTGGCAATATCATCAGGATTCAAACTTTGCCCAATAGAAGTTCCAACAGGAAATCCATCCACCACATAAAGCGGCGCACTGCTTGCGCCCAGAGAACCTAATCCTCTGATGACAACATTAAATTCATCGCCAGGTGAGCCATTAGTCTGGGTTACAACCACACCTGCAGCTTGCCCCACTAATAACTTCGTGATATTTGACGAAGATATATCTTTAATCTTCGACACATCTATAGTGGAAACAGCCGCAGTCACGTCCCTCTTTTTTTGGGTTCCGTAGCCCAAAACTACCACCTCATTAAGCTCCTGGCCGCTACTGTGTGACATTTGAACATTAATTATTGAGGAAGCTCCTACTACTGCCGTGCTGGTATTGAACCCAATTGAATGGAATACCAGAGAGTCGCCAACCGAGGTATTAATGGTATAACGTCCTTGGGCATCGGTGGCTGTAACCGTTTGAGTGCCTTTAACTGATACAGTAACTCCGGGAAGCGGAGATCTTTCAGCATTAACAACAGTACCATGAATAGACTCCGTTAATTGTGAAAAAGCTGTTGTGTTGAAAAAAAAGATAATAATTACAATAGAAGCGATTCTATAGAATTTGCCAAACAAGAATACTCTATTTTTCATAATATTTAGTTTTATATGTTTGTTAGAATTGATTTCATCCAGTTAATTACTCTTTAAAATCTATCACGGCAACTGAAAATGGATTTAGTATAATGGTATTCTTTTTTAGTGAATACCTTGCTATAGGATTGTCACCGGTTGTAACATCAACAAAAGACACAAAAGCCCCAGTTGCCTCAGCAGGCAATTCCACTTGTTCTTTTTTATTCCGCTTGTTAATCAGTAAAATCTTTCTCCCTTTGTCAGTAGCAAATGCCTGTGCCGTCACCGCTGAGGTAGCTGAGCTTGTCGCAATTAATTTGTCTCCCCGGCCAAAATTATCTTCCAATAACTTTAGTACCCAATAACGGGCATTAGGCCTTCCGTTTTTCCAGTTCATCATACTTACGGAAGGAAACTGTGAAGGATAGCCCACCAATTGTGACTCGCCGGCTACATCAATTCCCAACTTAGCTAACTCTACATACAGATAGGCATACATGGCACCGGCAAGGTTCCAATAAGCTTGGTCCTTAATATTTTTTCCCGTTTGATCACCAAGAATTACACCCAGTTCATCCAAGTCAGTAAAGGTATTTGGAGACAGGCGCTTGCGAATATTTTCTATATATCTAACTTTAATTAAAAAGTTATTTGCCTGGTCAAAAAATGAATATTGCCATCCATCAATGGACTTGTCTTGAGGAGAGGGACTGGCATAGAAATGATAGGAAATGCCATCCAAAGGAATGCCTGGTTTATGGTTTTTATGATTTAAAAAATATTCGAAGTATTCTGGATTATTTTCATCACCAAGGGCGAGCGCAACAAACTTTGTTTCGGGTGCTATCTTTTCTAATGCAGTAACTACAACATCATATATTTTTGTATATAGCTGAGGAGATAAATTGTGTTCCATCTCATTTAATACTTCCCAATAAGCAATCTTATAATGATAACCAGATTCATGATATTTTCCTAATTCATCGTAGAAACCGCCTTTGGTATACCAACTGAATAACCTTGCATAATAATCTATCAGTGTCTCTAAAGTAGTATCCTTAAATTCAGTACCTTCATTATATGACCAAAATACCTGGTTAGGATCAGCAGGGTAGTCAGCAGGTTTATCTGTTTTAAACATCCAATCGGGAATTGTGCTGAAATTAATTATCACAGAATGCCCTTTCGTAGCCTCCATGAAATCTTCCATTATAGGATCAATTTTGCTAAAATCCCAGAAGGTTTCGGTTTTTGTCGGCGGCTTTAATTCAGCCACAGCCATGTGTGGATAAGGAAACCATGGAACAAAGCGAACGTAATCAGCTTTCAAATTTTTTAATGCCTTGAAACTTCCTTCATGAATAGGAGAATTACGCAGTAACATAGGATTAACCACCACCTGCAGTGTAGGAGTCGTTTTGGATTCTCTGGTTATGTTGCTCCAGTCAACAGAAATCGTATTTTGAGCAGCAAGAAACTGACACGACAAAAACATTAAACCCGATACAAAAGCTTTTTTCAGACACTTTAAAGAGTAATTTTTTTTCATTATTTATTAGATTTTAATGGCTTCCCAAAGCCCTTTCATAGTAAGAACTTTGGAAGTCTTACATGAATCAGTCATCATTTTTTTTATTCAAAATCAAACCTACATTATAGTATTTACAAAGGAAATATGTAAATTGATATTTCGCATGTAGATTTTGAACGAGCATATTTACCGTGATAAGTTCTTATTCATCTTGTAATCAAAAACTGTTTTCGCTTAATAGCACTCCTACCTCCTAATGTCATATAATATCAGTAACTTAGTCTGTATTTAAGTCGTGTAATCATTAATGTTTGAAGAGTATATGGACAATTACTACAATTATCTGCCTACGAGCCCATCAGATGAAATATGGGGCATGCACGTACTGAATGCGGGATGCAACAGAGTATGCGCGCATACAAATTATCCGGAGAGGGCGCATCCTGCCCACCATTATTTCAATTGGAGCAAGGGACGTGTACTGGATGAGTATCAAATCATCTATATAACCACTGGGAATGGTGTTTTTGAATCCGCAAGTTGTCAGCAGCAAACTATAAAAGAAGGAACAATTCTATTTTTGTTCCCAGGTGAATGGCATCGCTTCAAACCCGATGTTCAAACAGGATGGGACGAATTCTGGGTAGGTTTTAATGGTATCTTTATTGAACACCTAGTGCAACAGCATTTTTTATCAGGAAAAAATCCTGTCTTTGAAATTGGATTATCGGAAAATATCATTCAGTTGTTTACGGATATAATTGACATAACAAAAGCAGAACTAACAGGTTATCAGCCTTTGGTGGCCGGCATCGTGATGCACTTGCTTGGTAAAATTCATTCGCTAACAAAACAACAACTTTACACCGGAGATGAAGCAACCGAATCTATTATTAATAAAGCGAGGATTATTTTCAGAACAAATATTGATCAGGATATAAACATCGAAAAAATTGCCACCGAATTATGTGTAAGTTATGCGTGGTTTCGTAAGGTTTTTAAGATCTACACAGGTATCGCACCCCATCAATATTTAATCCAATTAAAAATTAGAAAAGCCAAAATGCTTTTAACCGACAGTTCTAAATCAATAAAAGAAATAGCATTTAGTTTAAATTTTGAATCTCCTTTTTATTTTTCAAAATTATTTAAAGAAAAAGCAGGTGTTTCACCGGATGTGTATAGGAAAAATCTAAAGGTGGATCGTGTTACAGAACGTACGTAGACAGCAGAGCAATAAATATTAAGAATTTCATTTTGTGCTCCCCAACTTTTTTGTGAAACTTACTTTTCGGCATTCTTGATTTGCGTGACCCTTTCTAATTTTCTCCCAATAAATCTTTTTTGATTTTTGTTCCAAATGTCTTTTAAACAATACACTCTTTTTTTTTAATTCTTATGATAAGTTATTTATCTGTAAGATTATTTTAGCAAAATAAAGTTCTCCACCGCTTGGTGCTACTTCAGCTATTTTACTTGAAATTGATAATCCCCTGACCCAACTTCTATCAATACTTTCCCTTTTTCATATTTTAAAATTTTCACGTCGTCTCTATTAGCGAGGCGTTTGCCACTTTCTGTTACTTCAGATTTCCTGGTTGCAGGAAGATAAATTGTGGCTGTTGTATTAACCGGTATTCCTATATTTAATGTAAAAGCGCCATTCTCTTTTTCCCATTTAGTGGATATAGTACCGTAAGGAGATATATAAGTTGCCACGGCGCTGGTAACATCACCAACAGGTTCGGGGCGGATATCAATATGTTTAAAGCCAATTGAATTTTTCGCTTGCCTGATACCGCCTAACCCGCTATAAAACCATTCCATTAAATGGCCAAGCATAAGATGGTTATTAGACACAAAACGGTATGCCTGCCACGATTCAGTAAGCGATGTTGCGCCATGCGCCAGTTGAAAGCCATACCCAGGCACATCCGACCGGCTGTTCATATCAAAGATCACGTCTGAGCGTCCATTATCTTCCAACGCCCGAAGCACGTAACGATAGCCAATATCACCCGCGGTAAGGCCGTTCTTTCTCCCGCGAATGTCTCTTACTAAATTTTCCACCACCGCATCCTTGTATTGGGGTTCCACTAATTTCATATATACTGCCATCGCATTGGCTGTCTGACTACCGGTTGCATACTCTTTGGTATTTTTATTGAAATAAGTATGGTTAAACGCCGCCTTGACTTTTTCGGCAGTTGCCAAGTAGCTTTGTGCATCCTGTTGCTTGCCCAGCATCTTTGCTACTTTATTTAAAATAGTAAGGTTGTAATAAAAAATTGCTGTAGCAGTTACACCTTTAGGAGTCAACTGAGATTCTCCCGGCCTGTCGGGACCAATATCAAACCAATCCCCTAATCCATAGGACAATATATAATCGTTCGATTTTTTTAAAAGGTAATCCGCATAACGCTGCATCATTGGGTAGGCTTCTGTTAGCGCCTGTTTATCGCCATACCACTCATACAAGTACCAGGGAAGAATGATACTATTGCTTCCCCATTCGGGGGAGTCCCTGAAACCCCCATCGAAGTGAACATATTCAGGTGCGATATCAGGGACTAATCCGTCTTTCGTTTGTGCAGCCATCATATCCTTCACTACTTTCCGACATAAGGCGGCAATATCATAATTGTATTTTATAGACGATCCCATTAAATGAACTTCCTCCAGCCAACCCAATTTCTCGCGATGCGGACAATCGGTAAAAATACTGGCCATGTTGCTTTTAATAGCCCATTTTATTAGCGTGTCAATACGGTTAAAGAGATTATTGGAACAGGAAAAACTACCCACTCCCGGAGCAGCATTGCGGGTATGCAAACTTTCTATTCCGATAATAACCGGTAAATCTTGTGGGTTGGGCTCTCCCTCTGGCACTGCACCTTCTACCTGTATATATCGAAAACCATAGTACATGAACTGGGGTTGCCATGATTCTGTTTCACCACCTTTTAGTATATAATTAAAATAGACGGGAGACCCAACTGCATCTTGTGTAATCAACCCGTCATCCGTGATAAGTTCCGCTGGCCTGAATGTGATCTGATCATCTCTTTTACCTTTTACTTTTATTCTAAATATCCCGGAAGCATTTTGTCCAAAATCATATACCCAGATGTTAGGTTTTGGCTGCGAAACTTTTTTTACAGAAAAAGAATCTAAAATTTTGAGTGGCATAGCACTTTGAGAATTAAGCGCGGATGGGCCATCAACGATAAGTGCATTCTTCCATGATTGATCATTGAACGAAGGTAAGTCCCAACCTGCCTGGTCAAGGGTGGCATTAAAATCTTCGCCTCCGTAAATACTGGAAAAGGTTACAGGGCCACGGTCAGTTTTCCATGAATTGTCGCTTATAATATTTTCTGTGGACCCATCAGCGTATTCCAATACTACCCGACAGATCATTTTCGGATATCCATAAGCGATAGTGATCTTACGGTAACGCTCCCGTGGTGTATAATAAAAACCGTTACCAAGCATCACACCAATTACATTCCCGCCTTTCTTAAGTTGATTCGTGATATCAAACGTTACGTACAAGGCATTTTTGCTGTATTGAGTCCAGCCTGCATCAAGAAAATGATCTCCCACTTTTTTACCATTCAGTTCTAAATCAAAATCGCCTAACCCTGCGATAAAGGCCGTTGCTTTTTTAATTGGTTTATTTATTACAAACTGCTTTCGAAGCAAGGGCAAGATATCTTTTCCGGGGCCTAAGTTAGGATCGCCATTTCCATGTATGCCAGGCACGATACGCAGGCTATCCGGCATGTCAGCATAAGCAATCCATTGAGCCCCTTTCCAATCTTTCCTGCTAAGCAAACCCATCTGCCATGCTGATGTTTTGCTCCATTTTGAAGCAGTACCCTGATTATCCCACACCATTACTTTCCAAAAATATTCATTTCCCGATTGAAGTTTTTTCCCGTTGTACATCACCTGAATTGATTGACCTGAAATTACTTTTTTTGAATCCCAAATATTGCCCACGTTCTCCTGGAGAAGCGCTTTATTATCTGCCACCAATACACGGTAAGCCGATTGCATTACATTTCTATGCGAAGCATTGAGTTGCCAACTCAAGTGAGGAGAAACGTCTTCAACACCTAATGGATGTTCCTGGTATTGGCATTGAAGATGAGATAGAATCAGTTGCTGTGCGTGCAACTGGTAATAGGAACAAACAGACAGACAAAAAATTAAAAATTTAGTCATTTTATAAATTGGATCTTTGCGTATGTTGTAGTCGTTAACGATCATAAATATACCCAGGTAAGACAAGACTTCCATCCATCCTCTCCCGCACCATCAGAGAGGAAATAATGGATACATTCACGCTGTTTATATTAGCCTCCCTTGCTCCAAAGATATCAAAGCTATCCGGCCCATTGCCATATCTTAGGACGATACCATAATCTTTACACATAATTCTCTTATTAATCCACGGTCTGCCATCAATATTGGGAGAGCGCTGGCCGATGAATAAAGAGGGCAAATAGAGGCAAAAAAAACTGCAACATTTTAAAATTATTTTTTCTTTGTGATGCCCATTTTGTTATGGTTTTTCTGCACATTGATAAACTCACATCAATCCATGGTTAATATATTATTTCTGAATTACAAAATGATAAACCCCTGAACCCAACTCCAACACAACATACCCGTCTTCGGTGCCTGATACCTTAATATCGGTAACTTGTGATAATATTTTTCCGCTTTCTTTTACTGCATCTGGATTCTGCGCAGGAACAAAAACAGTGGCCTTCGTGTTAGCGGGTATTTCCACATCCATTGATAAATTGCCATTTTCTATTTTCCACGAATTGGAAACTTTGCCATAATAAGTATCCAGACTCGCGGAAGCATAAGTGAAATCACCGCCAATGTGGGGCTTAATTCTTATGTGTTTGTACCCAACACCATCTTCATAGGTATCTATGCCCACCATCTTTCGATACATCCAATCTCCGATAGCTCCGTAAGCATAATGATTGAAAGAATTCATGCCGGGATTTTCAAAAGTGCTGTCTGGTTTTTCGCCGTCCCATCTTTCCCAAATCGTTGTAGCGCCCATTGTTACAGGGTATAGCCATGATGGATACGTTTTTTGCAATAATAATTTATAAGCAATGCTATCATATCCAAAACGGGTCAGCACTTCGCACAGATAAGGCGTTCCAAGGAAACCGGTCGTAAGATGATTGTCGTAATTTTTTATATTTTCAACTAAACGCTCAGCTGCCTGCTTTCTCAAATCCTCCGGCAGCATGTCAAAATTTAATGCCAGTACATAAGCGGTTTGGGTACCGGAAACGAGACGCCCATTTGGAGTAACATATTCTTTTAAAAACGCTTCTTTTACTTTTTCTAATAACGCAGAATAACTTGCTACATCTTCAGTTTTGCCAAGAACTTTTGCTGTGTTGATGAGTAGTTGTGTAGAATGAGCATAGAAACATTGGGCGATTAGATATTTATTGGTAATAGCCGCCGTACCTGAATTAGGATCTTCAGGGCTATAAAACAACCAATCGCCAAAATCAAAACCTGTATTCCACAATTCATCGTGGCTTTGATGATGCATATATTCTACCCATGCTTTCATGCTTGCATATTGATCTTCTAATATTTTTTTATCTCCGTAAGCGAGGTACATATTCCACGGAACGATTGTTGCCACATCTGACCAGCCTGCAGAACCGCCTGCGGTTGGTCCCAATACATTTGGAACTACATGCGGTACAGCGCCGTCGGCAAACTGATCGGCTGCTACATCTTTCATCCACTTGTCAAAGAAATTATTTACGTTCATATTGAAAGAAGCGGTCCTGGAAAAAACCTGCGCATCGCCTGTCCAGCCAAGCCTTTCATCGCGCTGCGGACAATCCGTTGGCACATCCAAGAAATTCCCTTTTTGTCCCCACTCAATATTGTGCTGCAACTGATTGATCAATGCATTGGAAGTAGTAAATGTTCCAGTAGGTTTCATATCGGCATAAATGGCAACAGCCGTAAAATCATCAGGATTTAAATTGCCTTCGATGCCTTCCACTTTTATATAACGGAAACCGTAGTACGTAAAATGCGGTTCAAAAAATTCTTCTCCTTTGCCATTTAAAATATAGGTGGATGTTGCTTTTGCCGCACGAAGATTCGCCGTATAAAAATTACCTTCTTTGTCTAACACTTCTGCATGCTGTATAATAATCTTGTCGCCTTCATTGCCATTAACTTTCAGCATTACCCAGCCAACCAGGTTTTGCCCAAAGTCTATCACTTTTTCTCCTTTAGGTGTTGTGATAATTTTTACCGGTTTAAATGTTTCGTGTTTTGTTGCCGGTTCGTTAATGGTGGCAATAAGATTGTCATTTGAAAAATTCTCAACTTCCACTCCGCTCCATTTAGAATCGTCGTAGCCTGGCAATGTCCATCCTGTTTTTTCCAGGCGCGCATCGATGGTTTCGCCATCGTAAATACTTGAACTTCGTATGCTTCCTGTTGTCGATTTCCAGCTTTCATCCGACACGATTGTTTCGGTAGAACCATCATTATAGGTAATGATTAATTGAAGTAAAAGAGAAATATCTTTTCCATAGATATTTTTATTATTGTCCCAGGCGAGGTGTCCGCGATACCATCCGCTGCCGAGTGTTACACCGATGGCGTTGTTCCCCTGTTTTAGCAGATCTGTCACATCATATTCCTGGTATTGAAGCCTTTTGTTGTAGCTGGTCCAGCCCGGTGTAAAATAATCATCGCCAACCCGATGGCCATTTATTTTCGCTTCGTATAATCCATGAGCGGTGATAAAAACAGCCGCGGATTTTATCTTTTTATCTGATAAAAATTGTTTTCTAAACATAGGGCTTGGCTGGCCAACAATATCTGTGAAACCTGGTTCAATCCATTTGGCCTTCCAGCTTGCCTGTCCGGCAGGCAGGCCACTTTCATCTAATAGCGCCATTTGAAAAAAAGCCGGAGTGCTCCAGCCGGAAACCTTGCCGTAATTATCCCATACTCTTACCTGCCAGAAATATTTCTTTGCTGATTGCAAAGCATTTCCTTTATAAATTACACGCACTGATTCGTCAGATAGAATTTTGCCACTGTTCCATTCTAAGTTTTTCCCCTTTTTTAAATGAGATAAATCGTTGCTCACTCTTATTTCATAAGCTACCTGGGTTACGTTTCTTTTGTCCGATTTTAATTGCCAGGTAAATTGCGGATTTGAAACACCTATTCCTATTGGATTTGGGAGGTTGTTGCATAATAGCTGATCTGCATTAGTTTGGCTGAAATCTGCTATTGCAACGAATTGGAATATCACCAGGATAAATAATTTTCTCATGATTTTAGTACATTAAGAAACAGTGAAATAAAAGAATAAAAGTATTTTTATTAAAACGGGAAGCTATCCTGCTCTCACCTGCTTCTCCTATTTTCGTTTAAAACCAGCCGGTAAGATGATGCCTTCTTGCCTCTCTTTAATTTTTAAAAATGTTGAAATAGCCCAGGCTACTTTTTCTTTTCAGGAGTAAAAATATTCAGATCCCACTCACGGTAAAAATGAATTTCCATCTGGCCGCCGGGAGTTATTGTAATCGGCAAAAATACATATTGAGATTTGGGACTTCCTGAGCCGTTCCATCTGTCGCCCATGTAGAGATAAGCGTTTTTATAACCCGGGATTTTAAAAATATAGCAAGGTTGAGAGTTGAATGAATTATCTCCTGCATCGCCAACAAATGGTGAACCCTGTATGACATATGGACCTGTAATAGATGTCGATGTATAATAATGTCCGGGATTAGGCGTCCATCCGGAACAACCACTGGTAAGAAGGTAAAACGTTCCGTTTTTTTTCAAAATACCCGGTCCCTCACAATGCGCATTAATATCAACGTCATTGCTGGTCACATTAAGATAATCAGCAGATAATTCTACCATCCTGATGGTACGATTCACATGGTCTGCAGCGTAACCGATATAAGCTTTTTTCGTTTCCGGATCTACATACAGACCAATGTCTCTTGATTCATGCCCGTTTGGCCGGAAATGATTTTGAAGTTTAAACGGGCCTGTTGGCTTGTCGCTTACGGCAACACCGAGTTCCGCAATCGAATAACGGTTGCCGTCATAGTGAAACCACATGACGTACCTTTTGTTGATTTCGTCATAAATTACTTTTGGCCGTTCAAAAATTTCTATATCGCCTTTTGTCATTACAACACCTTCGTTTTTCCAGTTGTATAAATCTTTCGAAGAATAACACGCCGCACCGCGAGGATTTCCGTAGTGCTCGCCATACCAGAAAAAAGTTTGTAAAGAATCGACATAGATGATATTGCCACCATGGCAATCAATAGGAAGCCCATCATCCGCAAGCCATTCAGCGCCCGTTTTAAAAGAAGTAAAATAGGTTGGATGTTGAGCGAATACAGATGAAAAAATTGATGTCATAAAGAAAACAAGCAGACTGATTCTTGTCACTGGCAGCGATTGAGAACTATTTCTTTTAATCATCTTATCAAACTTTTTAATGTTTAGCATTGATAAAATTAATTATTAAGTGCCAACAATTATTTTCTTTAGTCATATTTATTCTTTTATTGAAAATGGGAATTCTGCTTATTTGTTTGTTGACTGTGCATTTTAGCTTAGATGAAAAGTTTTTATTATCTGGTTAACTATTAATATCTTTTTTAGCTTCTTGCCACAAAAGGTCAGTTTACTGATAACAATCAGGAAAATGTATGTCTTAGATCATTCTTTAGGAAATTTCAGGGGGATAATTTTGCAGCAGTAATTGACTAAACTTATTGTTAAACCAGTACACACAATGTTATGCTTGTAGCAACTACCCCAAAAAAAGTCAACAGGGAAACGAAACAAAATCAATTTCCAATTACAACACTGGGCGTTATTTTCCCGTTTCAGCCTTCTATGCAGGATAAAAGATTGATTCAAAACACTCTTGCTTATGTCGCCAAATCTGTAGAAACAAAATTGAAAGAAAAATACAATACTGCCTTTCAAAAAAGCACGCTTGCAAGATTGGAAAGAAGTTTTAGCCGGTTGAATTATAACACCAACAAGAAAAGCGTTGCGATATTAATTGGCCCTGATGAAGAGAGAATTACCTATCTGAATTTTTTCACAAAGCCTTTAATTTATTTTAATAAAAACGTTTCGATTTTCGATCTTCTAGCTAATGCAAATAACCAGGCTGAATTTTTTCTTCTGTTCTTACGGGAAACAAAATCAATACTTTTTGAATATTACAATGGTAAGCTTCATAAAGAATACGAAACAAAAGAGAATTTATTCATTTCAAATTCTCGCGGTTTCCAGGGTGTGATAGCAAAACCAATAAACAGGGATCAACAAATTTTGAATATGTTGAAATTGAGGAATCGTAAAAACAACAAACCTGTCTTTCTCACCGGAATGACCGAATGTGTAAACCGCATATGGAATGCAGCTTCTGATCGGGAAATTATGTTTAAAAAGGGCAGCACTTTTTTAAATGCTCCCGAAGATAAATTGGAATTTCTTGCCTCAGAAATCAACGCTGAATGGAGATATTGGCATTATGAATTTTTAGCCGGTAAAATAGCGATAGCCAAAAAATCGAATCATCTGCTGAGTAATATTTCTGCTGTGTCCGAAGGCTTGAAACGCAGTAAAGACGGCCTTCTTCTGATTGACAAATATTATAAAAAACAGCTGTTGAAATCTTTGAGAATGAATTCGCTTATAAAATCACCGGGAATATGGATGAAACATTTGGAAAGATTTCTGTCAAGGGGCAATCAAATTGAAATTGTTAAAAGCGGATTGCTGAAAGATTATGGTGGTATTGTATTAATTGAAAGCGAAGGAATGAATAGTTTAGGTACCAGCCAACTCAATAACAAAATAATTATAAAAGAGAATAGTTTCATGCTTTTCTAAAGTGTTTCGATTGTGGATTTTTTGCCCAATCAAAGCGACCATTGCGCGAGATACTTTAAACCAATGCAAAAACTTCCAACCAAATCTTTAAATAATCATTTTAAATCGGCAACTTTTCTCTGATATTAAAAAATTGATTGTTGCATCATGCGTTATTGAAAAATTAGCATTGTGTTGAATCTCATTTAGTAAAACCACTGACCAATCTCATACCTGATCCTGACAACCGTCGTTTGTCTAAATAGAAATCCACGATAGTTTTGCTCTTATAATAATTATCTTAAATTTTTAAAATTGGAGAATTTTAATGCAACAAGTGCATTATGAGCCAGCGTCAGTGGCGTTCTTAATAATTTTTAATTCACACGAAAAACGAAAAATTGTGCAATCAGAAACTAAAATACCTATAGCAAATTCAAAGTTGAATTTACTAGTCAGTCAATTCCGGCGTGAAAACCAAAGCTGGATGCGAACGATTGAATTTTTAATTGAAGAAGACATTATTTTGAAAGCGGGTATTTCTGAGGTTTTAAAGAACATGAGCCAAACTGATGAGGCCACACTGAAAAGATTAGAACATTTCCACAACCGTTTAATAAAGCAGAACGACAATGTGAGGCTGCTAAGGACAGGCGTGGCCGACATAGGGAAAAAAATTAACCTGGATAGTTTTTTTGAAAGTGATCTTATCAATAGTATAACGCGCATTCAGGCGATATTGAGAAAACAGATAGAAACAGTAGAACTGGAATTGCTAAAACTGAAATTTGATTTTAATGACTATATCGGAGGGATTTTACAAATCGGATAAAACTAAAATAATCTTCTTAGAACCCTTCCTGGCTTACATCTAATTGATAAGAGTTTCTAATTTTTTTGCGTTTAAAATAGTAATGACGCTTTCCCTGATACTAATCAGATTTTCATCTTTAAAATCACCCAAAGTCCGAATCAAAGATTCCGTAGCAGTGCCTGCGATAGAAGCCAAATTTTCCCTGGTGATTTCGATCTGAAATTTTTCCGCATTGTTAGTATTATATTTCTTAGATAAAATTAACAACGCATCAGCCACCTTTTTTCTAAGAGAATTGTAAGCCATGCCTAACAATTGATTTTCTTTTTCTGAAATATTTTGTGCTAATAGTTGAATAAATTTCCTGCTTATTTCATGGCTATTATTAATCAACAAATCAAAATCCTCTTTCGGTATTACGGCCAATATGGTGTCCTCTATTGCAACAGCTGTTTCATGATAGTTGCAATCTTCCAACAGGGCAATGTGCCCTAAAAACTCGCCCTCATTATATAAACCCAGAACTAAAGCTTTGCCATTGTCATTCGTTTTGTAGGTTTTTACTTTCCCTTTTTGTACATAGAATAACGAGGTGGGGCGGTTATGTTCTGAATAGATCAGTTGTTTCTTTTTGTAAAAATTTGTGTTCCGATCGTTTGTCAAATCCTGTATAAAGTCTTTGCTGCTTACTTCCATAAGTTTTTGCATTCTTTTTAACCCCTCATTTACGCCATCCGTTAATACCTCGATTTTCTTAAGCCGGCTTTCTACTGCCGTTAACAATTCTGTGCCGGTAAATGGTTTGGTAATATAATCATCAGCGCCCATGTCCATCCCTTTGCGGAAATCACTATGTTCTGATTTAGCGGTAAGGAAAATGAAGGGCTTGTTTTTAGTAGACGCATTTTTTTGCAACAGGTGCAATACGCCGAAGCCATCCAGCACGGGCATCATGATATCGCAGATAATTAAATCAGGGGCATCGTTTAAAGCAGCCTCTACACCCTCTTTTCCATTTGCCGCAGTAACTACCTTGTAGTTCGCTAATTCAAGAATTTCGGCAGTGTTTTCTCTCAGGGATTCATTATCCTCAATTAATAATATTTTTTTCATATTGCTGATTTTATTGCTGGGATATCTTCAATAAACTAATTAGCTAGCCGTTCATTTTAATCTCGATATAAAACCTGGTTCCTTTTCCAGGCTCGCTAAAGCATTCTATTTTTCCATTCATTAATTCTGTATACTTCTGTACAATGTGCAGTCCCAATCCTGTTCCTTGAATACCCGTTGCGTTCATTGCCCGGAAGAAAAGCTCAAATAAGTGCTGTTGATCTTCCTTTGGTATTCCAATTCCATGATCCTGTACACACAATCTCATTATGGAATAACTGACGTCTGTTTCAACCTTAATAGCTGAATTTTCCGGTGAAAATTTTATTGCATTCGATAAAAGATTTAGTACCACATGTGTCAACATGGAGGGGTCAAGCCATACTTCTTCTTTCCCGCAATGATTGAAAATTATTTTTTGCCCTTTTTTTTGAGTGATCCTTAATTCATCGATATTTTTTTTGATATGCTCCCGTATATTAAAATGACTGTATTTTGGTACAAGTTTTCCTTCTTCAATTTTCCCGACACTTAATAGATCATTTAAAATATCGGTAAGAAGGTTTACCGATGATATAATTCGCTCAACATGTTTTTCCCTCTTAGGCTGGTCGTCAGTATTGGTATATTTCTGCAAAAGGTAGGTCGATGATAATACGGTGCTGAGTGGCGTTCTGAACTCATGCGAAGCAGTAGAAACAAACCTGGATTTCATCTCGTTCAGTTCCCTTTCCCTGTCAAGCGCTTTTTTTAATTCCTCTTCATTTTTCTTGGTTTCAGAAATATCAACTGCAACTCCAAGAAAACCGGTGATCACATTTTGCTTATTCCTAAAAGCGGTGATGGAAAGTGAGACGGGAAATCTCGTCCCATCTTTCTTTACATAAATCCATTCCTGCTTGTTGTCCTGGTTATTTTTCGACTTTGCTGCGTAGACCTCAAAACCGGGCGGGATGTTCCTGTTTAATTCTTTTGACAACTTTAAAGCCCGCCTGTTGGTTTCTTCAACATCATGATAAATGCTTGGATTGTGAATACCAATTATTTCATGTGCTTTATAACCCAGCAGGTTTTCTGCGGCCTGGTTAAATAAATTGATAGTGCCATTGGAATCTGTGGCAATGATCATGGCACCGGAGGAATCAATAACAGCTTTTTGAAACTGCGTTATTTGAACCAGTTCCTCTTTAGTCTTCTCTGTTTCAATTACCTGTTTTTCCAGTTGGGAAATAGTGATATCCAATTCATCGGTTCTCTCTTTTACTTTTTGTTCCAGTTCGGCATTTAATTTTCTTATCTCATTTTCACCCTTTTTTCTTGTCGTAATATCGCTTATAAATAGTATGGCAAAACTTTCTTTATCTGTTTTAAAATTGCCCAGAGTAATCTCAGCTGGAAATTCGGTTCCATCCTTTTTTACTGCATACAAATCCATGCCGGATCCGCCTGCCTCACGTCCGGGATTTTTAAAATAATCAGCAAGGTGTAATTTGTATGTCCCCCGAAAACGGACTGGAATGAATATTTCAATTTTTTTACCTGCCAGTTCTTTTTTTGTATATCCGGACATTCGCAGCGTGCAACTGTTCATTAAAACAATCCGGAGTTGCTTGTCTATTATGACGACACCGATAGAAGCATAATCCATCAAGGCGCCGAAACGTTGTTTTTCTTTTAAAAGACTTAATTCAGCTGCTCTTGCCCTGTCTATTTTTTCAATTTGAAGTAGCCGGTATTCTTTTCCATCTGCCGTAAATGAGCTATGTTGTGTATGGCCCCAAAAAGGTTTTCGGTCGCGGGTTATGTATTCTATTTCATCGAAGTAGCATCCTTTTAACTTTATTTCCTCGTCAATAGCCATCAGCGCTCTCTTGCCGGGAACTTTTTTCCGTAAATCAGGGGCATGCAAATTAAGAAGGTCATTGCCATTTTCATAGCCGAATAATTTAGCGCCCTTTTCATTTACAAATACAAATTTTAAATCGCTTACCCGAACAACTGCTAAAAAATCAAAGGTGTTTTTTGAAATAGCCTGAAGAAGGGCTTCGCGAAATCCTGATTTATAATTTATTCCTGCGTCAGACATAAATTTAGTCAGAAAAGATTTTTGTTAAGCAGATTCCACTTATCGTTTCAGCATCAAAAAATTTTCCTGTCTGCAATATTACTTTACGAGGTTTTTTGCTGAAATGATGTAGATCATTTTTAGGTATGATCTAAATCAATAGTGGAGTAGGGGGAAAATAAAGGCAGAGAAATCGATAACTTTCAGGTGCTTTGATTTACGCGTGGCTGACTGACTGAATTCATTTGTCTGATCCTTGATTTCGAAGCTGTAGCGGCTAATAGTGCTGTTTATACCCGAGTCTTAATTCCATCAGTAAACGAATAAATAACTGTGATTCCCGTTTTGCCTGTATTTTGGTAAAACGCCTCCGGTGTTATTTTTTAATCCAGTCTTTAAAATAATTATTTACCCCCCGACAAAGGCAGCTTCGTGGCAAAAGGCATTTAAGCTTTTAGATCGAATTAAAGTCAAAACATGCTTCCATATTAAGATAAATTTTCTTTGGCGGGACTTATACCTCCCAGTTTCTTTATTTTCAGGATTTGGAATACCAGGTATATAATAGTTCCCCAGATTCCTATAGCTATTGACCAAACCGTGAAGAGCAGCCAGATCGGTGTTTCACTACGTATAGCCCATAATGTTCTTTGCGCAAAGAAATCTTCCTGAGGTGCAATTGCTCTTCCCCAATCAACTGCTTTTTCAGTCACCAGGTTACCGTAGGTGTCGTTATCATCCACCTCAGCAACAAGCGTAATAATTCCCTTCTGATCGCCAGGAATAGAATCCCTTTTGAATTCCGCGCTTGAAACTCCTGTAGAATCAGAAGTGTAAAAATCTTTATCACCTACTGATAAATTAGCATCCATCCTCTTCACCGCAAGTTTCATGTCAATATCTTTAACCGGTACCCAATCATTGCCATTTTTTTCTTTCAGTTCCGCGGTTACCATTCTTGTTCCATCTGCTGACGTTGTATCAACGGTAAGAATTGCTTTTTTTATGGTAATATCAGCACTTAACGCTTCCTGCCCGGAGGGTGGCTCAGACTGTGCCAAAAATTTAAATTCATTAAGCGAGTCCCAAATATTTTTAAAAGAAGGTGGCAAACCAATTCTTCCTTTTCCGATAGTGTCTGTAATTACTTTGCCGAGTAAATTATTTGATTCGGCTTCGTTAAAGTAAATATCTACCGAAATATTTTTAACGGGTTCAAATTTTCGCCCTGCTTTTTTCCTCGAATTTACTTCCAGGTATGGCACTTTGTTTGCAGGTAGGAAGTAACTTATGCTCAATTGTGTTTTAGATACCACAGAGTCCTGTGCCTGTATGGTATCAATAGATATTCCCAAGAGTAACACCAGGGAAATAACTAATTTAAGACACTTGTAAACTGCTTTCATATTGTTCAGTTGTTTCATTTTTGTTGATTATTGCGTGTTTATCTTCCAATGTTTTGTAAATTGATATTATCGGAAACATTCTTGTAAGCAAAGTAATGATCAGCAAGACACCCGCCATGGAGCCGATCGTAATGGCCCATTCTTCCCAACTCGGAAAGTAATGATTGAACCTTAAAGGCGAATTATACTTTGGTAAAAGTGGATGAAGCATCGTTGGCGTTACAATCAGATATCTTTTAAACCATGCACCTACAACTATCATTACACCTGCTATAAACATAGGAAGCGGCTTTCTTCCTTTTTTATTAATAAGAACCAATATAGGAATGATCATTCCCACCAAGATGGCAAACCAGAACATAATTGAATAATCACCGGTAAAAAGTCCGTTTAAGTAAGCCTTTTCTTCCTCTTTCATTTTGAAGGCCGGCACCAGGAATTCATTTACATTAAAATACAAATACAACAACGCAAGCATCACCGTTATTTTGCCCATCTTGTCAAAATGATTGTCTGTTATGTAATTCTCCAGTTTGTAAACGCGACGATATACAAACATGGCTACTACTACTGCACCGGCACCCACGAGAAAAGCGCCCGACACAAAATAAGCCCCGAAATTGCTGCTGTCCCAGCCAGGTCTGTAGGTTGTTGCAAACAACCACGAGGTTACCGTGTGAATGCAAAATGCCACGGGTACAATGGTGACACAAAGTATGGTGATAGATTTGTTCCGTATTTTTTCCTGTGCCTCTGTGCTTTGCCAAAAAGAAGCCATCCATTTGTATAATTTTGAAAAGGGCCTGCCCAACTTGTCTTTCAGTGAGATCATCATTCTGACATCGGGGATCAAGGTAATATATAGCAATAGCAAGCTAAGAAAAAAATAGGTAGTGATAACGATCACATCCCACAGTATAGGAGACTGTATACGTCCATGTGTGAATAAAAAATAAAGTCTTTCAGGCCGCCCCATATCAACAATAATAATCAGTGCTGCAAATGTAATATTGGATACTGCTATAATTTCGGCTATGCGTGTCAGTGGTGTGCGCCAGGGAACACCGGAAAGGCGAAAAATTGCTGTAATCAGCGATCCTACGAGGCTTACCGCTACGAAAAAAACGAAGTTGGAAATATAAATTCCCCATGAAGCATAATCACCCATATTGGTAACAACCAAGCCTTCTCTTAATTGTTTGATATAAGCGAATGCGCCGATGCAGCATATAACAATCAATCCGGCAGTCCATATCATTCCCCTTCGGCCAAATTTTTGGGGCAGCAGATCTGCAGCGATCTGCTCGTCAGATAAATTTTGCAAGTTTTTCATTTATTAAGATTTTTCCTGAATAATTCTTTTTGTTCTCAGACTGTCTTCAGCATTTACGTTTTCAAGGGCTTCTTCAAATTTAAAATTTCTGTTAACCGCCGGGAGATAATAGACACTTGGTTTCGTTCCCAGGTCTTCCATAAGACGGTACCCTGCTTTGTCTCTAACAAGATCGCTGAAACGAAAAGTTTCTGATCCGTTAGTAACCGAATCTTCATTCATATCTCCAAAGAAATAAACACCATTAGGGCAAGCGGAAACGCAATGTGGCAACATGCCCATTCTTGTCATGTCGGGGCAGAAGTCACATTTCCCAACGGTTCCTTTTTTTTGTGGCAGACTTGTTTCCGGATTATAAGGCTTGTCGGCAATAGCTGCGGGAAGGTCAGGTTCGCCCCAGTTAAATACTCGGGTTGAGTAAGGACAGGCAGCCATACAAAAGCGGCATCCGATACACCTGTCACTATCTATCAATACAATTCCGTCCTGCCGTTTAAAGGTAGCATCAACCGGGCACACCTTTACACAAGGCGGTTCATCGCAATGCATGCAGATGGTGGGTTGCCAGTAAGGTGCTGTATGTTGCGCATCCTGCATAGGGTAGACCTTTATCCAGTTCTGTGCATCCTGTACGTGATGCGCATGGTTACATGATGCCTGGCAGGCCTTCACGTTTTTACAACGCGAAAGATCTATTACCATTACAAATTTTTTCCCGGGTATTCCTTTTCTTGCTTCGGCATTGCTTACGGAAGGCATGTGTGGCAATGGTTTCAGAAAAGCCCTGTCCACTTCTATAACATTTCCATCTACCGAAAGCAGTTTTACTTTCTCTCCGGATGGCTCTATATCGTCTGCCGGAAAGGGAGCATGGTTACTGTTGCAGGCAACCGCCATAGTGGTCAGGATACCGGCAGCCAGAAATTCTCTACGTGATTTATTTTGTTCCATGGTACATATGTTTATTTATCACACCTTGTCTTTTTTAATCCAGTTAAGTAATTCTTTATTGGTAATTTTTTTCTTTTTAGAGGGAAGCGCAGAAATATTGACTTCCACCAATTTTCCATCCTGGGTAAGCATCTTTACCGTTTCAGTCTTTTTCCTTTTAGGCGCTTTAAAGAATTTCAAAACCGATATTGAAGAAAGGGTGGCAGCGCCCCACAGGATGAATTTTTTTCTTGATTGGAATTTTTCAGATTCTTGCATGGTCTTAAAGTTGAATTGAATAGTAAAATAGCCGGATCTTTATCGCTTCATTAAAATGTTATGTGCAGGATGCCTTCAATTAATAACTTGATCCAATATTAAAAGAAACGAACTATTCTACATGAACAGAATTATTTTTTTAATGTCCTGATATAGTTTACGAGATTCCACCTGTCTTCCTCATCAGGTATTTTCTTTTTAGAAGCTGGCATATCATCACGGCCTACTGATAAACGATAAAACATTTCACCGTCTGTCTGTGATTGAAAGGCAGCGGTTGAAAAATCACCGGGCTCAGTTTTTAACTGGGCGGCTTTGGAACCATCACCCAATCCTTTGGTACCATGGCATGATTTACAATTCATACTCCATAATTCTTTCCCGGCTTTAATGGATTCAGCACTGCTGGCAACCGGATTTTTCTTTGCTTTATCAGCTGCGGGTACTGGCCATGGCTTTTGAGCCTGCTGCATTTTGATTGTGAAGCCAGCTGCTATTAATCCGATTACAAAGACTGCAATTGCTACTGTTGATTTCATCTTTTTTAGTTTTAGATTATTAATTAAAATTTGATTTTTAGATAGACATTTAAAATTCTACAAATGCGCAATATTAAATTCGAGTGCAAGATATATCTGAGATAGTCCCTTTTTAATGACCATTGTCATTGGAGACGGTGATTCAGGTCATTACGCCAATGGAACCATATCACCCGTTTAATCGTGCAGATTTATTTGGAGAAATAGAGACCAAGTTGCGTATCAATATTCGGCATATCAACAAGCACTGGATCTTTTTTACCGTCAAACAGGAATAAACCACACATATCATTCTTGTCGTTCAGGTCAATACATAATTTAGTTTTATTTGTCTTCTCAAATAGCAGGTACCTGGATTTAGACGTCTCAATAATCTTTAATTGAGGCCAGTATTTCTTAATCACTATGCGCGCATTTTCCATCTGGTAATGACAGTTGTGGGTGAGCATATCAAAAATGATTTTCTCATTTACCGATTTTATTTTTTCCATCTGCATGGAATCAGGACTGTAAAACACAGCAGAGTTAGCTTTTATGATGGTTGTATCATGAAAACTTGACCCAGGCTTTTTTATGATTAAAGATTTAGGCTTAGGATTTATTACTGCCTGTGGCGTATTTTTTTTATAACCTTCAGAACATGAACAAATAAAGAGGAGCAGTGCGATTACTCCGTATTTCGCAAGTGAACCATGCGGTAATGAGTTGATGTTTTTTTTCATTGTAATAAATAAAAACTGCTATTCTTGAATTCTTGCCTCCAGGCAGAACCGGTGTCTTTCATTATGATACAAATGCGCATAACCAGTAATGAACCCTGAACTGAAATTCAATTTGGGGTTCATTATTGTTTTTACCTATTCAATTAATAATTCCACAACCTGGTAATATTAAAACCAATCAGGTATTGGCCACCTTTCACTTTTGTGCCATCAGACTGTTTGAATCCAAAAGGATTATTTGTATTATAGAGGCTATTCTGTTGAGGATTTAATAGTGAATAATTACCAGCAAACAATTGGAAGGTATGTCCACTGGTATTAAATTCAAAGCCAAATGCTAAGTTGGGATGAGGGTTGTTCGTAGGGAATCTTGTAAGAGGCTGATCATAATCTACAATAATTGAAGTTACTTCGGACAATACATATCGTGCACTTACCGACGCGGCAAAAAGATCAAACTTCTGTTGTTTGTACACGAAGGTGACTGTGTCCTTTTGTGCATAATAGCCGGGAACTGAATTTTGATGAGAGATGCTGGCGGCAACCTGCACGGAAAATTTATCGGTAACTTTCCTTGCGATTATTAACTCGTTGAAAAAAGACCAACGTTGTGACTGGTAAGTGTATAGGAAATGACTGGGGTCTGCTTTTGTTCCGTATGCCATATTACCATAGTAAGTAACACTAACCGGATATTTTCCGTTTGTTTGCTTCAAGAGAGCATATTTGGCACTGCCATCCAAAAGCATATTGCCATTATTTCTGGTTGCCCCAAAACCCAGGGATAAATTATTAATGGGTGCATAACTAAAGCCGATCCGCATATTGGCTGAAGCATAAATTCCCCATAAATCTTTTGGTCCGTTTTCAACGGTTCCAAACCTATGCTGTATGTCTGCTTCAAGAGTACCTTTTATGGGAACCATAACAGTTTGATCATCGATGATCCAAACACTTCGGAATGTATTCTTTACGGGTTTGTGTTTTACAGACGTTGGCGCTTCGTTTTGTGTTACTATTGCAGTGCTGTCAGTTTGTGCAAAAGATGCGTTATTCGCAAGCAGCAAAAAGACCATTAGATAAATACAAAGTATCAGTTCCCTTTTTGATTTATAAATAATTCTTTTCATTTGATTAAATTTTAGATGGCTTAATTGTTTGGAGCACCATTTCTTATCCAGTCATATATCTTTTGCCGGTCAGCAGCATCAGGAATATGTACTTGCATGTTACCATTTATCATTATATACAATTGGCTTTGTTGGGGTATAACAGTATTGACAAAACCACCCAGAAGTTGCTGATAAGAAACATCAGGAGTTAAGTAGGGCACCTGGGATCCCTTCACATGACAGCCGGATAAAGCACAATCAGTAGTAAAAATGGGTTGAAGGTCTCCGCTAAAACTTACATATTGAGGTGGCTTGGTAGAAACAACAGAAGGGAGAATCACATCTTTATAACAACTGATAAGACCAAAAATCATCAACAATAACAGCCCGGTGTATATTAATAATCGTTTCATAATAATTAAATTTTTGGGTGATTATTTATTATTGAAATTCATGTTGCACTGGACTGAAATAATGTCGGATATTTCTGTAGTGGTGATACCGAAAGATCTGCAGTTGAACTGAAAGTTTAACTGCAGGCCAAACTGATCGTAAGCAGAAGTAGTACCTGCACCAACTGTTGATCTTTTGACATAAGAAAGTGTTCCGTTAATAGTGGTGTCATGAGGTGCAGCAAGCAGGCCTTTCCAGGTCATTACCATTGTTACTATATAGCCCGGACTTTTAGTATCAAGTGCCACCTTGGTAGTTCTGATAACGGCAAGGTTAGAGTCTGCCAAATTTTGTTTGCCAGAAATTAATTTTGGTGCGCCAACGAATCCCAGGTAACATCCGCCATCTCTGCCGGGCTCTCCTGTATTAGACGTATTCATTTGAACATACCCATTGAAATAAGTTTTTGCGGGGTCATTTTCATAAAAGGCCCAGGATGTATCCAATACGGGTTGACCGGTGGTAACATAAAGTTGTTTTGCAGACGCAGGCACACTGTTCAATCCGAACATATTAAAACGTCCTGTAAGCAAAGCGCCTGTTTGCAGGTAATCGCCTGACCATAATACGCTGCAATGTACCTGGTCTAATTTCCATTGGGAGGTATCTCCTATAGTTTCGGTTCCTGGAAGAAAAATACCGCTGCCACGATTAATGGTGACAGTGCCTGTTGCCTGTTCAGGCATAATCAAATCTTTGTGAGTGCAACTTGCCATATAGCCATAACCACTGATTAAGACGATAGCGATTAACAGGAGTGTTTTATTGTTAAACAGTTTCATATAATGTTTTTAAATTGAACAATTAATTATGAGCACAAAATTATATTTGCTGCGACTCCAATTTGCTGACCTTTGTCAGCCGCCTCAGTGACTCATATCATTAAAGAGCGAAGCATATATCAATGCTAAGAAATAAACTACCGGTGAGATGAAAATAAAATGGAATAAATGGATCACCTGTATCCATACAATGACCGGCGAAATTCATGAGATAGAGATTGAAAAGGATATCAAACAATTTATCTAAATCCTTTTTTTTTATTTTGTAGGAAAAAGAAATACAACAATGCTATAAGGATGAAGGTTGCGAGGTTCAAAAGAAAGCTGAAAGTATATATTTTCATGTCATTCTTTAAAATATTCTCATCCACTGAGGAGCCGATTTGCAGAATAATGTCTTTCACTAAAATAAAAAAGAATACCAGGCTATGGAGTAAGGTTAACCACACTTTTTTTCTAAATAACGGTATCCAAAAAAGTACGCAAAGAAGTCCCCATGTCATGAGGTAAACATGATGAATAGCCATTCCTGAATTTCCGATAGAATAACTAAGATATAAATTCTTTATTTGAAGTCCCAGGTATAAGGTACCTATCAGTGCATATGAAAAAGGCAAAATTGATACTATCAGGTTTTTAAAATTATTTTGTGATTCTTTATTTCCTGCAAAAGCTAAAATGATCGCATACAATAAAGAATACCCTGAAAAAAATGCCATTAGTTCCAGCTCTTGGAGGTATGCGAAAAAATTATTTCCCATGTTGTTTAGTAAAGATCAAAGGTGATAAATTATTTTTTGAACAAGATGTTTTTATTAAAAAGCCTGACATCATAACAGGTGATTATATCTTTTCAATCCCGGTGATTTTGTTTCCATCTAAATTAATTAAATAATGATCTGCGGATTTCAACAGACACTATCAAAAGAATTTATTTTATTGAGCAGTTTTAATATTAATTTTCCGGTGAATTAAGGCACGCAAAGTAAAAGTGAATCCAATGATAGAACAAACAGAGCTTATCGTTACGGAGTGGCATTATTATCCACCTGACAGAGCGATAGACGAAAAAGAATTTATCGATGAACTGACTTTCCTGGATGTCCAGAAAAAAGAAACTCCTACAAAAAAAGGAATCGCCTTTAGGTTTAGTTGTCGTTTCACTTTTGAAAATAAACTAATCCTGAATTATGTTGGTGAGGATTCTTATGTAATAGATTTTGATGAAGTAATAGATGAGCGTGAATTGCTTACTATGGTTAGGAATTCATTTTCAAAATTCAAGGATAGATTCGATTTCAGAAAATTGGCCACCGTACTTCAAACCAGGTCGCTAAGGCCCCTGGATGAATCTATGATCAATATTGCATCAATGCTGCCTCTTCTTGTTTAGTTCATAAAACAAAATACAAAGCAGAGAAAATAATTCATTTCTAAGTACTCTTTCCTTCCGGAAATAATGTGTTAACGCGACTCATTATCTACACCCGCAGGGGCAAGCTATGAAGCTATAGTTATCAAAGCTTGTAAAAGAATCAAATGAAAAGAGGCTTGACCTTTATCTGTTTTGCAATACCAGCAGAGGAATCTGTGTTTCATAACTCATCTTTTTAGTATGAACTTTTCCTAGCATCCTTTCAAAAAAAGAGTGTTTATGAGCTATCATCACTAATATTTCACAAGGATTTTCTTCAATAAATTTATTAATTCCTTCTATTACATTTACATCCTCAATCGTATGAAAACTATGTTTCGTCGCTTCAAATGAATAATGAGTACCCATTTTCCCAATGAATTCATTATCGCTCATTGGTTTCCCTTTCTTTTGCACATTAAGTATCCGGATAAAAGAATTGTATTTCTTCGCGAGAGCCATCAACAAAGAATAACTATCGCTTCCGGTGCCCGCATCAAAATCAGTTGCAAAGGTGATTGTTTCAATTGATTGATAAAAAGCATTTTCGGGAATTATCAAAACGGGAATAGATGATTGTCGAACGATGGCTGTCACTGTACTTCCAAATACAGAATTACTTTTTCCTTTGCCTTTCATTCCCATGATAATAATATCCGGCATATTTTTCTTTGCCATTTCCAGGATAACACCGGAAGGGTCGCCTTCGTCAACATAACCTTCTATTTTAGCTAAACTATTTTTTGAACGATGCTTAATTTCTTTTATTATCAATTCCTTATTTTCTGCAACCTGCTCCTGGTGTATACTGATAGTTGCCGGAGCAGCTTCTTCATCTATGATAAGTGTGTCCGGAACAATATTTAATAAAGTAACTTTTGCATTAAAAATTTCCGCTAATGAAACTGCATAATTAACTGCATTGTTAGACGCTGCTGAAAAATCTGTTGGAACAAGAATATGTCTCATATTTATTTGATTTAATAGTTTCGAATGGCCAAAAATATACTTTACTTAAAAAGTAAAAATTGATATTCGTTAGTAATTTCTATGATATTCGTCATGAATTTGTGGTCAGAGATTTAAATTGTTGAGGAGATTAAAACTGCACTGTCAAAACTATGCCGCCGGGACTTTAGAAGCAGCGTTAATGATATTTCTATGATGCCAATCAATGTATCGACTGATAATTATCATTTTTATCCCGGGTAAAATGTATAATTTTTACTTCGTTGCAAATTCGACCTAAATTGATCTGGCGGAATAAAAATTCTAAATGAAAATTGCGAATAAGATTTGGGTTTCGTTTAATATTGCAAATTGTAGAAAGAATCACAACATAAAAATTAAACGATCTATTTTAAAGGAAAAATTAAAAGCATGAAAAAAGTAATAAAAACTATACTAATTGTTTTATTAATTGCTCTTATAATCATTCAATTTATAAGGCCTGCAAAAAATGCGGGAGAAGAAATCGCCGCCAACCAAATTGCAGCGGTACAGCAAGTACCTGACGATGTGCAGCAAATGCTGAAAGTTTCCTGTTACGACTGCCATAGCAATACCACGCGCTATCCCTGGTATGAAAACCTACAGCCGGTAGCATGGTTTCTTAATGATCATATTGTGGAGGGAAAAAAGGAAGTGAACTTTTCAATATTTGCCACCTATCCTGCTTTTCGGCGCTACAAAAAATTTAAAGAAATTCAGAAACAAATAAAGGATGGTGATATGCCGCTGTTCTCATACACACTAATACATCGTGACGCCGTATTGAGTGCCGAACAGAAATCAACTTTGATAAATTGGGCCGCTAATGCACAGAAGGAAATGGAAGCGAAATATCCTGCGGATAGCTTGGCTAAGCCTAAATAAATACCAAATCTTTTTACAGTTTGTTAATGATAAGTCAAACCTTTATCAGAACGATGTAAAACCTGACATCAATTTCAATTTTGTATGACCATTATCATGTATAACTTCAATTTTTGGGGCTATTTTTGAACAATTGAAAAAAATTTTTGCCATATCATTCTTCGTTATCTATTTGTTCTCAACAACTGAGTTTTCACAACTTTTGAAGATGCCTTTGCTGGTAGAACATTTTATAGAGCACAGGCACGAAAATAAAAACATCACACTGTACCAGTTTTTGTATATGCATTATGCGATGGGTGATGTACATGATGCAGATTATGCCAAAGACATGCAATTGCCATTTAAAACGCACGATAATTGCCTGGCATCTATCATAAACGTTTATTTGCCTTCTCAAAAAGTGGTTATTACAAAACCAGTCCAGTTCATAGAAAATCAACATTTCAAAACACAGGAAACATTTCTTCAATCTACGTTCCTTTCTAATATCTGGCAGCCGCCACGAATTTGCTAATCATATTTTAATAAAGTAATACTCCAACAAAAAATGTTTGTTGGGATGAAATTTATTGTTCATTAAAAAAATGATTGGAAAAGTTATGCTTAATAAAATCATAAAATTCTCAATAAAAAACAAACTCGTCATCGGGCTTTTTATTCTGGGATTGATTGGCTACGGAAGCTATCAATTCACCAAACTGCCGATTGACGCGGTTCCTGACATTACGGATAACCAGGTGCAGGTGATTACCATTGCACCTTCCTTTGGTGCTACCGATATAGAAAGGTTGGTTACTTTCCCGGTCGAACAAGCCAATAATAACATTCCCGGATTGAAACAAATTCGTAGTTTTTCCAGGTTTGGCTTGTCATTGGTTACGATTGTATTTGATGATAACGCCGATGTTTACTGGGCGCGGCAACAAGTGGCAGAAAGGCTGCAACAGGTACAATCACAGATTCCGAAAGGAATTGGTAATCCTGAATTAGGACCTGTAACAACAGGTTTAGGTGAAATCTACCAGTATGTGGTTCGCCCAAAAAAAGGTTACGAACACAAGTATGATGCAATGGAATTACGCACCATACAGGATTGGATTGTAAGGCGGCAATTACTCGGTGTGAAAGGTGTAGCTGAAGTGAGCAGCTTTGGTGGAAAATTAAAGCAATATTCTATTGAAGCGGATGCCAATAAATTACAATCGTATGGCATCACCATTAATGATGTTTTTGATGCACTGGAAAAAAATAACCAGAATACGGGGGGCGCCTATATTGAAAAAGGACCCACAGTTTTGTACATCCGCAGTGAAGGATTAATAGGAAGCATTGAGGATATTAAAAACATTACCATAAAAAAAGATAACAGCCAAACTCCTTTATTCATCAGGGATGTAGCCGATGTAACCATTGGATATGCGGTTCGATATGGTGCGATGACCTATAACGATGAAGGAGAAGTTGCCGGAGCTGTAGTGATGATGTTGAAAGGAGCCAACAGCAATGAGGTGATAAAAAATGTAAAAGAACGCATTGACCAAATCCGCAAGACATTGCCGGAAGGTGTGGTGATTGAGCCATTTCTCGACCGTACAAAAATGGTAAGTCACGCCATCAGCACTGTCGAAAGAAATTTAATGGAAGGTGCATTGATTGTGGTGTTTGTGCTGGTTTTATTTCTCGGAAATTTCAGAGCTGGTTTGTTAGTCGCATCGGTAATTCCCCTGGCAATGCTTTTTGCAGTGATGATGATGAATGCTTTTGGTGTGAGTGGAAATTTGATGAGCCTCGGCGCTTTAGATTTTGGATTGATAGTCGATGGCGCCGTCATTATCGTGGAAGCGGTCATGCACCAATTGTCGCATAGCAAAAAGTTTGAAGTCGTAAACAGGTTGCAGCAAAAGCAGATGGATGAAGAAGTGCAAAAGAGCGCCGGTAAAATGATGAACAGCGCCGTATTCGGACAAGTTATTATTTTGGTAGTTTACTTGCCGATATTGACTTTGCAGGGAATAGAAGGCAAGATGTTTAAGCCGATGGCGCAAACGGTAGCGTTTGCATTGTTGGGTGCTTTTATTCTTTCACTCACATACATTCCGATGATGAGCAGTATCTTTTTGAGCAAAAATATCAAACATAAAAAGAATCTTTCAGACCGGGTGATGGAAAGAGTGGAACGTGTTTACCAGTCTGGATTAAGCAAAGTATTAAGATTTCCAAAGACTGTTTTAATTGCCGCAGTTACTTTATTTGCCATTGCCATTTTTACTTTCACCACTTTAGGTGGAGAGTTTATTCCGGCTTTGGAAGAAGGCGATTTTGCCGTGGACACAAGAGTACTAACAGGAAGTAACTTAAACACTACGATTGAGTACACTACCAAAGCGGCACATATTTTAAAGACACAATTTCCTGAAGTAGAAAAAGTAGTAACTAAAATAGGAAGTGGCGAGGTGCCTACTGACCCGATGCCGATGGATGCCAGCGATATGATGGTGATATTGAAAGATAAAGAAGAGTGGACATCAGCCAAAACTTTTGATGGGCTGGCTGAGAAAATGGGAAATGCTTTGAAAGACATACCGGGCATCACAGCAGGTTTTCAATATCCTGTTCAAATGCGTTTTAATGAATTGATGACCGGAGCACGGCAGGATGTTGTGGTGAAAATATTCGGCGAAAACCTGGATACATTGGCTGTGTATGCTGCTAAATTAGGCTCACTGGTTAATTCAGTAAAAGGCGCCCAGGATTTATACATTGAACCTGTAACGGGTTTGCCGCAAATCATTATTGATTATAATAGAAATGAAATTGCAAGGTATCATTTGGACATTGCAGACATCAACCGCGTGGTTAATACGGCATTTGCCGGACAAACTGCAGGACAGGTTTATGAAGGGGAAAAGCATTTTGATTTGGTTATTCGTTTAGCCGGCGATAAAAGAAAGGAATTAAAAGATGTTCAAAATTTATTAATACCTGCACCTAATGGTTTACAGATTCCACTTTCACAGGTCGCGAATGTGTCTATAAAAGATGGTCCTAACCAGGTACAGCGCGAAGATGCCAAACGCAGAATTGTCGTAGGTTTTAATGTGCGTGGCAGAGACGTGCAAAGCATTGTGCACGAATTACAGGATAAGGTGAGCAAGCAAATGCATTTTTCCCCGGGATATTATACGACTTATGGCGGGGCATTTGAAAATTTGAATGCGGCTACCCAACGATTGATGATAGCCGTTCCAATTGCACTGTTCCTGATTTTTATTTTACTCTATTTTGCTTTCCATTCTGTAAAGCAAGGTTTGCTGATTTATTCCGCCATACCACTTTCTGCCATAGGAGGAATCTTCTTACTGGCTTTACGAGGTATGCCTTTCAGCATCAGTGCCGGCGTGGGTTTCATCGCCTTGTTTGGTATTGCTGTGTTGAATGGAATTGTGCTGATAGCAGAGTTTAACCGTTTAAAAAAAGAAGGTATGACAAATAAAAAACGGATTGTATTAATGGGTACCAAAGTGAGATTGCGCCCGGTGTTGATGACTGCTTTTGTGGCATCGCTCGGATTTTTGCCAATGGCTCTCAGCACAGGTGCAGGTGCAGAAGTACAGCGTCCGCTCGCTACTGTGGTTATCGGAGGGTTGATGATTGCAACCTTTCTCACACTTTTCGTTTTGCCGGTGTTGTATCTTTTGTTTGAAAACATCCATCCTAAAAAAATAAAACGTAACCCCGCCGCAGTGATGATTTTTGTTGTAGGGATAAGCCTGTTTTTCGCTAATAACGGTTATGCACAAATGCCAATTACATTAAAGGCAGCGATTGATACAGCTATCACAAATAATCTTTCATTGAAGAATGAAAAATTAAATGCCGAGTATCAGCAAAAATTAATCAAGTCTTCGGCTGTAATCCCTGCTACAACTGTATTTGGTGAAGCCGGACAAATCAATAGCATTTATAACGATACAAAATTTGGCATCAGCCAATCGATTAGTTTTCCAACAGTTTACGCCAGGCAAAAGTCATTGTTGAAAGAAGAATTTGCAGGAAGTGAAATAGCTGTAGCTGTAAAAGAAATTGAAATTAAAAAGTTGGTCTCAGATATTTTCAACACACTTTCCTATTTATACGAAAAGCAAAAATTATTACTGCACATAGATAGCCTTTACACGGAGTTTTTACAGAAAGCCAATCTTCGTTTTGAGAAAGGCGAAAGCAATGTGTTGGAGAAAGCGACAGCTGAAAACCAGCAGGGACAAATATCCACTCAATTAAAACAATTGGAACAGGATATTCAAATTGTACAAGTTCAATTTCAATTAGCGCTCAAAACAAACACAGTTTATATTCCTTCCGGAGAAAGCTTTAAAAAAGAATTCAGCAGTGCAAATTTTTCTCCATCTGAACAACATCCGCGATTACAATTTTTGCAACAACAGAATCAAATCGCATCGGCAAATACACGATTTCAAAAATCAAAACTATCACCTGACCTGGTGTTTGGTTATAATAACACAAGTATTCGTGGTACCGGGGCTGATGACAAATTTTATAATGCATCAAAAAGATTCCAGGCAGTCCAGATTGGTGTTGGAATTCCAATATTTAACGGTGCTCAGAAAGCCATTATCAATGCGGCTAAAGTAAAGGAAGCCATTGCTGAAAACAACTATGAGCTTGGCATACAATCTTTGGATGCTGAAAAGAAAGCGGCTTTACTTGAATATCAAAAATTTCTTGAAAGCAGCAAGTGGTATGAGACAACCGGTTTGAAAAGTGCGGAAACCATTTCATCCACTGCTTCCAAACAATTTGTAAATGGAGAAATCAATTACCTCGATTGGGTGGTTCTTATGAACCAGGCGGTCACCATTCAAAGTCAATACATAGATGTCATCAAAAATCTGAATGAAACGATTAATCAAATTAATTATCTGAACAGTAAATAAAGAAATAAATGAAAAATCTATTTATCATATTTTCCATCTTCTTGCTGGCTAGTTCCTGCAAGAACAATAAACCTGCGGAAGAAATAAAAAGTACAGAAGCCGGAAATGCAATTGCGTTAACCGATGCGCAGATGAAAAACGCTCATATAGTAATTGGAAACATAGAGCAAAAAGAAATTGCAACCAATCTAAAAGTAAACGGACGCATAGACGTGCCACCGCAAAATATGGTTTCTGTGAGTGTGCCTTTGGGTGGTTATTTAAAATCTACCAAACTATTGCCCGGAATGCATATTAATAAAAATGAAGTAATTGCCGTTGTCGAAGACAACCAGTATATTCAATTACAGCAGGATTACCTTACTGCCAAAGCGCAGTTGTCTTTAAATGAAAGTGAATACAATCGTCAAAAAGATTTGAATGCAAGTAAAGCCAGCAGTGACAAGGTTTTTCAGCAGTCGCAGTCGGCTAATGAAACTCAGCAAATCCTGGTTAAATCTTTAGAAGAAAAGCTGAAGTTGGTAAGAATCAATCCTAATAAACTTTCTGTAAATAACATTTCCAAAAGCATCAATGTCTATTCGCCGATAGATGGATTTGTAACCACGGTGAATGTTAACATTGGAAAATATGTCACACCTGGCGATGTGCTTTTTGAATTGGTCAATCCGTCTGACATTCACCTAAATCTTAAAGTGTTTGAAAAGGATTTGGATAAAATATTTATTGGTCAGCCGTTGATTTCTTACACCAACAATAATCCTGAAAAAAAATATCCGGGCGACATTATTTTAATCAGCAAAGATGTTTCGCCGGATGGCATTATTGAAGTGCATTGTCATTTTGATAATTATGATAAGAATCTTTTTCCCGGCATGTATATGAATGCAGAAATAGCATTAAAAAATAAAATGCGCAATGTGCTGCCTGATGAGGCTTTTGTTCGGTTTGAAGGGAAAGAATACATTTTTGAAAATACTGGCAAAAATAAATTTGAAATGGTAGAAGTTGAAATTGGAAAAAGTGAAAATGGATTTACAGAAATCATTTCAGATAAGGATTTATCCGGGAAGGCCTTTGTCACAAAAGGGGCTTATACGTTGCTGATGAGTTTAAAAAATACAGAGGAGGAGTGAGTGATGAGTAATTAGTGATGAGTGAGACAGGATGAACAAATTAGCTAGTTACTATTTGCATAAAAAATGTGCAAAAAGTAAAACTATTCGCAAATGCTTTTTGCAGAAAATTATACAACAACAAATTATTTAGAATGCTTCAATGAATACAACGAATCCCTTTCCATTCGAAGGTCTTACAAAAAATGAAGTAGCCGCTTCGCGTAAAAAATATGGAAAGAATAAAATAGAATCGAAATCAATAAGTCCCTTCTGGCATTCAATGAAGGATGCCGTTACAGAACCTATGTTTATTTTACTGGTAGCTGCGGCGGCTATTTATTTTATCCTCGGCGAATTTTCGGATGCCTGGTTTATGAGTGGGGCTATCATCCTCGTCTCGGCCATTTCTGTTTACCAGGACAACAGGAGCCGGAATGCATTGGATACTTTAAAAGAATTTACCCAATCGCACGCCACTTTAATCAGGGATAACGAACTGGTTTTTTTATTAGCAGAAGAAATTGTAGTTGGCGATTACGTGGTGGTGTCTGAAGGGGAATTAATTCCTGCAGACGGTATCGTAAAACAGCTCAACGATTTTTCGGTAAATGAATCCATTCTTACCGGTGAATCATTTAGTGTTACAAAAAATATTGATGACCCGAAAGAGAATAAAGTCTATAGCGGCACGCTCCCCGAATCGGGTCAATGCGTATTTGAAGTTAGCGCTGTTGGCAATTATACCAAACTGGGTGAATTGGGAAAATCAGTTGAGGATATCAAAAAGGAAATTTCCCCTTTGCAAAAACAAATCAACACATTCGTAAAGTGGATGACTCTGGTAGGCGGTGTTATCTTTCTCATCATCTGGGGAATCAATTATTTTCAATCCAAAGATATTTTAACCAGCCTGTTGAAAGGATTAACGATTGCCATGTCAGTTTTACCGGAAGAAATTCCTGTAGCGCTGGCTACGTTTATGGCGTTGGGTGCCTGGCGGTTAATGAAAGAGGGTATCATTGTAAAAAAGACATCTGTTGTGGAGGCGTTGGGTGCTGCCACAGTTTTGTGTACCGACAAAACCGGCACCATCACTGAAAACCGGATGGAGATATTTGAGCTTTATGATTTTACTACTGATAAAGTGCTCACCAAAGAAAACTGGAAAAGTGCCAGTGCCCAAAAATTAATCAGCACGGCAATGTGGGCAAGTGAAAGCGTTCCTTTTAATACAATGGAAATGGCCATTCATAAGGGTTATGAAGAAAATGTTCCGGTTGACCGGAGGAGCGAATTTAAAATGATTCATGAATATCCACTTGATGGCAAGCCGCCAATGATGACACACCTTTTTGAAAATAAAAATGGAGAACGAATCATCGCAGTTAAAGGCGCACCCGAAGCCATTTTACAGTCTTCTTCATTAGGCAGTAAACAAACAAATAATGTGAATTCCTATTTAGAGTCTTTTGCCAGAAAGGGTTTGCGCGTATTGGGTGTAGGAATTATTGATTTTGACGGGAATGAATTTCCTGCGACACAACAGGAATTTACAAACACATTTTTGGGATTGATTGGTTTTTATGACCCGCCCAAAAAGAATATAGCAGACGTATTCAGCCATTTGTATGATGCCGGAATAAAAGTAAAAATAATTACCGGTGATAACCTGGTAACCACTACTGCCATTGCAAAGCAGGCTGATTTCAGAGGATGGGAAAAAGGTATTGATGGGGCTGAACTATCGGCTCTGGAACCCGATAAATTTGACAGCGCAGTAACCAGCAATAATATTTTTACCCGTATGTTTCCCGAGGTGAAATTAAAAATTATTCAAAGTCTCAAGAGACAAAATCAAATTGTAGGAATGACCGGCGACGGTGTAAATGATGGTCCTGCAATCAAATCTGCGCACATAGGTATTGCTATGGGCAAGCGTGGTTCTGCAATTGCGAAGGAAGCCGCTTCCATCATTCTTACTGATGATGATTTTGGAAAAATGGTGTATGCGGTTGCCATGGGAAGAAAGATTTATACCAATCTGAAAAAAGCGATTCAGTACATTATTTCCATTCACATTCCTATTATATTGACGGTTGCTTTCCCACTTATCCTGGGATGGATTTATCCGACAATTTTTACACCTGTGCATGTTATTTTTTTAGAACTCATTATGGGTCCTACATGTTCCATCGTTTATGAAAATGAACCTTTGGAAAAAAATGCGATGCATCATCCGCCACGGAAAATGACCAACACATTTTTTAATCTGAAAGAACTTACTATCAGTATTATCCAGGGATTGGCTATTACCGCAGGCACTTTGTTTATGTACCAGCTTTCTGTGCAGAAAGGATATAATGAAGAGATGACGCGTTCTATGGTTTTCACTACATTAATCTTTGCCAATATATTTTTGACATTAGTAAACCGGTCGTTTTATTTTTCCATTTTTACTACTTTAAAATATAAAAATATTTTGTTGAGGATTATAATAATTGCGACGCTGACTTTGCTTGCTATGATTTTATACATTCCTGCATTCGCTTCTTTTTTTAGAATAGATTCTTTAGATGGAGTGCAAATCAGCTGGACAATTATCGCTGCTTTTATATCCGTGATATGGTTTGAAGTGTATAAGTTGATAAAGAGAAAACAATCCGGAACGGATTGCGCCGAAGTCTGAAAATCAATATTCAAAAACATTTTCATTTTCAATAGGCGTACCTTTGAAATCCTTTAAAAGATATTATGAAAGTCAAAATAATAAAGCTTTTTCTGCGTATATCCATCGGTGTTGGATTTCTTTCAGCAGTCGCTGATCGTTTTGGTTTTTGGAACATAAAAGTTTCTGCCTGGGGTAACTGGGACAATTTTTTAAAATATACTCAAAGCTTAAATCCAATGATTTCGCAAACATTGATTCCTTTTATCGGATGGGCATCCACCATATTGGAAACAGTGCTTGGGATCGGTTTGATAATTGGGTTTAAAACTTCGTTTGCTGCAAAATTGAGCGGCTGGCTTTTATTAATCTTTGCCTTGGCAATGACATTTGCCAGAGGTATCAAAGCGCCGTTAGATTATTCGGTCTTTGCCGCATCAGCCGGAGCTTTTGGCTTAAGCTTAATCAAAGAGAAGTTTTTGGAAATTGACAGTTTGGTTTGGGAAGATAAACGATAATCTGTCCGTCCGTCACATATCCGAATACGGAAGTTATATAATGGCGATAGCTATTATTTATCCTGCAAAACCAGCAAGGGTATTTCGGTTTCGTAACTCACTTTCCTTGTGTGGCTGGCTTTGAATATGCGTTCAAACAAATTTCGTTTAGGCGCTACCATGGCCAGTAAGTCAGAAGGATGATCTTCTAAAAAATCTTCAATTCCCTCATCTACCTCATCATCCTTTATCGTATAAAACCCGTGTTTCAAATTTTTAAAAGCCAATGCTGTACGCACTTTACCTGACATTTCTTCGGTTGAAAGTTCAGTATCTTTTTTTCTCACATTCAATATTTGAACGAAAGCATTTTTTTTAAAAGCGATTTTTTTTAAGATTGAATAATTGCTTAATTCTGTTTCTGCATCAAAGTCGGAGGCTAAGGTGATCACTTCAATATTTTTAAATTCCACCTTTTCCGGTATCACCAAAACAGGTTTTGAAGATCTGCGCATCACTAATGTGGTATTACTGCCAAATACAGAATTGCTTTTGCCTTTTCCCTTCATACCCATCACGATCAAGTCAGCATTTTCACTATTTGACACGTCTAATATTGTGGGCGTTGCTGCTCCTTCTCTTACAACTCCTTCTATCCTTATTGTATATTTTTTACGAAGAATTTCGACATACTCATTTAGCTGGTCTTCTTTAACCTCACGTAATTCTTTTTCCGGTTGATTTAGCAAACGTGCAGGCATTTCATCAATTGCTGATGGATTCAAGTATGCATGCAGCAATATTATTCTGGTATTGAAAATATTAGATAGCACTGCAGCGTAACTGGCGGCATTGTATGAAGCGTCGGAAAAGTCAACAGGGACTACAATATTGTTCATATAAGTATTTTTTTACAGCCTGGTGAAGGTACTCTTGACATACACTAAAATAAATGATTCTGCTCGCATTTAATTATGATATCTGTCAGGCCGAATGCTAATTAGAAACATTCCATTTTCTTATTCAGGGATATGAACTTAACTTAAATTTGTTGAGTTTAAAACACACATTAGCTGAAGTTCCATTCATGTATCGATTTCGCGGGAAATGTCGCGCTTATTCTGTATTCTGGAACGAAAAGTTAATTATAATTTCTTTCAAATTAAGGGAATAATTATTGCCTGTAAAGGCTTAACTTAAATCAAAAATATTTTATGATTACAGCGTTAGAAAAATTTAAAAACATTGCATCAGATTGTTGTGTAACAATTATTTTACAAACACATCGTACTACTCCAGACAATGAGCAAGATTCAATTTTATTGAAAAACCTCATAAAAGAAGTTGAATCAAGGTTACGCTCAAACTTTGAAAAATCATTTGTCAACGATATGATAGCCCGGATAAATAAGTTAGCAGATAGTATTAACCACAGGCATAATAAAGCAAGCCTTATCCTGTTCATAAATGAAAATATAGCAGAATATGTTCGTCTGCCCATTACCGTTGAAAATAGGGTAGTGGTTGATAGAACTTTTGCTACGAGGGATTTGGTCAGGTCTTTACATCGGGAAACTTCTTATTACATTTTGGTCCTCGGCCGGGATAAAGCAAGACTGATTAAAGCATTTAATGATAAAGTTGCTGACGAAGTTGAAGAAGGGTTGCCCATGGAGAACACCGATCTAAATCCCGCACAAAGATCAGAAGCAGCTATTGGTAGCCGTCAGTCAAACCTCGTGCGTGAGTTCTTTAACAGGGTAGATAAACAACTCAACGAGGTGCAGAAAAAAAATCTATTGCCGGTAATTATTTCTACTGAAGAATCTAACTACCCGGAATATTTAAAGATTGCTGACAGAAAAGAGATGTTTGCAGGCAAGTTGTACGGAAACAAAATGAATGAGAAAGCTCATCACATTGTGGAATCCGTATGGCCGGTTATGGAAAAATTGACTGTTGAAAAAAATAATCAACGACTGGCAGAACTTAAAGCGGCTGTAAATTCCCGGAACTTTTTAATTGATTTTAACGAAATATGGCAGGCGATTAAAGAGGGAAGAGGCAAAACACTTTTTGTAAAGCAGGGATATTTTCAACCGGCAAGGTTAGAAAATAACCATATTGAATTGATTTCAATGCAGGATGCCGAACGTGCCAATGTTGATGATATCATCGATGAAATGATAGAAAAAATACTTCGGTTTGGTGGTGATGCTGTTTTTATAACCGGAGACGAACTAAAAGAATTCAACGGTTTGGTGCTGGTGACAAGGTTCTGAGAATAATTTATTTAAGAACAGGAACACACCTTCAAAATATGGACGGTATGTGTCAGACATGTCAGGGTCTGAAGCTTATCAATACAGTAAAACAAGTAATAACGAAGATTTCTATTTTTAATGAATCATGTTGCGGTTGAGGAATATCACTTGTTTGAAAGTTCTCTTTTTATACTTGCTATTGCTAATGAAAACAGCACCAGGAAAATGCCCTGGACAATAAACATGATACCGATAAAAGCAAAAATAGTAATCACTGCAAGCACGGGCCGATAGAATATAAGAATGCCAATAAGAATGCAGAATATGCCGGCAACGAGCGCCACACGCCAATACCTATAGAGGTTTCGTTTAAAATATAACGATTCCATTATCCAGAATATTCCGGTAAGTATGCCAAAAAAAGCAAAAACATAAGGCAATGTAATTGCCGTGAGGCCAATGTTTGACAGCAGGATCAACGCCAGCAGAATATCAAGAATGCCTTCGCCTAATTGCCATTTCCAGTTCGGGTTTATTTTGTGCGTACTGATAACGAAGGATATAATAATAGCTCCTGACAGGAATAGTAAAACACCGCCATATACAATCATACCCAGCATTCCACTTACAGGAAATTTTAAAATATAAATTCCCAGGAACATAAAGATGAGACCTTTAAGTGTAATTAACCACCAATGTTTTGAACGTATCATTTTATAAATTTATTGATGAACAAATATTATTTTTCCGGTAAAATCAGCAAAGGCTGAGTAGTAATATGCGCCATTTTTTTAGTAAAACTTTTTTGAAGAAAACGGCTAAGAGAATCCAATTTTCTACGTGCCATTACCAGTAAATCGTAAGGGATTTCGTCATACAGATTTGCCATCGTTTCTTCGATAGAAAACGTCCCCACCTGCCGGAATTGAATATTTACATCATCAAAAATCCTTTGGATACTGTAGGCATACATTTCAAATTCTTCTTTTTCTTTATAGCTATTCAATTGGTGAGGATCACGGAGATTTACAACTGTAATTTTTGCGTCATATAAATTTGCAAAACTTAATAACACAGGAAATGCGTTGTTGTCGGATTTAGAAATGGTTGTTGTGAAAAGAATTGTTTGAAGCTTCTTCCACATAAATTTTCCCGGAACCAAAAGCACAGGAACCGTCGAGCCCTCCATTACTTTTGCTGCTATACTCCCTATAGTCATTTTTTTCAATCCCGTTGCGCCCTGTGTTCCCATTACTATCAAATCAATGTGATTGATTTCGGTTAATCTCAGAATATTTTTTACCACTGGAATACGCCCGACAATTGTTGAAACTGCAACCGATTCTGATGTGTCGGCAAGTACTTTCTTTTTAAGTCGCTGTAACCTCTTTAAAGTATTAAGCTCGAATTGCTGATTATAATTGCGAACGCTATGAGGTGCGCCTGCATCAGAAGATTTCAGTGGTCTGAAAAAATGACAAAGAATCACAGTGCCGCCGGACTTAGAAGCTATATCAATAGCATACCTGAATGCTTTCTTTGACGTAGGCGAAAAATCAACTGGTACTAAGATTCGTTTCATGTTTGTACATTTAAATATTTATTTTTTATCGTGTATAGCAGCCGGGATTGCCAGCAATGGAACGTTTGAATGGTAGCTCATTCGTTTGGTTTTACTGGGATTAAAAATCCTGTTCCAAAAGTTGTGTGGATAAGTTACCATTACCAATATGTCAATGTTGTTTTCTTTAATATAGTGTTGCAAAGTCTCCTCGAAATTTTCCCCGTAAAGATGTGTTGAGGTAAGTGTGTCTTCTTTATAATTTTCTTTAAGAAATAATTCATATTCTGCAATTTTTTTCCTGTGATCAAGAAAGGTGATTGCTTTATCATCGTCTTCGTCTGTGAACACGGCTACCTGGATGTTGGCCATATACAATCCTGCAAGCTCAAAAATACAATCAAGTATAGCGGGGTTCTTTTCAAACTGGTTGGTGGCAAATAAAATTTTCCGCGGCTTTTTCCATATATAATCATTGGGTACCGCCATTACCGGAATACTTGACTTGCCAATTGTAGCTGCGGTACGGCTGCCCCACAATTTTTCTTTGATACCGCTCACTCCCAACGTTCCCATTATGATAAGATCAAACTTTTCTTTTTCTGCGCACTTTTTAATTGCCTCTTGTAATGAATCAGTCGAAACGGCAATGTCTATGATGTCGCCGTCAGTTGCTTCGATATCTTTTTTAAGAACGGTTAGTTTTTCTTTCGCTCCATTAAGGATCGTTTGATTGTATTCCTTATTTACGCCCATGTAATCGGTGTATAAACTACTATTTATCTCGTACGAATGCAGCAATGTGATCTGCACCGGAAGGATTTTAGATGTTTCCACGGCGAAGTTGACGGCTTTATCCGCGCATTCTGAAAAGTCTGTCGGAACTAATAGTTTTTTCATTTTGTTTTATTTTAAAGAATTATTAAATCGATTTTTAATGCGATTACTTATTGTGTGCAATAAATAAGGGTGTGTCCAGTTCCTTCATAAGAATATCTGCCATGCTGATTTTGAACCACCTTGATATTTCACTTCTTCTGTAGGCGCCCAAAACTACCAGTTCATTTCCCTTATGATACCGCAGATGACCAAGTATCTGCTCTTCTGATTTACCCTTCTCTACAATATAGTTGGCATTGGGAAAATGCCGTTTAATAAATTCCCGCATCAACTTATTGTTAGGTAAATGTGAGCCTTCCATTTTATCTTTTACAGTAAATACTTCAACAGGGACTTCCGGCAGATTATTAAAGAGATAGCTAAACATTTTAATAGCAAATACAGACGAAGGGCCTCCATCATACAACAAGGTAATTTTATCGATTGGCTTAAATATCTCCGGCACAATCAGCACCGGACATTGCACGTCCGAAAGTAATTCTTTAATAAACCTTGTAGGCGGCTGCTCTGCAAAACGATTAAAAGTTTCAGTGTCATTGATGATAATTAAATCCGCAAATATGCTTTCCTGCTTTAGTTCCTGGATGGCAATGCCGGTATTGCGGTGAAATGAATAATAAATACCTTCCGCTCCACAAGCCTGCTCAAACTGCTTTACTGCTTCATCTCTTTTGTCCTTATCTGTTGCATCCATCTGTTTCAATATTTGCTCATCATTTTTATAAGAAGTAGCGATTTTTGAAACGTTATAAGAACGATATATAAACTCGTCTAAAAAAACGCCAACCAGGAATGCATCTGATTTCTTCGTTAGCTGTATTGCGTAATTCATCGTGCTTTCCGAAAATTTAAATCCATCGAAAACTGCAAGAAATTTTTTCGTCTTTTTATCTTTTCCTTTATAGGCACGGGTAGCAACGTTGTAAGTCACTTCCTTTTTTATTATCTTTTTTGTCAGCTCTTTCATAACTCATTTTTTATTAGTTATTTAATAAGTTTCATACATCGCTGTGCTCTAAAGTAATCCCTGGTATCGCGAGAATTGGAATCGTAGAGCGGAATGCCATTTTTTTGGTCATGCTTTTTAAAAACATTTTTTCAAAAAAAGATTTTGGATAAGTGACCATGGTAATTATATCCGCTTCATTTTCATTACTATACTGCTCTATGGCCATTTCAAAATCATTTCCACTTAATAATTCTCCTTTAAAAATTACGTCCGGAAAAGTTTCTTTCAAAAATTGCAGGTAATCGTTTAACTGCTCTTCGTTATAAATAAAATCTGCATTCTTATTTTCATCAATATCTTTAAATACTGCGACGTGAATTGGCGCTGAAAAGAGTTTCGAGGTGGCGATAATTTTACTCAGTACTTTTTTATTTTTTTCAAACTGGTTAGTGGCAAAAACAATTGCATCAGGTTCCTCCATTTCATAAGAAGCCGGGACTGTTAATACCGGAATATTTGTTTTGCCAATTACTCCGGCCGCTACACTTCCGATAAAAATTTTTTTTAATCCGGTGGCGCCTTTTGTTCCCATTATAATCATGTCTATCATTTCCTTTTCGGCATATTCAAGAATCGATGGAATTACCGCACCGCCTGCCAGGTAGGGTATCAGTTTTATATCCGGATACACGGCAGCAATTGATTTCAACGACAAATTGAGTTCTGCTGTTTTTGCCTTCACCACTTTTTTACCGGATGAATCTGACTGCATAGTTGCCATGTTGAGCGTTGGCTCTATTACGTGTAAGAGAAAAATAGTGGCGTTGGATTTTTTTGCTATTTCAGCAGCGTACCCAATTGCCTTCAAAGCGTTATTGGAAAAGTCTGTAGGAACTAATATTTTTTGCATGTTAAACTCAGATTGTTTATCTGCAATAATATTGGTATTAGTTAGCCGGAAAAATGATACACGTCAGGTTTATTCATGATTGGTGTCAATCGAAGCCACGAATAGCTGGCTTTAGCAGGAATTTGTGAATGCTTTAATATTTGATGCGCTGATTTCCGAATGTTTAAAAATGACAGTTGCCGGTTAATCTTCAGGTCTTATATCTTTCTATCTACTCTGCAATACCAGCAATGGAATTTTTGTTTGATAGCTCATTGCCTTGGTATGAACTTTACCAAACATTCGTTCGAAGAGAGAATGTTTGTGGGCTACCATTACTAAAACATCTGTTTGATTTTGTTCGATGAATTTATTAATGCCTTCTTCTACCTTATTATCGGTAATTGTATGAAACTGGTGTTTTTGTTTTGAAAATGCAAGGCCTGTTTTCATCTTGCCAAGCGCCTCATTAGACTTTAAATCCGATTGCTTCTTTTGTACATGGAGAATGTTAATCATAGCATTGAATTTTTGAGATATTTCAAGCAGTACAGCATAGCGATCGCTTTCTATCGTTGCATCAAAATCGGAGGCAAAAGTCATATTCTGAATTGGATTGAAGATGGCTATTTCAGGAATTACAAATATCGGGAATGAAGATCTTTGAATAAGTGACGTGGTGGTGCTTCCAAAAACAGAACTGCTTTGTCCTTTACCTTTCATGCCCATTATCACCAGGTCTGCCTGTTTTTCAACTACGCATTTAGGAATAATGTCCAAAGTAAATCCTTCTTCTATGAAGCCACTTGTTCCGGCATATTGTTTTGAAAGCGCTTCAATCTCCTGTTCCATCAATTTCCTATTCGCATCTAATATCTCTGCCTGGGTTACGATTACAGAAGCAAGAATGGAATCATCGACTATTATCGATGGTGCTACCACATTGATTAGAATTACTTTTGCGCGGAATGACTGAGCTAATGAAATAGCGTACGTAGCAGCGTTTCGGGATGCGATTGAAAAGTCTGTCGGAACTAATATATTTTTCATAAAGAAATATGGGTTTGATGAAAGAGAAAATATGTTGAACCTTAGGCACAAAAATAGCTTTTCAAATTTCAATAAAAAGTAATGCAGTTTGTATGATGCCAATCACTAAAAATAATGATAGCCATCATACACTTATTCAAGAAAAAAAATAATTTTTATGCGTTCAAAAAAAGTGACTAATTGAAATATTGAAAATAAAAGCCTGGTACAAATTTAAATGAAACCAATTGTATTGTTTATTTCCGGATTTATAATTGCCCTCTTTGGTGTGGTTACTTTATTTATGAGTACCTCAGTAATCTTTGGATTGTTTGACATTAGGGAGAAAGAAGGCAATTATGTTTTGTTTGTAGTGATTGCAAATTTTATATGTGCATTTCTTTACCTCGCTGCGGCTTATGGTTTTTTCGCACGGCGAAAATGGACGACCATGTTATTGAATTTTGCTGTTGGTGTTCTCGTCATCACATTTATTGGTTTGGGAATCCATATTTATTCCGGCGGAATTTATGAGCAGAAGACAATCGCTGCTATGATTTTCAGAACGCTTTTAACTATCGGTTTTACATTAGTTTCCTTCAATTATATTTCAAGGGAAAAGAATTAAAATCCTTTAGAAAAATTTCTCAAATGATATTATTTAGCGCTCATTATAAAAAATAGAAAATACAATTATTCCTTCGTTTACTGATAGGAAGAAATCAAACTTCCTGGTCCAGGTTTTAATTATTGACCAGTACATTCATACGTCAACTTAAAACTAAACGCAGATTTCGTTTCATCTTGCTTAATGATTTATCGAATTGATTACCAATAATATTTTAAAAATTAAAAATACAGTAAGCGAATAAATTCTCCTGATTTCTAATTTGATGAAAATCGTATCAAGCGGAAATAAATCAGGATAGTCTTTTTTCAAAGAATCCACATTGTTAAGTTCAAGTCCCATATTTAACAATCAATTTTACATGATTGATATCAGTTTTTTATGTGACTACAGTAAGTGTTTAATGATAAATAGCTGATTAGCTTTGGTCGAATTATGGAATCATTAAATAACGTCATGCCCTTTCAGTCTTCGCCCGCACTTATCGAAAAGTTGTATGAACACGGCGTTCAAAAAAACTATTCGGCTGGAGAAATTATTTTAAACGATAACGCCAACATCCGTTCTATTCCAATAGTAATTAAAGGAATTGCAAAAGTGATGAGAACCGATGAAGAAGGAAAAGAGATTTTACTATACTATTTAAAAGCAGGTGAGAGTTGCATCATGTCCTTTCTCGGAGGCATGCACCATGAGTTAAGCAAAGTAAAAGTGATAGCAGAAGAGGATACGGAAATACTCTTTTTGCCAACGGAAAAAGTTTCATTGTTTTTAAAAGAATTTCCACAATGGCTGGATTATATTTTTATGCTCTATAATAAGCGCTTCGAGGAATTATTGGAAGTAGTGAACGCAGTTGCTTTTAAAAAGATGGATGAAAGGTTGTTGAATTTTATAAAAATGAAGTGCGGAAATGTTCAAAGTCAAACGTTGAATGTAACACATGAACAAATAGCTAATGAACTGGGAACCGCACGTGTAGTGGTTTCTCGGCTTCTCAAGCAAATGGAAGATGAGGGTTTGGTGCAGCTCGGAAGAAATAAAATTACGCTTTTGTAAAACGTGATTGCATAAAAGGAAATGGGTAAAAGATGAGTTTGAATCGGCCATTGAAAGAAGAAATGACAGGAGTAGAAAGAATATTTATTCTTCATTTCGGCGGCGCTTTTTATTTGTAGTAAACAATATTTTTAAAATAAAATTATCAATCATGAAAACAACTATGAAAGGACTTGTTTATGGCGGGCCCGGAAAAATCGAATTGAAAGAGATACCTAAACCAGGCATTGAAAAACCCACCGATGCCTTAGTGAAAATTCTTAAAACGACTATCTGTGGAACGGATCTGGGTATTTTGCATGGCAAAACGCCTTCCTGCAAAGCCGGAACCACGCTCGGACATGAAGGCGTTGGGGTAATTGAAGAAGTAGGCTCCGGAGTCAGGAGTTTTAAAAAAGGCGACCATGTAATTATTTCCTGTATCACTTCCGATGGCACTTGCGAATATTGCAAAAAGCAAATGTATTCGCATTGTGAAGACGGCGGCTGGATTCTTGGGCATTTGATTAATGGAACGCAAGCGGAATATGTCCGCATTCCGCATGCAGAAAATAGCCTGCATCATATCCCTAAAGGAGCCGATGAAGAAGCATTGGTAATGTTAAGTGATATTTTACCAACCGGACACGAAATTGGGGTACTGAACGGAAATGTAAAACCGGGCGATACGATCGCTATTGTTGGAGCCGGGCCAATAGGCATGTCTGTTTTACTCACTTCCCAATTTTATTCACCGGCAAAAATTTACATGATTGATGTGGATGATAACCGCTTAAAAATGGCTAAGAAATTCGGCGCTACTGACATTATTAATTCAGCTAAAGAGGATGCTGTAAAAAGGATTTTATCTGAAACAAAAGACGGTGTAGATGTAGCGATTGAAGCAGTGGGAATACCGCCTACTTTTGATATTTGTCAGAATGTGGTTCGACCTGGCGGGCATATTGCCAATGTGGGAGTACATGGTAAAAGTGTAGAACTGAAGCTTCAGGATCTCTGGATCCGGAACATCACTTTAAGAACCGGGTTGGTCAATACCAACACAACCCCAATGTTATTAAAAGTGGTTTTATCAGAGAAAATAGATCCCAATAAATTAATAACCCATCACTTCAAATTGGCTGATATCATGAAAGCCTACGAAGTATTTGGAAATGCCGCGAAAGAAAAAGCAATGAAAGTGATTATAGAGCCATAAGGCTTTTGTTCAAAAAACCTGTTGGTGTAATACCAACAGGTTTTTTTTTGTAATCACGACTCTTATGTAACATAAGTAACTGAACAGCCAATTATATTGACTGACCTTCGCTTTTAATTAAATGATGAATTAAAAACAGACAATATGAGCTATCATTTTTCTAAAACAGTGAATGATGATTTTGACACAGCAATTGAAAAAGTTACCGGGGAATTAAAGCAAGAAGGATTTGGTGTGCTTACTCAAATTGATGTGCAGGATACTTTGAAAAAGAAGTTGGACGTGGATTTCAGCAAATACAAAATCCTCGGTGCTTGTAATCCGCACTTTGCGTACGAGGCGTTGTTAGCAGAGGATGCCATTGGCGCGATGCTTCCGTGTAATATCATAATACAAGAGCGTGAAGATGGTAAGGTAGAAGTTTCTGCTGTTGACCCGGTAGCCTCCATGATGGCTATAAAAAATGATACTCTTGAGAATGTGGCAATGCAGGTAAGAGAAAAACTGAATCGGGTAATTGACAATTTATAATTTCTGCATGTCTGCACTGGTTGGAGACACTAACAGCACATAATTTAAAATAGATTCTAATAATTATTTATGAATAAAAACTTAAGGAATGAAAACAAACATCGGAACCATTGACAGGACAGTAAGAATCTTCCTCGCAGCCTTAGTAGTGGTATTGTATTTTACTAATGTAATCTCAGGAACAGTTGCCATAGTTTTATTTATTTTGGCAGCAATTTTTTTAATAACTGCCTTCTTCAACTTTTGCCCGATATGGTACTTTTTCGGAATCTCAACAAGAAAAAAACAATATATTAAACAACAAGAAAAATTAAACTAAACATGACGCACGAAATAGACGTACAATGGATGGGCAAGATGCAATTTAATGCATTGGTCAACGGACATACCATCGTAATGGACGGTCCTGAAAAAGTTGGCGGCGAAGATAACGGACCTATTCCCAAACCCTTTGTGTTAACGGCTTTAGCTGGTTGCACAGGAATGGATGTTGCAGCAATCTTAAGAAAAGCTGATAAGATTCCTGGTGAATTTGACATGAAGGTTATTGGAGAAATAAGCAAAAGGGCACCGATTGAATACATCGCGATTCATGTCATTTATGATTTCAAAGGCACTGAAGTAAATAAAGAAGCTGCTTTAAATGCAGTTACTGATTCACAGGAAAGATATTGTGGCGTTAGCAGTATGCTGAAGAAGGCATTGACTGTTACCTGGGAAGTAAATTATAACGGGGTTCAGATATTTAACAATAAACTGGAAGCTGAAGTCCTGGTAAATTAAAATAATAAAGCACGATTCAAATCATGAAAGATTTTTTTAAAAAATATCGACTCACTATTATAGGAGTTATTCTTGGCGCTACCGGTGGTTATCTTTATTACCATTTTGTAGGATGCAACAGTGGCACCTGCGCTATTACTTCCAGGCCTCTGAACAGCACTTTATATGGAGCCTTGATGGGAGGATTATTATTAAACATTTTTAAAAAAGAAAATAAACAAATAACAAAACAATGATACAGGTTATTAAAAATTTATTAGGAATGAAACCCCAGCCGGATTACAACGAATTGATAAAACAGGGTGCTATTGTTTTGGACGTTCGTAGCAAAGGAGAATTTGAGGGAGGACATATCAAAAATTCAATCAACATTCCTGTGGACCAGTTGAACAATAATTTGTCAAAACTTAAGAACAAGAATAAGTGCATTATTTGTTGCTGTGCTTCAGGAATGAGAAGTGGAACAGCAAAAAGGATCCTGGAATCGCATGGATACACAGCTGTATTCAATGGTGGAAGTTGGAATGGATTGCAAAATAAATTATAACCGTGCCGTTGTTATTAACTTATGAAATTATGGAAACGATTAAACAAACATTATTTACAGGCTGGCATTTTATGCGGTGGTTACGGCTGGTATTTGGCTTATTTTTCATAGTGCAGGCCATTCAAACGCATGATATGTTGGTAGGAGCTATAGCCGGTTTCTTTTTGGTGACCGCTATCACAAATACGGGGTGCTTCGGAGCGGGAAGTTGTGCTGCACCTTCAAGAAAGACTAGTGAGGAGAGTACAGAAGAAATATCTTATGAAGAAATAAAACTCAAATAAAATGCCAGGTACTTTTAGAGAAATAATTAATTCGGAAAAGCCTACTCTTGTTGACTTCCATGCAGAATGGTGTGGCCCGTGCAAAATGATGAAACCAGTATTGGAAGACTTAAAAACAAAAATAGGAGATAAGGCAACAATCATAAAAATAGATGTGGACAAAAATCCGCAAGCGGCAAGCGTCTATAAAATACAAGGAGTTCCCACACTCATGTTATTTAAGAATGGCGAAATAAAATGGCGGCAATCGGGTGTAGTGCTAGCTTCCCATTTAGAGCAGGTTATCAATCAGCATGCATGAATATAGAGGTGATTTTATATAATTGGATCGCCACCCCGATATCTTTTTTAAACACTTTCTTATCATCTCAATTGCTTTATCGATAATGCATGAACTTAAAAATAGGTCTCCATTTTTATGGATTGAATCCACTCGTCGCAATCCAAACTGAGAAATACCCAATCTCTTTTTTACAGTAAACAAAGAAATAACCATAGTTTCTGTTTTCGAAGTTTACCAAAGCCTGTAAATGCTTGATTCCTGGAACAAATAAACCTTTAAGTTAAAAGCTATTAGAAGTTTGATTCTTCAGCCTTCGCTGAAAACTTCTGGTTTGATCCGCTAACATTATTTTGTGATTTTATTTTGTTTAGATATATTTACATTTATTTAAACAAATGAATCAATTTTCAATTTCTCAATTAGAAAGGTTTTCAGGTATTAAAGCCCATACGATTCGTATTTGGGAGCAGCGATACAATGCACTTCAGCCAAACCGTTCTGAAGGCAATACCAGGTATTATGATAACGCGCAATTGCGCCGCCTGTTAAATATTGTAAGCCTTGCGGGCCAGGATTACAAGATTTCGGAATTAGGTGTGATGGCTGATAAGCAGCTCTTCAAAATGGTAGAAGGGTTAATTAATGAATCAGAAAATAAAACCGATGAATACTTTGTTTCGCAGCTTATAGCAGCGGCCATGGGCTATGATGAACTTCATTTTGATAAAATATTTTCTCATTGTTTACTCAGGTACGGAATGAAAGACACTTATATAAAAGTTATCTATCCGGTCCTGGTCCGCACGGGGCTAATGTGGGCGTGTGATGAGCTTCCGCCGGCAAACGAACATTTTATCACTAATTTGATTCGGCAAAAGTTGTTTACAGCTGTTAATGCTTTGCCACCGCCTAAAACAAATCTGCGGCCCTGGATATTGTTCTTGCCAGAGAATGAGTTTCATGAAATAGGCTTACTTTTTAGTCACTACCTAATACGCCTTTCGGGAAAGAAAGTGATTTACCTGGGAAGTAACGTACCAAGACAATCAGTCATTAATGCTGCCAACGAAATCTCTTGTCGTAACCTGCTTCTTTTTTTGGTACATAAAGATTTGGATGAAGAAATACATGAAAGTTTGAATAAATTATGTAGCCAATTTCCAGGGAAAAAAATATATGTCGCCGGAGATAAAATTGTTCTTAGCCGGGTTAAAAATATAGACAATATCACGTTTTTATCCTCAGTTGAGGATTTGGAACAACAATTGTATTGAATTTTATTGTTTAAATAACTATAGTAAAATATTAAACATCAACTTATGGCTAAAATTGCTGTCATTGGTTCCGGGTTTTCCGGGCTTAGCGCGGCGGCCTATTTATCAGCCGCAGGCCATGATGTGCAGGTATTTGAAAAAAATGAAACATCCGGCGGAAGGGCAAGACAATTAAAAACTGATAATGGTTATTTGTTTGATATGGGGCCAAGCTGGTATTGGATGCCGGAAGTATTTGAAAATTTCTTTAATGATTTTGGATTCCCGGCTTCTGATTTTTATGATTTAAAATTGCTTGATCCTTCCTTTGAAATTATTTTTGACAAAGGGGAAAGTATGCCCGTACCATCCCACTACCTTGAGTTGTGTGCCTTATTCGAATCCATAGAACCCGGAAGCGAGCTCCAACTCGCGAGGTTTATGGTAGAAGCCCAATATAAATATGAAACGGGAATGGGCAGCCTTACTGAAATGCCGGGAATTTCACTTTCGGAATTTGCTGATTTTAAATTGATGAAAGGTGCACTCAGGCTGCAAATATTTTCTTCTTTCAGCAAACACGTAAGAAAATATTTTTCAAACCCAAAATTAATCGCGTTGATGGAATTTCCTGTTTTGTTTCTTGGCGCTATGCCCCAGGATACGCCTGCATTATACAGTTTGATGAATTATGCTGCGTTAAAATTGGGAACGTGGTATCCGGTTGGGGGTTTTGGAAAAGTGATAGACGCAATGAAAAAGATAGGTGAATCTAATGGAGTTGTTTTTCATTTTAATGCTCCTGTTGAACAAATTAGTATAGAAGGTGACCATTCCGATGGCGTAATTGTACATGGGGAAAAAATATTTTTTGATGCGGTAGTAGCATCAGCGGATTATCATCATGTGGAAAGTAAATTATTGCCTGCATCTTATAGGAACTATAACGAAACCTATTGGGAAAAGAAAACTTTTGCACCGTCCTGCCTTATTTTTTATTTGGGGATTTCTAAAAAAATAAAACGATTAGAACATCACACTTTATTTTTTGAAGAGGACTTGCTGCAACATTCGAGAGAAATCTATAAAGCCCCGCAATGGCCATCAAGGCCTTTGTTCTACACGTGTTGCCCGTCTAAAACAGATGATACCGTAGCGCCCGAAGGACATGAAAATTTATTTTTATTAATGCCTATGGCGCCAGGACTGGAAGATATTGAATCATTAAGGGAAAAGTATTTCAAAGTAATGATCGAGAGATTAGAAAGACAAACCGGTCAGCAAATAGAGGCATACATTGACTATAAAAAAAGTTATTGCGTTGATGATTTTATCGCTGATTATAATTCGTATAAGGGCAATGCGTACGGGCTTGCGAATACTTTAATGCAGACAGCTATTTTAAAACCAAAGATCAGAAATAAAAAAATTAAAAATCTTTTTTACACAGGCCAGTTAACGGTTCCTGGCCCCGGTGTACCTCCATCATTAATCTCTGGAAAAATCGCGGCACAACAGCTATTAAAAATACTAAAACCTATAAAGCATGAAGTTTTTATTTGACGATTTGTCGCTAAAGATGAGTAAGGCAACGACCCAGACTTACAGCACCAGCTTTTCTCTTGGTATCTATTTTCTGAATAGCCGGCTTAGAGGCGCAATCTATTCTATCTATGGCTTTGTGCGCCTGGCTGATGAAATAGTGGATAGTTTTGAAGGCTACGATCAGGCCTTTCTTCTTCAGAAATTTAAAGAAGATACAAGAGAATCTCTTGAAAACGGAATTTCATTGAATCCAATTCTGAATTCGTTTCAGAATGCGGTGAATGATTATAACATTGATCCTGAGTTAATAGAAACATTCTTAAAAAGTATGGAGATGGATCTTCAAAAATTCAATTATACAGAAGAAAAATACCAGGAATATATTTTGGGATCTGCGGAGGTCGTTGGATTGATGTGCCTCCACGTATTTACCGAGGGCGATAATAAGATGTACGAAGAATTAAAACCTTATGCGATGAAACTCGGAGCGGCTTTTCAAAAAGTTAATTTTTTGAGAGATATGAAAGATGATTATCATCTGCTGGGAAGAACTTACTTTCCCGGTGTGGACATGAATGATTTTTGTGGTGATAGCAAGAAGAAAATTGAGAATGAAATAGAGTGCGATTTTAAAATAGCGCTGGAAGGAATTAAAATGCTTCCGGTTTCTTCTAAAGGCGGCGTTTACCTGGCTTATGTATATTATCAATCTCTTTTCAATAAAATAAAAAAGCTGCCTGCTCAAAAAATACTGGATGCACGGATAAGGATTAATAATAGCAAAAAGCTGAGACTGATGGTTAATAGCCTTATAGTAAATAAAATGAAATGGATATGAAAAACCTCCTGATATTCGGAATATTTTTTTTGTCTTATTCTCGGGGCTCGACATCATATAATAAAGAGCTACCTTCAATAAATGAAATCAGGAACCTTTATGAAAAGTCGCTGAAAAATGAGGATGACTGTCAAAAATTAATTGACATCCTGGAACCTTACAAAAAAGATCCGTTGTATTTAGGATATATCGGTTGTGCGACAATGATGATGGCAAAGCACGCGTTTAACCCTTTTTCAAAATTATCTTATTTCAAAAAAGGGAGAATAATGCTTGAAGATGCTATTAAGACGGATGACAAAAATTTTGAGCTTCGATTTTTAAGATTTATAGCTCAAACAAATATGCCTCCTTTTCTAGGTTATAATAATAGTATTGAAAAGGATAAAAAATTTATTTTAGATTCTTTTTCACAAATAAATGATACCAGCCTGGAACGCTACATGTTGCCGGCTTTGCAGAAATCAAAAGATTTAACTCAATTAGAGAAAGAAAAATTAAAGTAATAAAGGCTTCGGTGATTTTTGAAAAGAAAGTCCTGGAAAATGTCAGCAACAAACAGTAAAAAAAAGTCAAATGGAGGAATTATTAATACTGGTGGACGAAAATGATAACGAGACCGGCTCAATGAATAAGCTTGCTGCGCATCAGTCAGGCGTACTTCATCGCGCTTTCTCTGTTTTTATTTTTAATGAAAAAGGCGAAATGTTGTTACAGCAAAGAGCAGATGGAAAATATCATTCTTCAGGTCTGTGGAGTAATACTTGCTGTAGCCATCCTCTGAAAGGCGAAAGTGTGAAAGAGGCTGTTTCGAGAAGGTTAAAAGAAGAAATGGGGATCGAATGTGCCACTGAATTTCAGTTTAGGTTTATATACAAAGCCGTGCTTGAAAACGGTTTGACTGAACATGAATTAGATCACGTATATTTTGGGAAGAGTGATGCTGTTCCGGTTCCGGATCCGAATGAAGTAAAAGATTGGAAATATGTCCGTCCGGAAAAATTAAAAGAGGAAATAATTTCCCATCCGGATAAATATTCTGCGTGGTTAAAAATTTGTTTTCCTAAAGTTGAATCGATTATACTATAAAAATCCGATTTTTAAAATGAGCGTTTATTATTATGATGCCGAACAATTTTTGCCAATTGATATTTTCAAAGCGTGGGATTTTTTTTCAGATGCGAAAAATCTTTCTGTGATAACCCCACCGGAAATGGATTTTAAAATATTAACTGATTTGGACAACAAAGAAGTTTACAAAGGCATGCTTATTGATTACACAGTAAAGCCTTTGTTTGGTATTCGGGTTCATTGGCAAACAGAAATATTTAATATTAAAAAGCCCGATATGTTTGCTGACAGGCAATTAAAAGGTCCTTATAAAATGTGGGAGCATACCCATATATTTTTTAAAAAAGACAATGGCGTGCTTATGAAAGATCATCTAAAATATCAATTGCCATTTGGCATCATTGGCAGGATCGCACATTCGATTTTAGTAAAAAAGAAAATTGAAAGTATATTTATTTATAGAAGAAAAGTCTTAGAAAAAATATTTGAAAATGGAAACAACACTAATTAATATATTAGCTGTGCTGATCGCTTTCGGTGGGATGGAAGCCGTAGCGTGGTTAGCCCATAAGTATATTATGCATGGCATTTTATGGACACTTCATAAAGACCATCACAAAAAAGAATCAGAAGGTTTTATCGAACACAACGATTTTTTCTTTTTAATTTTTGCTTTGCCTGGAATCGCCTGCTTATTTTTCGGAATGAGAGATGATTTCGACTTTCTTTTCTGGATAGGCGTTGGCATTACGCTGTACGGATTGTGTTATTTCTTCGTGCATGATATTTTCATTCATCAGCGTTTTAAGATACTTCGTAATTCAGATAACAAATATTTTAACGCGATACGAAGGGCACACAAGATGCATCATAAACATTTAACAAAGGAGGACGGCGAATGTTTCGGCATGCTATGGGTGCCTTTTAAATATTTTCGCGATTTAAAAACAAAAAAAATCAATTTACAAAAAACAGAAGCCCTGCCTACCGGCAGGCAGGTGAGCACATGAAATCCTTATATTTTGTTGTTGATTTTTGCACGGTTATTGTGCCTTTTTTGTTTTCTTTTCATCCCAAAATAAAATTTTATAAAACATGGAGAGAATTCATAATTGCGGCAATTCCTGTTGCGGTGGTCTTTATAATATGGGATTCTATCTTCACTTACCTGGGTGTTTGGAATTTTAATCCCGGTTATATTTCAGGAATCTATTTTTTAAAATTGCCCATCGAAGAGATCCTTTTTTTTATATGCATCCCATTTTCGTGTGTGTTTACATACTATTGCCTTGATAAACTTTACAAGCTTGCCTGGAAAAGGAAAACGGAAAATATTTTTTGTATAATTCTTTCCTTATGTCTTCTGATAACAGGGTTGATATTTCGTGAACGACTTTATACCTCTGTCACTTTTATAAGTACTGCTTTTGTGTGTGTTATTTTACAATTTGTTTATAAAATAGATTGGTTTGGAAAAGCAGTAACCGTTTATGCATTACTGTTAATTCCGTTTTTAATTGTGAACGGAATTCTTACCGGCACAGGATTAGAAGAACCTGTGGTGAGATATAATGAATTAGAAAACCTCAATATTCGTTTGTTTACTATACCCGTGGAAGATGTTTTTTACGGATTTGAATTAATTCTTTTAAATCTTTTTATTTATTTACAATTATTGAGAAAAAAAGACATCAGGAAAAATATCGATACCGGGGAGCGATTGGCTTTAGCGGTCGAAAGTAAATAAAGGAGAAATGGGCAAATAAGTCGGCTTGCTGGTGGTGAAGGTTTGTTTAACGGTTATGGCAACTGGTTTAATTTTTATTAAATAATATTCATATCTGCAATGAAAAAGACATTACAAATAGCCAATGGAATCGCTATTGTGGCTACTATTATTATTAATTACCTGTCTGATACCGGCATCTTTAACGGTAATACAGTGGAGCATGTTTCCGATAAATATCATAATTATTTTACGCCGGCCGGTTATGCCTTTTCAATCTGGGGACTCATTTACCTGGGTTTATTAGGGTTTGTATTTTATACAGGAGGCAGCCTTTTTAAAAAGCGCCAGGATGTTACAACATTGGAAGATGATGTTGTTTTAAAAATAGGGTGGTGGTTTGTAATCTCCTGTATTGGAAATTCTTTTTGGATTATTGCATGGCTTTATGGATATATTGGTCTTACGGTAATCCTGATGTTGGTAGTTTTATTCTCACTTTTGAAAATCGTTACAAATACCAGGATGGAACTGGATTTTCATCCAGCTAAAAAATATGTTTTTATTTTTTGGCCGTTCGCTATTTATTCCGGGTGGATTACCGTTGCTTTAATTGCCGACATCGCCGCATGGCTTACCAAACTAAACTGGGACGGATTCGGTATTTCTCAAATTTCCTGGACGATTATTATGATTGTTGTTGCAGGTTTGATAAATGTTTTGATGGTTTGGAAAAGAAATTTACGTGAATTTGCTTTAGTAGGAATCTGGGCCTTAATAGCCATTTCGGTAGCAAATAAAAACGAAGCTCATTCAATTGGTTACACCTGTTATATAGTCGCCGCAATTATTCTTGTCAGCATTGTTATCAGTGGATCCAAAAACCGGAAATCTTCTTTAAACAGCATGTAGTTATTCCTGAATCCTTAATAAACTAAGGAAGTCAAAAAATCAAATAACATTTGTTCTGAAAAAATAATCGGGAGTGGCTTTTGTTATCTGCACGATGCTTAAAAGCTAATACTTCAGAAAAAAATTCCCTACACTTCCTTTCAATTTTAATGGCGTAGCAGTGATTCTGCCAGATAGACAACGGCCTTAAAAAATAATATCACGAAAACATAATAAATATTTGATTAATTGTAACGAAAACATTATATTTGTTGTGAATTAGAAATTTATTATTTAAAAACCCTTTCAACAAAAAATTATGAAACATCGTTTGAACCTTCCTCGCAAATTATTTTTGTTCGGTGCTCTTATTGCTTTATTTTCAATTAGCGCCTGCAAAAAAGACAACAATGTAAAAACTGACAATACCATTAACGGTATCGTGTCGACTACTCCGGATTTTTCAACTCTTAATTCAGCGGTGATGAAGGCCGGATTAGCTTCAACCTTAGAAAGTGCCGGACCGTTTACGGTTTTTGCACCCAACAACGCCGCGTTTACAGCTTCCGGAATTACACCAGCTGTCCTTGGCAGCCTGACAGCTGCACAGGCAAAGAACATTTT
>Ga0134126_10000120_pt1 | contig 100314 bp, 90 predicted proteins | sample KB31752_FD_96881 | JGI IMG/M metagenome (GOLD analysis project Ga0134126, IMG submission 96881) | Terrestrial soil microbial communities with excess Nitrogen fertilizer from Kellogg Biological Station, Michigan, USA - KB3-175-2 | ecosystem: Environmental > Terrestrial > Soil > Unclassified ... | reverse complement strand
ACCTTTGCGGGCGCCGTGCGTGGAGATGAAGTACTCCAACACGGTCAGGCCTTCGCGGAAGTTGGACAAAATCGGTTTCTCGATGATGTCGCCGCTGTGCTTGACCATAAGACCACGCACGCCGGCGAGCTGACGCACCTGCTGGCGATTGCCACGGGCGCCCGAGTCTACCATGAGGAATACCGGATTGAACTCCTTTTTGCCCTGGTTCTTTTCCAGAGTTTTGAACATGACGTTCGCAATCTGATCCGTCGCGTGGGTCCAAATATCGACGATCTTGTTGTAGCGTTCGCCGGAGGTGATGACACCTTTGCGGTGCTGCTTTTCCACTTCCTTGATGAGCGCCTGCGCGGCCTTGATTTCCTGGTCTTTTTCCTCAGGGATAATCATATCATCAATGCCGATGGAGACACCGGCCTTGGTCGCGTTGATGAAGCCGAGCTCTTTCAATTTGTCGAGCATGATGACCGTCTTGTCGTGGCCACAAATCTTGTAGCAACGCCAGATGAGGTCGCCGAGTTCGCTCTTCTTGACGACTTTGTTCGGGAAGCCCATCTCGGGCGGCCAGATTTCGCTGAAGAGCACGCGGCCAACCGTGGTCACGATGACCTTCTGGTCGGCATTGCCGAAATGCGTCTGCTTGCCAAGATCTGGATTCGCCAGGCGAATGCGCTCGTGAGTCGACACGGCACCGTCGTCGTAGGCAAAAATGACTTCGGTCTTGGAGCCGAACAGTTTCAACGTATCCAGCTTGGCCGGAATCGGAGTGCGCGGCTCGGCGGACAGATAATAGCAACCCAGCGTGATGTCCTGCGTGGGCGTGATGATCGGCTTGCCGGACGACGGGCTGAAGATGTTGTTCGGCGCCATCATCAACAGGCGCGCTTCCATCTGCGCTTCGACCGAAAGCGGCACGTGCACGGCCATCTGGTCGCCGTCGAAGTCCGCGTTATAAGCGGTGCAGACCAGCGGGTGAATGCGAATGGCTTCGCCCTCGATCAATTGCGGCTCGAACGCCTGCACGGACAAACGGTGCAGCGTCGGCGCGCGGTTGAGCAGAACCGGATGGCCCTTGGTGACTTCTTCGAGAATGTCCCAAACCTCGGTCGTCTGCCGCTCAATCATCTTCTTGGCCGAGCGCACGGTGTGCACATAACCAAGTTCCTTGAGGCGGCGAATGATAAACGGCTCGAACAGCACGAGCGCCATTTTCTTGGGCAAACCGCACTGATGCAGCTTGAGTTCGGGACCGATGACGATCACCGAACGGCCCGAGTAATCCACGCGTTTGCCGAGCAGGTTCTGACGAAAACGGCCGCTCTTGCCCTTGAGCATGTCGCTCAGAGATTTCAGCGAACGATTGCCGGCGCCGGTGACGGCGCGGCCATGGCGGCCGTTGTCGAACAACGCGTCCACGGCTTCCTGCAACATGCGCTTTTCGTTGCGAATGATGACTTCCGGCGTCTTGAGCTGGAGCAGGTTTTTCAACCGGTTGTTGCGATTGATGACGCGGCGATAAAGATCGTTCAGATCCGACGTCGCGAACCGTCCGCCTTCCAGCGGAACGAGCGGACGCAGGTCCGGCGGAATCACCGGCAGCACCGTGAGAATCATCCATTCCGGACGGCTCTTGGAGGACTGCAAACCCTGGAGCAGCTTGATGCGCTTGGCGATCTTTTTGCGGATCTGCTTGCTCTTGGTTTCGGTCATCGCGATCTGGAGCATGTCGATCTGCTTGCCGAGATCGACCTTGGCGAGCGCGTCACGCACGGCTTCCGCGCCCATCTTCGCCAGGAACGCTTCCGCGCCGTAGGTTTCGCGGGCTTCGCGATATTCGTGCTCGCTGAGCAATTGATTTTGCTTCAGCGGCGTCGACCCCGGATCGATCACCATGTAATCCTCGTAATAAATGACGCGCTCGAGATTGCGCGCGGTCATGTCGAGGACGAGGCCGATGCGGGACGGCATGCACTTGAAGAACCAGATATGGCAAACCGGCACCGCCAATTCGATGTGGCCCATGCGCTCACGACGGACGCGAGCAAGGGTGACTTCCACGCCGCAACGGTCGCAAACGACGCCGCGGTGCTTGATGCGTTTATACTTGCCGCAGGAGCATTCCCAGTCCTTCACGGGACCGAAAATGCGTTCGCAGAATAAGCCGCCTTTTTCGGGCTTGAACGTGCGGTAATTGATGGTCTCGGGGTTTTTGACTTCCCCTTTGGACCAGGAACGAATGGCTTCAGGCGACGCGACCTGGATCGCGACGTACTCCACCTGGTTCACCTTGTCCAAGCCGAGCAACTCTCGGGCATTTTCTTTCGTGCTAATCATACAATTCTCTTTCAGCGAATGTTATCCGCGTAAATCAGTTAAACAGCCGCCAACGCGGTGGTGCCCTGTTCCGAAGCCGCTTGCTCAACCGGGTTGGAATAACCAACCTTCACGTCGAGGCCCAGCGACTGCATTTCCTTGACCAACACGTTGAACGATTCCGGAATGCCGGCTTCCAACGCGTTGTCGCCTTTGACAATGCTCTCGTAAATTCGCGTGCGGCCCTGCACGTCGTCCGATTTGACGGTGAGCAGTTCCTGCAGCGTGTAGGCGGCGCCGTAGGCTTCCATGGCCCACACTTCCATTTCGCCGAAGCGCTGGCCGCCGTATTGCGCCTTGCCGCCGAGCGGCTGTTGCGTGACGAGCGAGTAAGGCCCGACCGCCCGCGCGTGAATCTTGTCCGCCACCAAGTGGCCCAGCTTCATCATGTAGATGTAGCCAACGACAATTTCCTGGTCGAATTTCTCGCCGGTGCGCCCGTCGACCAAACGCGTTTTGCCGTGGTTCGGCAACTTCGCGTCGTCGAGGTAACCGCGCACTTCCTTTTCCTTGATGCCGTCGAACACCGGCGTGGCGAACTTCATGCCGAGCAGCTTGGCCGCCCAGCCCAAGTGCGTTTCCAACACCTGTCCGACGTTCATGCGCGAGGGCACGCCCAGCGGATTCAAAACGATGTCCACCGGAGTACCGTTCTCCAGGAATGGCATGTCTTCCTCGGCGACGATCTTGGCCACGACACCTTTGTTACCGTGGCGTCCGGCCATTTTGTCACCGACGGACAATTTGCGCTTGGAGGCGATGTAAACCTTCACCGACTTCACGACGCCGCTATCGACGCCTTCGCCGGCTTCGGCGCGTTCCATTTCCTCGTCGTACTGCATCTGCAGGTCGTCGAATTTCTTCTTAAAGCTGCCGATGATTTCGTTGATCTTGTTGCGGATCGGCGAGGGATCGATTTCGATGCGGTCATAAACCGTCGCCAGCTTGCGCAGCAAGGTCTTGGTGATCTTGCGATTTGCCGGGATGATGATTTCGCCGGTTTCGCTGTTCACGACGTCGAGCGGAATTTTTTCGCCGAGCAAAATATTGCTCAACGCTTCCGTCAATTGATCACGCAGTTCGTCGGTCTTTTTCTTATATTCGTCCTCGACCTGCTTGGCCTGTTTCTTCTCTTCAGAAGTGACGGTGCGTTCGCGGTCGGATTCCTTCTTGGAGGAAACCTTGACGTCCATGACGATGCCGTAAGTGCCGGAGGGCACTTTCAGCGAAGTGTCTTTCACGTCCGCGGCCTTTTCACCGAAGATGGCGCGCAGCAAACGTTCTTCCGGCGCGAGTTCGGTTTCGGATTTGGGAGTGATTTTGCCGACGAGAATGTCGCCGGGCTTCACTTCCGCGCCGACGCGAATGACGCCGTCCGGCCCGAGGTTCTTCAACGCTTCATCGCCGAGGTTCGGGATGTCGCGCGTGATTTCTTCCGGTCCGAGCTTCGTGTCGCGGGCGGCCACTTCAAATTCATCGATGTGAATCGAAGTGAACACGTCGTCCTTCACGATGCGTTCGCTGATGAGGATGGCGTCCTCGAAGTTATAGCCGTTCCACGGCATGAACGCGACGAGCACGTTGCGGCCCAGCGCGAGTTCTCCGCCCTGCGTGCAAGGACCGTCAGCAATGACCTGGCCCTTCTTCACGTGGTCACCTTTATGCACCAGGATTTTCTGGTTGATGCAGGTGGCGGCATTGGAGCGCATGAATTTGCGCACCGGATAAACCCAGACGCCCTTTTCCGGATCGTTTTTGATCTTCTTCTTGGTGTCGGGCAACTGGCCGTTTTCAGTGATGATAATCTGGCTGCCGGTCACGGAGGCGACCTTGCCGGCTTCTTCCGCCACGATGACAGCGCGGGAATCGCGCGCCACGCGGTCCTCGAGGCCGGTCGCCACAAACGGCGCTTCGGTCACGAGCAGCGGCACAGCCTGGCGTTGCATGTTCGAACCCATCAACGCGCGGTTCGCGTCGTCGTGTTCGAGGAACGGAATCAGGGATGCGGCCACCGAAACGAGTTGCTTCGGCGAAACGTCCATGTAATCCACGCGCGGCGGTTCCAAGTCGACGAAGTCGCCGCGGCTGCGGCAAACAATGCGGTCCTGGGTGAACTTGCCTTTGTCATCCACCGGCGTGTTCGCCTGCGCGATAGTGTGCGCTTCTTCGCGGTCGGCGGTCAGGTAATCGATTTTTTCGGTGACCCGGCCGTTATCGACTTTGCGATAAGGCGTTTCGAGGAAACCGAAATCGTTGATGCGCGCAAACGTTGCCAGCGACGCGATCAAACCGATGTTCGGGCCTTCGGGCGTTTCCACCGGGCAAATGCGGCCGTAGTGCGACGGATGCACGTCGCGGACCTCGAAGCCCGCGCGGTCGCGTGAGAGACCGCCAGGCCCAAGGGCCGACAAGCGGCGCTTGTGGGTCAACTCGGCGAGCGGATTGATCTGGTCCATGAACTGCGACAATTGGCTGCGGCCAAAGAAATCGCGGATGACCGCCGACAGCGCTTTCGGATTGATGAGCTTCTGCGGGGACATCGCTTCCACGCCTTGATCGAAGAGCGTCATGCGCTCTTTCACGAGGCGCTCCGTGCGGGCGAGACCGACGCGGCATTGGTTGGCGAGCAATTCGCCCACGGTGCGCACGCGGCGGCTGCCGAGATGGTCAATGTCGTCCAGCGAACCTTCGCCCTTCTTGAGGCGAAGCAAATATTTCGTCGCGGCAACCAAATCTTCCTTGGTCAAAATGCGCGAGTCGCCGCCTTTGATGCCCAGCTTCTGGTTGATCTTGTAACGGCCAACGCGGCCCAAATCATAACGCTTCGCGTCGAAGAACAGGCGCTTGATGAGCGCGCGGGCGTTCGCGGCGGTCGGCGGATCGCCAGGGCGAAGACGGCGATAGATATCCTTCAACGCCTCTTCTTCGTTCTTGGCGGGATCCTTCTTCATGCACTTGATGACGATCCCTTCGTCGGCGGTCGTGTCCACGACCTTGATCTTGTTCACGCCGAGTTCGGCGATCTGCTTCACGACGGCTTTCGAGAGCGGCTCGAAGGCGCGGGCAACCACGAGGCCTTTTTCCTGGTCCGACGCGTCTTCGATCAAAACCTTGTTCGGAAGATCGTCGAGCTTCTCAGCTTCCTTCACGCTCAATTCTTCCACGTCGTAGAAGAGCTTCAAAATTTCTTCGTCGGTGCCGGTCTTGGTGGCATCGCGTTTCTTGCTGTCGCCGCCTTTGGCTTCGTCGTCGAGGAAGCTCAGGGCGCGGAAGAACGTCGTGGTCAAAAATTTCCGCCGGCGTTTCTTGCGGTCCAGGTAAACGTAAAGCAAATCGCTGGTGTCGAACTGGGCTTCATACCACGAACCACGGTCCGGGATGATGCGGAACGAATGAAGCGTCTTGCCGTTCGGATGCTGCACGGCCTCGAAAGCAAGGCCCGGCGAACGATGCAACTGGCTGACGATCACGCGCTCGGCGCCATTGATGACAAACGTGCCTTGGGGGGTCATCAGCGGCAGTTCGCCCATGAACACCTTTTCTTCCTTCGTGCCTTTTTCCTCTTTGAGGAGGAAAGTCACGTAAAGCGGCGCGCCAAAGGTCAGGCCTTCGCGCAGGCATTCGAGCCAATCCAGTTTCGGTTCGCCGATTTCATAGGAATGGAAATCGAGAACGCATTTCCCGTCGTAGCTCTCGATGGGAAACACCTCGGTGAAGACCGCCTGCAAGCCCAGGTTTTTGCGCTTGGACTGCGGAATCTCGGCCTGCAAAAACTCCTTGTACGAATTGGTCTGCAATTCGATGAGGTTCGGCGGGGCGATGATTTCTTTGATTTTACCGAAGTTAATTCGTTCTGCTGTTGGTGCTCGCGATGGCATGTTTACCTTTTCACAATGACCGGCCTGCGCCAGTCCGTTAATTTTCTACTAAACGACACAAGGCAAGAGCGCTGGCATTTCCAGCGAACTTGCCGAAACGGAAACCACTTTGGGTGATTTCGATGTGTTTTTCCTGCTAATCTAAAAAATTCTCTTTTCTGCGACGCCTCTCTCGGGGCGTCCCGGCGAATTAACGCGCCGGTTTTGCCTTTTGGGCAAAACGGGGTGGTCCCGCTGAACGGAACCACCCCAAATCACGGGCCAATTACTTGATTTCGACCTTCGCGCCAGCTTCTTCAAGCTTCTTCTTGGCGGCGTCGGAATCAGCCTTGTTGGCACCCTCGAGCAACGGCTTGGGAGCGCCTTCGACCAGCGCTTTGGCTTCCGCCAAACCGAGGCCGGCCTTGACTTCACGAACGGCTTTGATGACCGCAATCTTCTTGTCGGCCGGGACCGAGGCGAGAATCACGTCAAACGTGTCCTTCGCAGCGGCAGCCGGAGCAGCAGCTCCGCCGGCGGCAGCACCACCACCCGCGGCGGCAACCGCCACAGGAGCGGCGGCAGTCACGCCCCACTTCGATTCCAGTTCTTTCACCAGGTCAGCGATCTCGATGACCGTCGCATTGCTCAGTTGTTCTACGATGTTTGCTTTGTCTAATGCCATGTTACCTTTCGTCTCGTCGTCGCCCGGGCCCGGGCAATTTCAGTCGCTGCCTGCGAACCGACGATTTACGTTGTTGTTTGTTTGATTCCCACCCTGCCGGCAAAAGCTGGGAGAGAAATTATAATGCACTTTTAGCCTTTTTCCACTTTTGCCTGAAGAACGCGGGCCAACTGGCTGGCTGGTGTGTTCAGTAATGTGACCAGTTTGGTCGCCGGAGCGTTCAAAAGCCCCAGGAATTTGGCCCTTAACACCTCGATGGACGGCAGATCCGCCAGGGCGAAAATATCACTGTCCGCGAGGCGGGAATTGTTCAGATAACCGAATTTGACCTTCAATTTGTCGAATTCGGACCCGAACGTCTTCACAACCTTGGCCGCGGAGGAAATGTCCTTCTGGCCGGTCACCACCGCCATTTGGCCGGTGAGCGAGCCGTTCAGGTCGGCCACGCCGGATTCCTTGGCGGCGATGCGGAAAATCGAGTTTTTGACCACGTGAACTTCCGCGCCCGCCTTATTCAGGCGTTTGCGCAACTCGGTCAGGTGGCCGACTTTAAGTCCCTTGTAATCCACCACAATGAAGAACGGCGAGGCGTTCAACCGGGTGAGATATTCCTTCGTTAAATTTTGTTTCTCTGGACGCATGGTTTGAAATTAAAAATTATAAATTGAAAATTAAAAATGCAGCCGATTCAACGGCGTTTCATTTTGCATTTTGAATTTTTCATTTTGCATTGGTTTTATTGCGTCGCAAATTCCCTGGTATCCACGGAAACCGGCGGACTCATGGTCGCCGAAATCGTGCAGGAATGAATGTACGTGCCCTTCACGCTATTCGGACGGGCCTTGGCCACGGCGTCAATAACGGCGCGGGCGTTTTCTTCGATCTGGTTCGCTGCGAACGAGGCTTTGCCGACGGGCACGTGCACGTTGCCGGCCTTGTCGATCTTGAATTCGACGCGGCCCGCCTTGACTTCCTTCACCGCTTTGGCCGTATCGTCGGTGACGGTGCCGGTCTTCGGGTTCGGCATCAGGCCTCGCGGGCCGAGCACCTTGCCAAGTTTGCGCACTTCGGCCATGGCTTCCGGTGTGGCGATGGCCACATCGAAATCCGTCCAGCCTTCGTTGCACTTCTTGATCATGTCCTCGAATCCGATGAACTCCGCGCCGGCGGCGCGCGCGGCATCGGCGGCCGGTCCGGGCTTCGTGAACACGAGCACTTTCACGGTCTTGCCGCTGCCGTGCGGCAACGGAACCGTTCCGCGGACCATCTGGTCCGATTGCTTCGGATCCACTCCGAGCCGAAACGCGAGGTCAACGGTCTCGTTGAACTTCGCTTTCGGAAATTTGGTTAATACTTCGACGGCGGACTTGAGCGGATAAGATTTCTTCCTGTCCACCATCTCCAGCGCTTTCTTGAATCGTTTGCTTGGCATTCTCTTTTTGCGGTGCAAGCGAGTTATTAGCTCTCCCGCGGTTTTCGTTTGTTCACGTTTCACGTTTCACGAATCACGCGTGAAACGTGAAACGTAAAACGTGAAAATTCTGTTAGCCGACCACCTCAATGCCCATGCTGCGGGCAGTGCCGGCAATGACCCGGAACGCGGCTTCTTCGTTGATCGCGTTCAGATCCTTCGCCTTCATCTTGACGATGTCCAACACCTGCTTGCGCGTGACCTTGCCGACTTTGTCCTTGTTCGGAGTCTTGGAGCCGGCCGTGATGCCCGCCGCTTTCTTGAGCAGGATGGAGGCAGGCGGCGACTTGGTGATGAACGTGAACGACTTGTCCTGGTAAACCGTGATGACCACGGGAATCACCAGACCGGCATCGGCCTTCGTCGCGGCGTTAAATTCCTTGCAGAAGGCCATGATGTTGACGCCGTGCTGACCGAGCGCGGGGCCGACGGGCGGGGCCGGATTGGCCTGCCCGGCCGGGATCTGCAGCTTAATCTGTCCTGTAACTTTCTTTGCCATATTAAAATCTTTCGTGATGCGTGAAACGTGAATAAACACGGACGCGTCCCGGCTAAATCACGTTTTACGTTTCACTTCAGGCCTTTTCCACCTGCCAGTATTCCAATTCCACCGGCGTGTTGCGCCCGAAAATGTTCACGGTGACTTTCAGTTTACCACGTTCCGGCTCAATTTCCTCAATCACACCGCTGAAATTGAGGAACGGGCCGTTATTGATCTTCACCGTTTCGCCCACGTTAAAGGCGACCTTCGGCTTTTCCGTTTCTTCCGAGGCGGAAATCTGGGCCTTGATCGACTCGACTTCCTCGGCCGGAGTGGGCACGGGCGGTTCGCCGCCCACAAATCCAATCACGCCCTGCGTTTCCTTGATGAAATACCAAGGCTTCTCGATAATGCGCTTTTCTTCATCCAGCAACACCATGTCCACGAAAACATAGCCAGGCCACAGCTTCCGCGTGGAAACCGTCTTCTTCTGGTTGCGCACTTCCACGACTTTTTCCATGGGCACGAGCACTTCTTTGATGAACTCGCCCATCTCGTCGGTCTTGATGCGCTTCTCAATGCTCTCCTTGACCTTCTGTTCCTGGCCGGAGAGCGTATGAATGACAAACCACTGGCTTCGCATGATGATTTTTTGGCGTTACGATCAAATTGAACTAATCAAACGCACCAAATAATAAAAGACGGTATCAACGCCGTAAGTGAACAGGCCGAGCAATGCAATCGAGATGGCCACGACCACGCTCGACCCTTTCAGCTCGTCCCACGTCGGCCATGCGCATTTGCGCAATTCCTCGCGTGTCAGCGCCACGTAATTCGACAACTGGGTCAAGTAGCCCTTCCACCATAAATAGGCGAAAGCGCCACCGATAACCACCACCCAAACTATGATTGCAACTAGATTCTGCTTCACAAAATTCTTTCGTCCCGCTTGGCGGTGCCTTCAGCCAAACGAAGACTGGCGGAGAGGGAGGGATTCGAACCCCCGTCAGACTTTCGCCTGAAGCGGTTTTCAAGACCGCCGCAATAGACCACTCTGCCACCTCTCCAGTGACAGATTGGATTTTTGGATTGATGGATTAGTGGATAACCACGTCTCGATCCATCGATCCGCCCATCCATCCATCCATTAATCCAAAAACCCAGACCGCTTCGGCTGGCACGGCGTGTAGGACTTGAACCTACAACCAACGGTTTTGGAGACCGCTACTCTACCAATTGAGCTAACGCCGTAACCACCGTTGGCCGGCATCTCTGCCGCCGACAAAAAACGGAGCCGGGGACTATTCATCCCCGGACTCCAAACTTCCACGCTCAATTAAGCGATGATTTCGGTCACGCGACCGGCGCCAATGGTGCGGCCACCTTCGCGGATCGCGAAACGCAGGCCCTTCTCCATCGCGACGGGCGCGATGAGCTTGACCTCCACCGAGACGTTATCACCCGGCATCACCATTTCCACGCCTTGCGGCAGGGTCACGGTGCCCGTGACATCCGAAGTGCGGAAATAAAACTGCGGGCGGTAATTGGTGAAGAACGGCGTATGACGTCCGCCCTCTTCCTTCGACAACACGTACACTTCCGCCTTGAAATGCGTGTGCGGCGTGATTGAACCGGGCTTGGCGAGCACCATGCCGCGCTCCACCTGGTCCTTGGTCGTGCCGCGGAGCAGCACACCCACGTTGTCACCGGCGTTCGCCGAATCCAGCAGCTTGCGGAACATTTCAATGTCCGTCGCGGTCGTCTTCTTGGTTTCTTTGATGCCGACGATTTCGACTTCTTCCATGCGCTTGAGAACACCGCGTTCCACACGGCCAGTCACAACGGTGCCGCGACCTTCAATGGTGAACACGTCTTCGACGCACATCAGGAACGGCTTGTCCACTTCGCGAGTCGGGAGCGGAACGAAAGCGTCCACGGCGTCCAGCAATTCCTGGATGGCCTTTTCGCCCTCGGGCTCATGGGCCAGCGCTTTCTTGGCGCTGCCACGAACGATCGGGGTCTTGTCGCCCGGAAATTGATACTTGGTCAGCAAATCGCGGACTTCCATCTCGACGAGGTCGAGCAGTTCCTTGTCGTCCACGAGGTCAACCTTGTTCAGGAACACCACGATGGCCGGCACGCCGACCTGGCGGGCGAGCAGGATGTGTTCGCGCGTCTGGGGCATGGGGCCTTCGGAAGCGTCCACCACGAGGATCGCGCCGTCCATCTGGGCCGCGCCGGTGATCATGTTCTTGACGTAATCCGCGTGGCCGGGGCAATCGACGTGCGCATAATGGCGCTTGTCGCTTTGATATTCCACGTGGGAGACAGCGATGGTGACGGTCTTGGTCTCGTCACGGACGGTGCCGCCCTTCGTGATATCGGCATAGGAAATGGGAGTCGCAAGACCTTTCTTCGCCTGGACTTCAACCAGAGCGGCGGTCAAGGTGGATTTGCCGTGGTCAATGTGGCCGATAGTGCCGATATTGACGTGCGGTTTCGTTCGTTGAAATTGCTCTTTTGCCATTGCTATCTCCTGGTTTTTTGTCTTTTTGTTACAGCTTCGTTATACCAATTCTTCTTCTCTACTTCTTAATTGTCTGGCCGGCTGGCCGAGCCGCAGCTCGAAACACCGTTGCCTTTTCTCCGGTCCGCCTTCGATTAAATTCGGCGCGACAGTCTCGCTCTCTGGCTTTGCTGCGAGCGAAGGCTGGAGCCCATGATCAGGATTGAACTGATGACCTCATCCTTACCAAGGATGTGCTCTACCAACTGAGCTACATGGGCGCCGGTTCAAATCCAAAACTTCATCCTGATACCTACAAACGACAAAAAAACCATCGCCCCTGCCTTTCGTCTCAAAAAAGCTAAGGGCTGACGTTTTTTTCGTTATTTACGGCCCAAACGGACTTGTGGAAAATAGGGAACAATCCCGCGCCTGTCAACGGGTTTTAAAAATTATTTCCGGGTATTTTAGACCCCGGCATCAGGTGGTGCTTTCCGTCGCCATTCCACCTTGGGCGGCTCCGGCAAACCCTGCGCCCGCAGCGCCGTCCGGAAGTGCATTTTGGCCACTTTGGGCAGGTTTTCCACGCCCTGCTTGGCGATAAATTCCTTCGCCGCCGCATCCACGGCGGCTGACGCGCCGCGCGGAAGCACCATTCCGTACTGTTTTTCCAAATTGCTCAAGCGCGTGACAAATTCATGCCGCGCCAGGATGGAGGCCGCCGCCACCGCCAAATCCTCTTCCGCGCGATGCTTCTGAACCAGCTCAATTTCCCGCCCGAGCGACATCATGGCCTTGGCCACGACGTCCTTGCTGGAAGCAAATTGATCGCTGATGGCGCGGACGGGCGGCGGCGTCATGCGATACTTCTGCCCCATCAGATTCTCGATCACGCGCGCATGGCCCCAGGCGAGGAGCGAATTGACGCTCCGCATTTTTAGATAAAGGCGGTTGTAAGCGTCATTGCCAACCGGCACAACCGATGTCACGCATCCCGGCGTGTCTTTGATCAACTCCGCGAGTTCCTTGATCCGCTTATCGCTTGAAATATTTTTTGAATCGCGAATGCCGGCATCCTTCCACGCCTTCACCACCGATTCATTGATGTAAACCCCCGCGATGCACAGCGGCCCGAAAAAATCGCCCTTGCCGCTTTCATCCACGCCGAGCCGCGGCGCGAGCAATTCCGGATTCAGCACCGCTTCATAACCAAGCTTCGCCTCCTTCAAAATCTCCGGCTCCAGCACGAACTCGATGAATTCCTGCGTGCCCTTCCCTTGCAACACCAGTTTGCCGCTTTCGTAAAAAACCACCTGCAGTTTGTCCTTCTCGCCGGCGAACCGCGCGTACGGCACTTCGCGAAACTTGTAATTCCGTTCCTGCAATAACTGCCTCAACGCAGTCGCCTGCGCGTCGGTGAGTTTGCAAGTGTAGGATGTGAGCAGTTTCACAAGAATTTCGAAAAGGATTTAGACACGAATTTCGCGAATTGGCACGAACTAAAACTACAGCCAATTTCAATCGAAATGTAACATCCGCAGAAATTAGTGAAATTAGTGTCATCTCTTTGTAATCTCGCGCTGATGCCGCGCGCCGCGAACTCGAAACTCGAAACCAGAAACTCGAAACTGGTTGAACTTCTTCTCTCGTGGTTCGCTGCAAACGCCCGCGATCTCCCCTGGCGCCGGACACGCGATCCTTACGCGATCTGGGTCTCGGAAATCATGCTCCAGCAGACGCAGGTGAAGACCGTGATTCCGTATTGGGAACGCTGGATGCGCGAGTTGCCGATGATTGAATCGCTCGCCAAAGCGCACCCGGAAAAAATCCACAAGCTCTGGGAAGGTCTGGGCTACTACACGCGGGTGCGGAATATGCAGAAAGCGGCGCAGGAAATTATCGCGACCTGTGGGAGACGAGGTGACGAGTCTCAAATTAAATCATCCCGCAGCGGCGAGACTCACGTCGTTTCCTACAAGTTTCCTGACGCCTTCGAAGAAATCCTCGCGCTGCCCGGCATTGGCCGCTACACCGCCGGCGCGATTTGCAGCATCGCCTTCAATCAGCCCACGCCGATTTTGGACGGCAATGTGATTCGAGTTCTCACGCGCGTGTTTGGCATCGCCGAAAACCCAAAGGAAAAAAGCGCCAACGCGCATCTATGGAACCTCGCGGAAGACCTCGTGCTTCACGCCTCACGTTTCACGTTTCACGTTTCTCCATGCTCCCACCTGAATCAATCCCTCATGGAACTCGGCGCGCTGATTTGCACTCCTCGCGAGCCCAAGTGCCTCGTCTGCCCGATTGCCAAACATTGCTTCGCGTTTCAAAAAAATCGCGTCGACAAATTTCCCAATCTCGATAAAAGGCCGGCCGCAACCGCGCGCCGTTTCGCCGCGTTCGTGCTGGACCATCGGGGCAAAATCCTGGTGTGCCAGCGGCCGGAAGGCGTGGTGAACGCTCATCTCTGGGAATTTCCGAATCTGGAGCTGAACGGTTCGCCAGCGGACGCGACTTCAGCAGCAACGGAGCTGTTTGGATTCGTTCCGAAAGAAATGAAGTCCCTGTGCACGATCAAACATTCGATCACACGTTATCGCATCACCGTAGAGGCTTACAGAATCGGAGCGCCAGTCTCCGACCCGGCGCGAAAGGATAAAATAACGCCAACACGCCGGGTCAGGAGACCGGCGCTCCAAGGTCGGTGGCTACCGCTTTCCGAACTGCAAAAACTGTCCTTCCCCAGCGCGCATGGCAAAATTCTCAAAGCGCTGCAGGCTACACTCTCTTAACCATCTTCCGATGTGGCCCCGCAGTGGGAATATCAAATTGCTCGGAATCGATTTTCCAGCCGTGCTTTTGGTAAAACGGAATCGCGGGCACGCGTGCGTTGCACCAGAACAAACGTACTTTCGAGTCCGCAACAATCGCAGCCTCCGCGCACGCGAGCAATCTGCCGCCGAAGCCGCATTTTTGATGCGGAATATCGCTGCACATCCCGCGAAGTTGCCAGGCCGTTTCATCCTTGTACGAGTTCAGCATGAAGCTCGCGCAGGAAACCAGCGGCGCGTTGTTCGCGGGCGAGGCCGAATAAAACAGCCCGACGTGCCAGGTAGACACTTCGTCATCGCCCGGAAATTGCGCGGCCTCCGCCGGCAATCCAGCCCGCAGCAACCGGTGCCGCAGGCCAATAATAACATCGATGGACACGCGACAAATCGTGATGCCTTCGGCGTCGTCGTGAACCAATGTTTCTTTCATGCGTGCGTGTGCACTTTATCCCCGCGAGACGACAATCAGTCAAAACAGAAATTCACAAAAGAAATCCAAATTCTCGTTTGGAGCAGTCAAAGGGCCGTAGCGCAAGATTGACTTTCCCGCGTGTGTGGACGATTACGAAAGAAAACAAATTGAACACCTATGCAATCATTAAAAGGAAAAGTCGCACTCGTCACCGGCGCGGGCAGCGGAATCGGACAAGCCATCGCAACCCGTTTTGCGCAGGAGGGCGCGCACATCGCCATCAACATGCATCCCGGCGGCAAACACACCGGCGCCGAGGCAGTCGCGCCGATTGTGGAATTTGATCCCGACGCGCTCGCCGTCCCGGCCAACGTCAATGTCCGCGCCGAAGTTGAAAGCATGGTGCAACAGATTGTGCAGAAATTCGGCCGGCTCGACATTTGCGTGAACAACGCGGGAATCGAATTCAAAAAACCGTTTCTCGACATCACCGATGACGAGTGGAACAGGGTTCTTTCGGTAAATCTTTACGGCAGTTTCCTCGTGAGCCAGACCGCGGCGCGGCAAATGGTGAAACAAGGCCAGGGCGGCAAAATGATTTTTATTTCTTCGATTCACGAGGACGTTCCCTTTCCTCAATACGCGCCTTACTGCGCCTCGAAAGGCGGTGAACGGATGTTGATGCGCAATCTCGCCCTGGAACTGGCGGAGCATAAAATCAACGTAAACAACATTGCTCCGGGAGCCATCGCCACGCCGATCAATCAGAAAGTTCTCGACAACCCAGTGGAGTTGAAAAAAGCGATTGAGCCGATTCCGCTGGCGCGCTTCGGCAAACCGGAAGAAGTCGCCTCGCTTGCGCTTTTCCTGGCAAGCAGCGAATCCGAATACGTCACCGGCAGCACCTATTACGTGGATGGCGGGTTGACTCAAAACGTGACGAAGTATTGATTTGGAATCCTGTAGCAGCCAACGCGAGAATTCTCTGAAAGAGTTCGCGCCTTGATCCCAGAACCATGGCACATCAGTGGCGGATCCGACGAGAGGCGCTGGAACAACTTCTCCCCCTCCCATCGGATGGGAGAGTAGCTCTGCTGGGTATTGCATACCGGCATATCTCGGTCAATTCACGCGAAAGGCGCGGAAGCACGCTGGCAAAATTCAAAATAAATGCCTGATTTTCTTCCGCATCGGCCATAAGTAATCAGATGCCCGATGTGAGCGACATAGAACTGTTGCGTGATTATGTTCAGTATGGCTCGGAAGCCGCTTTTGCCGAACTAGTCCGGCGGCACGTCAACTTGGTTTATTCGGCAGCGCTCCGGCACGTGGGGGTAGCTGCGCAGGCTGAGGAAATCACCCAGGTGGTCTTCATTATCCTCGCACAAAAGGCCGACCGCCTTCGCCGGGATACAATTCTGGAGGCGTGGTTCTACCAAACCGCGCGATTGACTTCGTTGAGCTTTTTGCGCGGCGAACGCCGTCGTCAATGGCGCGAACAGGAAGCTTTTATGCAATCTGCCTGGCAAGAATCCGATGAACCACCCCATTGGAACCAACTCGCGCCATTACTCGACGAAGCCATGGCGCGATTGGGACAGACCGACCGTGAAGCGGTCATACTGCGATTTTTCAAAGGGAAAAGCCTTAATGAAGTCGCGGATGCATTAAAGATAACTGACGCAGCAGCACAGAGCCGGGTGTATCGCGCGGTGGAGAAATTGCAGAAATATTTTCGCCAGCGCGGGATTGATTCCACCACTGCAGCGATCACCGGGGCGATTTCAGCCAATTCAGTTCACACCGCGCCGCTGGCGCTGGCAAAAGCGGCAACGTCCGCTGCCTTGGCCCGGGGCGCGACGGTGCCGGTTTCAACCCCAACCCTCGCGAAAGGAGTATTGAAAATTATGGCCTGGACCCACACAAAAATCGCAATTGCCGTCAGCGCGGCCCTTCTGCTCGTTACCGGCGCAACTATTACCGTCAAGGAAATCCAGCAGCACCATCATTACTCATGGCAGGTCGAAAATCCCAGTTCGGAGCTGTTGGACAGCGTATCGCCCCAGGTCACAATCGTTCCGACAATATTTTCTCCGCCAGTTGGCACTTTGAACATGGGCAACGGCACGATCGTTGGAATACAACTATCTCCAAATAGTTTGTTAGGCGCGGCATACCAAATTAGCCGTTATCACATTGCTTTTCAGACCGAGCCGCCGGTGGGCAATTACGACTTTATCGCCAATTTGAGAGGCGGCATGGAAGCAAACAGAACCGCATTACGACAACTCATTGAGAAACAATTTCACCTGGTCGGGAAAAAGGAAATCAGAGAAGCCGACGTGTTGGTCATGACGGTCAAAACCAGGAATCCGCCAGGTTTAAAACGAAACACCTCCGGTTCATCCGACATTAGAAATCAATCCGGTGCGGGCTACTGGCGCGGGTTCAATCTCACTTCCACCAATATGGCGGGCCGGATTGAAATATATCTCAAGGTGCCAGTGGTCAATCGCACAGATTTAACGGGCCGTTTCGATGTTGAACTCAAATGGAACGAAGACGCGAAGGGACAAAATCCCGATGCTTTTAAGGAAGCCCTGCTGGATCAACTTGGACTCGAACTGACGCCCAGCCACGAACCCATCGAAATGCTCGTGGTGGAAAAAGACCGATAAAATGCGAATCATTAAAAACCTGCCGAATCTCCTGCTGGGCACACTGTTGGCAGCCGCGCTGCTACTATTGTACCGCGCACACATGGAACTGAAATACAACTTCGAGTCCCTCGCATGGCAAGTGAGCGGCGAAGCCGGCCAGTTCAAGTCAACCATCGCGACCTGCTACCAACGAACACACCAGAACGCGCAAAAAACAACCGAATTGGAAGTTCAAATAAAAACATTGGCCACACTGAATGGCCGCACCAACGAATTTCGTCCGGCGGCGCACCAAGCCGCTGCGGCTTCAACTCAATAGTCGTGAAAGATGGGGAGATTATCCGCAATTAACAGTGATTCGGGATGTGAGAGGGCGTAATCATTTTCAACACCGGCGCAGTTCACCCTCTCTTGGAGGAGTAGCCCTGCTGGGTTTTGCATACCGCCACATTTCGGTCAAATTCACGCAAAAGACGCGGAAACCATCGCAACCTAAACCGTTGCCCGCAAGCGTTAAAACGATGGCGGATTGGATTCAAGTCAAGCTTCATGAGAAAGGAATGGCTCCTTATCAACTAGCAGAGAAAATGGGAATTGCATCAGTGCTCGTTAAGACGTGGAAGGATGGTACTGTCCGTCCAAATGCGGGTCACATTCGGGAAATGATAACGATACTCGGAAAATTTTGCCGCGCGACCAAATCATAACCACAAGTTTACACAAAAGACGAGAAAACCATCCCAAGCTAAACCATTGCCCGCAAGCGTGAAGAGCATTGAGGATTGGATTTCAGTGAAGCTCCATGAGCGCGGGATGGCTTCTTAGGCGAGAAAATGGGAATTGCCTCATCGATGGTGCATGTCAGGAAAGATGGCGCGGCGCGGCCAAGGGCGTGTAACATCAGGGAAATAGTAAGGCTTTTGGGTAAATATTTCCATCCCGCGCCAGATGCTCTGCCCGACAGCATGATAACGGAACTTCACGGGTCAACTTGCCACGTTAGGTCATGAAGGTGCACCCCCGGTGGGCATAGGTCAGACCCTGCCTGCGACCGGCTGCGCCCCCCTAGCCGTTTCAAATGTGGGAGTTGTTCAATTTGTAACTCGCCCGTCTGCGGATCAAAGAGTCCTTTCCCATCCCTCCGACAAAAGAGAGAAAATAATTGTCCAATTTTAGGGTTGGACGAAAATTTTTCCGGGCGCGGTGTGACCTCGACGGCAGAAACAATCGCCGGCGCTATTTCGGCCAATTCCATTCAGACTGCGCCAGTGGGTTTGGCGAAAGCAGTTTCCGCCACAGCCTTTGCCAAAGGCGCAACGGCTTCAATTTCAACCTTAACCCTCATCAAAGGAGCATTAAAAATTATGGCATGGAGCAACGCGAAAACAGCAATCGTCGCCGCTGTCGCCGTCATCGTGGCAACCGGCACAGCTACCCTCGTGGTAGGTTATCAAGTCCATGGCCAATCCCGAGCTCAACCCCAACCGCAGGCCGTAGCATCCGCCGAGACTAATTTCCCGGCGAGCACCTGGATTTTTGCCGGTTATGACGATCCGCAGTCGGCCTTTTTATCGGTTCTCTGGTCATTCAAAACCGGCGACTTAAAAACGTTTCTGGCCAGCCTTACTCCAAGCGAGCGAGCGAGACAGTTGCAGCAATTCAAAACCGGCGCACAAAAAGCAGGCAAATCCTTGCCGGCTTTTTTCACGATCCACGCCGCGCAAGTTATGGCCAATGTGGACGGATTTCGCATTGTGGATAGGCAAGTCGTCGCCGATAATCAAGTGATTCTGCACGTCAGTTCTCAAGGAGTTGCGGCGCCGGAAACAGAGGGGGTGGTTATTGCAAAAATGATAAAGACAGGAAATGAATGGAAGCTCGACAGTATGGGACACCCATGAAGCGTTCCGTCGGATCGCCTCTCATAATCGTGAGATATTCTATGAAAACATTCAGGTCTACTATTGCCATCATCGAGGTGCTCCTCGTCTTCCCTGCCGCGTTGTTCCTGAGCGCTTCCTCCGTCCTGTCCAGCCGACCACACAGACTAGCCGTTTGTTTGTTCGACTGGTTCGCAGGGCTGCCGAGGGGGATTGCTATCTATCTCTTACTCGTTGCACTGCCATTGACTGCCTTTGTTGTTGGCTGTGCGACGTTGCTGCGGAGTTGGCGCGCTGATGCGCAATTTCGGAACGCGGCGCTCGAGATTTTCATTACAATCCGTAGACATCGGGAATTGTTACTAATCGCTGGAGCCACAGTCCTATCAGGGTTCATCCTGGCGATTATTGCCATGCACATGATGAGGCGACGACCATTGGCGGTGTCTGTCGCCTAGCCGTCGTTTCCCTGAGTTGCCTTCACATACTCGCAGCCGACGCGCCCAAAGCCTTACCGCGATTCAAAGCACGCATTTTGTTTCAATTGGTGATTTCCACGCGAAAGGCAAAATCACCTGTGGCTTTCCGGGACAGGTTTCGGAGATTGAGTGGTTGTTCGTTGAGCGACGCAATGACAAGGACGTTTACCGCTTTACTCGCCGATTCCCCTCTGATACCCCTGCTACCAGTACAACTCACAAGACTGTGGAGTTCAGCGATACCAGAGTGGTCGTGTTCGAGGACCAAAAGCAGGCAACCATCATCGAGGTGCTCAAAAAATGAAGCGCCACGCCTAACCATGCGCTGCAGACAATAAGTTAAAGAACAGACCATGAAACAGCACATTGACATCACCGGCATTGGATGCTTCAAGTCTCCGTACGCTCTAAAAGTCGCGCGACTCGCCTTGCCCGGGTTCCTCGGCTCTGTTGGTTGCCTCGGCTTCATTCCGGGTTGGCATCGGCTCTTCGGCTTCTTTGGCTTCAGCGGCTTCTTCGGTTTTTTCGGCGTCGCCTATATCATTGAATCGATTTACAGGGGTAAGAACCACCACAAGAGAAAATTGCTATAGCGAACCGCGGCCGGGCGTGATTGCGTCGGCTCCCCGTGTTTAGAGGGCGTTCGTTGAATCGTCCAGGCTGTCTTCATCATACTTGCTAAAGAAAGCCGGTTCGATGAGTGAAAAAAAACGATACTTTCCGCCTGGTTGTTTCGCACGACTCGATTCTGCTCCGATGCGCTGAAAAGCCAGCGCAGGCGACGACATCGTGAACAAGAGGCGCTCATGCAAACCACAGGCCAAATAATTCAAGTTAGCCGGGCCACTACCAAGCCAGGATATTGCATTACCTCATTTGGGAGCGATATTATAGCTGGCTCGGAATTGAGAGACAAAACGCGGTTGTTACTCGTTTCCGGGTTCCGCAAATGCAGAGAGTGGATTATGACGAACGATTCGGGTTCAGTTCAAAATGCACCGATAGAGGATACGGCCGCATGGAAAGAAATAGTTCTGCGCTATCAAAAGTCCTCGACGCGGCGCGCAGTGTGGCAGATCGTTAACACGCTTGGTCCGCTCAGTGCGATTTGGTATCTCCTGTACATCAGTCTCGCAGTCTCTTGGTGGCTGGTAGTACCCCTTGCAATCCTGGCGGGAGCTTTTCTAGTGCGGACGTTCATCATTTTCCACGATTGCGGACACGGCTCCTTTTTCAAATCAAGGATGGCCAATGACATTGTCGGCTTCATTACCGGACTGTTGACCTTTACGCCATTTTATCAATGGCGATGGGATCACGCCGTTCATCACGCAACGTCAGGCCACTTGGGGAAACGTGGCACGGGAGATTTATGGACCATGACGGTGCAGGAATATCTGGAGGCTTCGCGTTGGAGGCGATTCGCGTATCGATTGGCGCGAAATCCGATCGTGTTGTTCGTGATTGCGCCAGTCTTCGTGCTGGTGGGAAAGCAGCGATTTCCCTCATCGAAAGCGAATAAGAGGGAGCGCGACTCAGTGCATTGGATGAATCTGGCCATTCTCGGAATGGCTATTGGTCTCAGCGCGCTTTTCGGCGTAGGGGCATATTTGCTGATTCAATTGATCGTGCTCGTGACTGCCGGTTCGGCGGGCTTCTGGCTGTTCTATGTGCAGCATCAATTTGAAGGAGCTTATTGGGCACACGAAGAGGAATGGAATTACGCGGCGGCGGCGCTGCAAGGCAGCTCATTTTACAAACTGCCGAAAATCCTTCAATGGTTCACCGGCAACATTGGATATCACCACATCCATCATTTGAGTTCGCGGATTCCGAATTACAACCTGCAGAAATGCCATGAGGCGCATCTGATGTTCCAGGGCGTCAAACCGGTCACGCTCTTGTCCAGTGTCAAATCGCTGACGTTCCGGCTATGGGACGAGCAGCACAAAAAGCTGATTGGTTTCCGTCGCTTGAGAGAGATGCGCAAAGAAGAAGAACGGCGCGCCCCGCATTGAAGCGCCGTGAAAACCCGTGCCCGGAAACGGTCAACACACGGAGTCCAGCATGGCAGTGGTGACGATCGCTTCTCCAGGCCAGAAAAGGGCAATTTTTTCGCTGCGCTTTTTGTGAAGCCAAACTCAGCCGATCAGCGCTTGGTCTATCAGGGACCGCAAAACCGCAAAGCCGATAATGGTTTGGCTTTTGCGACAAAACAAACGATGATTGTAGCTTGTGGAAAAGCCCTCTGAACTCCGGAAGATTGCCTTTGTTGGTGATTATCTGCCTCGCAAATGCGGTATTGCCACCTTTACCTCGGATGCCCTGACCGCCATCGCGGCGGAATATCCCCGGAGCCAATGTTTCGCGGTACCAGTCAATGATCTTCCCGGTGGCTACAAGTATCCCAAGGAAGTTCGCTTTGAAATCGAGGAACAAGATTTGCCTTCCTATCTGCGTGCGGCTGATTTTCTAAACATCAGTAATGCTGATTTGGTCTTTGTGCAGCATGAATTCGGAATTTACGGCGGCCCCTCCGGCAGCCATTTGCTGGCGTTACTGCGCGAGTTGCGTATGCCCGTCGTTACGACGTTGCATACTGTGTTAGCCCACCCCAACTTGGAGCAACAACGAGTAATGCAGGAATTGATCACGCGCTCGACGCGCTTGGTGGTAATGGCCCAGCGAGGGCGAAAGATGTTGGAGGAGATTTACCAGGCGCCGCCGGCGAAGATTGATGTCATACCGCACGGCATTCCCGACATTCCGTTCGTCGACCCGAATTTTTACAAGGACCAATTTGGCGTCGAAGGGCGGCTGGTATTGCTCACGTTTGGTCTGCTCTCGCCAAATAAAGGTATTGAAAATGTGCTCAATGCACTCCCGGACATTATCGCCGAATTCCCCAACACGGTTTACATCGTGCTGGGTGCCACGCATCCCAATCTCGTCCGCGAGCAGGGAGAAACCTACCGTCTCAGCCTCGAACGGCTTGCCAAGAAGAACAAGGTCCAGAAAAACGTCATCTTTTACAATCGCTTCGTGGAACTCGAAGAACTCAAAGAATTCATCGGCGCGGCGGATGTTTACATCACGCCTTATTTGCATGAGGCGCAAATCACTTCAGGCACGCTGGCTTATGCTTTCGGGGCCGGCAAGGCGGTGGTCTCCACGCCTTATTGGCACGCGTCGGAATTGCTGGCTGAAGATCGGGGGGCAATTGTGCCGTTTGGCGACGCCAAAGCAATTGCCCGCGAAGTCATCGGCTTATTACGCGATGAAAATCGCCGCACGCTTATCCGCAAGAACGCCTACAAGCTCGGACGCGAGATGGTCTGGAGCAGCGTGGCCCGGCTTTACATGCGGTCGTTTGAATTGGCTCGGCTCGAAGGCGCCGTGCAATCACGGAAATTATTCGCCACCAAAACGCTGGATGAGCAACCACGGGTGTTGCCGGACTTGAAATTGGAGCACCTGTCGCGAATGACCGATTCTACCGGTCTCTTTCAACACGCCATCTTCACTGTGCCAAATTTCTCTGAAGGCTATTGCACGGATGACAATGCCCGGGCGTTTATCCTCTCGGTCCTGTTGGACAAGATGGAGCAGGAGCCGGAAGGTGTGCGCACGCTGGCCACGATTTACGCGGCGTTTCTGCATCACGCATTCGATTCCACAACGAAACGTTTTCACAATCACCTCAGTTTCGATCGGCGCTGGCTCGATGATAAAGGCTCGGAGGATTCGCACGGTCGGGCTCTTTGGGCCTTGGGCTTTGGCGTTGGGCGCTCGCCGTATCGGAGTTTTCAAGTCATGTCCGGCCAGATTTTCACCCAGGCGCTGCCGGCCGCCACCGGATTCACTTCGCCTCGGGCGTGGGCTTTCACTTTGTTAGGCATCGACGAATATCTGCAACGGTTGAGCGGCGACCGATTTGCACAGGAGGTCCGGGTTACGTTGACGTTACGGCTAATGGAACTGTTCGATCGGAGCGCCAAACCGGAGTGGCCGTGGTTCGAGGACGTGCTTTCCTATGATAATGCCAAGCTTGCCCACGCCTTGATACTGAGCGGCAAAGCCACCGGCCAAACTCCCGTGTATGAACGCGGGCTGGAGACATTGCGCTGGCTGGCCAAAATACAAACGGCCGAAAGCGGCGATTTCCAGCCGATCGGCAGCAATGGGTTTTATCCGCGTGGCGGACGTCGCGCGACCTTTGACCAGCAACCCATCGAAGCACACGCTATGGTCTCAGCGTGCCTGGAAGCCTATCGTGCCACCTCCGACAGATGGTGGTATGAAGAGGCCCAACGTGCCTTCGATTGGTTTCTAGGATGGAACGATCTGGGGTTGGAATTGTATTCTCCGACCACCGGCGGCTGCCGCGATGCTCTGCATGTGGATCGGGTAAATCAGAATCAGGGCGCTGAATCCTCGCTCGCCTTTTTACTGTCCCTGGCGGAACTACAATTGGTGCAAAACTCAGTAACGATTTTTAATCAACCGATTTCATAATACTCACCGATGAAGCCTGCAATCGTCCAACGCACCCAGGTGGTTTTACATGCGGACCGAACCCGCGTTCTGCTTCGGCCCTTCTTGCTCGCCCATGATTCACCTGGCATTGTGCCTGGCGCCGCCGGCCAGCGTGCCTTCCGAATATGCGCGAGTGTCATGGCGCTGCCCGAAAGCGAAGTTCAAGCGTTGTGGAGTGAGGTGCGGGCGGAGTTCGGAGATCGCCATGCCAAAACCCGCGAGTTTCTTAAGCGCCGCTTCCAGCAGGTGCGCCCATATTTGACGGCAGCAGGCACAATCTCCGAAGCTCGCGAGTTGCTGCTCGGCGCGTATTTCAGCCACGAGTATTCGCTCGAAGCGGCCGCGTTGTTCAATCCTTCCATTGTGCCGCACCCCGATCAGTCGGATTTGCCAAAGGGCTCGCTGCGTTTCGTCCTGAGCCTGCGGGCCACGGGCGAGGGCCACATCTCATCGATTACTTTTCGAACTGGAATTCTGGATGAAGCGAACAACATTACGATCAACACACCCACCCGTTACTGCCTGGAACCGGAGCAAATGCCCAGCGAATCTTACGAAAAAGGAATATTTGAGAGAAAACTCCGGGAACTGGGATTGATTGGCGACTTTAGCAGGCAGGTGTTGGCTGAATTGGGACACTCGTTCACATTGGATCAATTGCAGGCAAGTGTGGACCAAGCTGTGACCCTGTTCGGAGCGCGTAACCAGGATGCAAAGGCAACCGCTCGCAAGGCGCTGATGCTGGCGCAATCCAATTACGAAGTGCAATTCGCTGCAGACTCCCGCCTGTCCGAACGCGTTCTGTTTCCGAGCACGCCGTCTCAAAGCAAGGGCATCGAGGACGCGCGCTTTGTTCTTTTCCACAATGACGACGGCACGACGACTTATTACGCGACCTACACGGCATACGACGGCAAAATGATTCTGCCACAATTCATCGAGACATCCGACTTTTTACATTTTAAATTCATCACCCTGAATGGGGAAGCCGTGCAAAATAAAGGCATGGCACTCTTTCCGCGCAAGATCAATGGCCACTACGTCATGCTGGGCCGGCAGGACTATGAGAATATTTATGTGATGTTTTCCGATCATCTGCACTTTTGGAATACTGCGCAAGTCCTGCTGGAGCCAAAGTTCCCGTGGGAATTTATCCAACTGGGTAATTGCGGATCGCCGATTGAAACAGAAGCCGGCTGGCTCGTGATTACCCATGGCGTTGGCGCAATGAGGAAATACTGCATCGGTGCGTTTTTACTCGACCTTGAAGACCCTACGAAAGTGATTGGCCGATTGCGCGAACCACTCATCACGCCCAACGAAAATGAACGCGAAGGCTACGTTCCCAACGTGGTTTATTCCTGCGGCAGTCTGCTGCGGGAACGGCAACTTATCATCCCTTATGCCATGTCTGACTCAGCCACCACGTTTGCTACCCTGGAATTGGACGCGGTGCTGTCTGCCATGGAGTAGTTACAGGCAATAAGAGAAACCATCGCCTCGGCTCCTCTCAATGCGAGGCAGGCGCTTCTTTTTTTACGATCTCGATAAATTGTTCGAGGACCTTGGAATGGTTCTCGCGATGCCAAGCAATTCAATAATCGGCTTTGGCGGAATTCTACTCCGGCGGTCAGCAAGTGACCAACGACTTCGGAAAAGGACATTGTGACGTCCTGCGTAGCCTTCGCAGCTTTCGTAATAGCCTCAGTATTCATAGTTGTCTCTGTTAATTATGACAAAGCGAAGCCAGATAACGGAAAGGAAAATGTCCGTGTGCCTCCACGCCTCAATGATACGGACGGTTGCCCGCTCCATTGACAATCAGCTCTCACTTTGGTTTCCTTGAAGCATCGATGAAAGCGCAAAAACACACCCTGCTGATCGTCGATGACGACGAGAACCAGAGATTTCTCGCCCAGCATACCTTTCAAGCTCTGGCTACCAGATACAAAGTCCAACTCGCCACAAACGGCGAAGAAGCCATTGCTTACCTCAAGGGCGAAGGCCCCTTCGCCAATCGCAAAAAATTCGAGTTTCCTTCATACATCCTCACTGACTTGCAAATGAGCCCTGGGGGCGGCTTTCACCTCTTGGAATTCATCAAGACCCATCCGGCGCTATCAATAATTCCTGTCGTTATGCTTTCCTCCTCTGAGGACGCCGATGACATCCGGCAGGCTTATCTCCTCGGCGCAAGTTCCTTCTTCGTCAAGCCGCCCAGCCTGAGCGGGCTAAAAGCCCTGCTGCGAAAAATTCACGATTACTGGACGGAGTGCGAAGTGCCAGAGGTCGACGCAGAGGGTTACGCGCTCCCAACCCGGGATACCGGTCGCTTGGGTGAACGTTACAAAAAGCCCAAGCGTTGACCGGAAGGGCCACGTAAACGAAAAGCCGCGAAGGAGGTTCCGTTCTCCCGAATAAGCCAGTCAATGAATCGGACTATCGGTTCATAGCACCCCCTGTGACAACGGTCTGCGCCGTCGGTTGGGGCTTCGGGCCTGCGATGGTGTTGTCTTTTGTTGCCGCTCGTATTCGCTCAAGGCTGGCATTTCCAGTCATTGTGGAACCCGAGCATCGGCGCTGGATGCGTCCAAGTATTCGCGAATCTATTTCAAGACAGCGAGCTCATACGCCCGTGGACAGTGGCGGTTGCCCAATTTCTCCTTTCGCTGGCCGGAAACTTTCAGGGCACATGCTCGCTTTGAGCCAGAAATCCCGGACGGATTTGCTAAGCTGCACGAGATCAAGGAAGTCATACGGCTTCATTAAGAAGGAGTGCGCACCGAGTCGGTAGGCGTCGTTCACATCCCTCATTAGGTCTGAGGACGTGAGAACGATGATGCGGAGGCCCGAAAGCCCTGGCTGACTTCGCACCCATCCGATGATTTCAAACCCGCTGAATCCAGGCAGTCTTAAATCGAGCATGAACAAATCCGGTAATGGGTATTCGTCACGATTGGAGTATTTGCCTTCTCCTTTAAGATACGCCATGGCTTCCAAGCCACATGACACCACATGCACAGGATTTTTGAGATCGGCTTCGGCGAATGCTTTTCGGATGAGCAGGAAGTAATCCTCCTCATATTCAGCAATTAAAATAACGGAACGTCCGGGCATTAAGCTGCTTAGGTCATCCGAATACTGAATCCCATTCAACATCCGTTATATGGAGTGTTCACCTGGTGGCCCGCGTTAGACCCGGTCCCAAGCAGATTTGGAATGAGGGAGAAATAGATAGGGTAGCATTCTGGACACCCTAAACTGGCGCGATTGGCTTTTGACGTCTCGTGCGCTTTAGTGGCTAAATGGAAGATTCTGTTTGATGCGATAGACATCAGTCGGTCCGAGGAAGGAGGCTTTCCATAACGATTGTCGCCGCTTGGAACTTTGCCTTGGAGCAAATGACGTTTGCCGGCTCCGCGGAACAAGACTTTGCCGGTTCCTGTAACCTTGAAACGTTTGGTGACCGACTTTTTCGTTTTAATTCCTTTGGGACGTCGCATAGGTTTCGCCTTGTTTGAAGAGTGCGAATATTTCGCATGCTCAGGAGGTCGTCAAAGAGATCCTACAGGTTTCAAAACTTTTCTCCGGACAATTGACTCAACTGATCTTTGAACTCCGCAGCAGCGGCGTCCAGACCGGCTCCCGGCCGTTCATACCATTGGTGCAGCCCCGCTCGTAATCCCGGCTGGAGCAGATGCTCGACCGCCTCGTAGGCCCGCGCGGAGTGAGGCCCGTCCAACATGTGAAAAAGATCTCGCGCGGCTATCAGGGCGTGAATTTGGCGCAATGAATCTGAAGAATCTTTCGCTTCAGCAAGATTTATTTCGTAACACCTCTGCAGTTGTGCGTCGCTGAATTTCACAATGTGCGTAGTGCCAAATCAGAGTTCATTGGGTCGGCTTCACCCACTTTTGGAATGACGGCATGGGAAGCCGACTCGGATTGCGCGGCAACGAAAGCTGTCACGCGCCGATTTCCTTCGGCGACATCTTCATTGGTCATTCGAAACGTCAATGCGCTGGCGGCGGTATCAGAATTTCGGCAGCCTTGTCGGGCGGCAAGCTGAAGCCATTTGTAGGCTTCGATCCTCGATTCGCACGCATTTGCCGCCTTCCGCTCAAGACTGGCGCGAAGATAGATGATGCCCAGCGCGTGCTGGGCCGCCGCATCACCCAAGCGCGCGGCGCGGTCAATCCACATGATCGATTGGGCTTTATCAACCGGCACCCCCTGGCCTTGGGCGTACATGGTTCCGAGGTTAAACTGAGCCTGGGCATGGCCCTGCTCGGCGGCTTTGAGGTACCAGCGCGCTGCCAGCGCATAATCCAGCGAGGAGCCCTTTCCGTTGCCGAATTGAAACCCGAGGCTGAATTGCGCCTGGGCATCGCCGCTTTCCGCGCGGCTCTCAAGAGTTTCCTGAGCCGGCGCGGCCGGGTGACCGAACCATCGCCGAAAGAATAGTGTATTCATACTCGTGAACTGTTAGTGACCGCTTTACAACGACGCGGACGCGCGCTTAGAGAACAGCGTGCTGCCGACGAATGGTTGTCCGACTCTAAAGACGGTCGTCCAAAAAGAGAGCCTTAGCGTGCGACGGCTTCCACTTCACTTTGATAGTCTCACCGTCTGACGGAATAGCCACTTATATCTTCGGGTATTTCGGCGCAGCTTTTGGCTGGAAGCGGAACGTCACGGCGACACCATCGTGCGTTCAAAGCGCATTGAGCGGCTAGGCGGACGTTTGCGAACCACTATTTTTTGGGATGGGGGATTTCCAGCCTTGCGGCTTCTGACGGTTTATTCCTGTCGGCCTGGTCAATTGGACCACTTCTGGCATGTCGAAGCCGATTTTGTCCTCGATGATTTCTCGCAAGGCAATATCCGCAACTCGCATATTTGTTGCTTCGGCAATCAGTGGCCGACCGGTCGCCCCGCCACCGGCGTTCAGTTGCCGGACCCGGCTTGAAACTAGATTCACTAGGACATGCGGGTCGAGGACCTTGGCCAATGCTTGTTTAACCAGTTCGGCGTTCATATATGAGAGGTGCTTTTTTGGTGGAGTGATAGCGAGATTCTTGAGATCTATTTGGGTATTCATCAAAATTCTTCACGGGCCGTCATTTTCCCAAATATTTTAGCGGGTTGCGTATTCGATCGAGCCGTTCGGCTTCTCCATCTGCGCGCGCACGGCGATTTTTGAGCCGCGGGATACCGATGGAAAGTTCTCGCAAAACAGATCGCACCAGCTTCATGGAGCCCACGATGCTTTCGCGAATGAATTTAACCTTCACAATTCATGTCTTCCGGAGAAGTCGTATTCGATGTGGGGGCGGACGATTTGCTTCCAGCGCGAAACTCTTTTCGCACTTTTTCAACAATCTCGTCTTCCGTCATCTCGCCAGCCGTTTCAACGCGCACCGTCCGTTTGGCGTCGATCTTTTGTTCAATTCGCTTTCGTAATTCATCTTTTGCCTCCCCCGGACCGAAGATCAAAATCGCGGTCGCCGCAGCGATGCACGCTATGATCTCGTCATGAAAATCCGCAGGTTGGCCGCGGTATTCCCGCTCGCGCGAATTTCCAGCGGCAGCGCCGCGGGACTCATACGAGGGGCGCACGCGAGTCCGCCCGGATCGGCGGAGTTGCTTTTCGATGCTCGACGTGATTCGCCTTATCTCCTGACCTTGATCGGAAATTGTTACGATCACGGCCTGCCGGTGATCGATCCATAGACCTGCTGTTATATGCATTTGCTATCCTCCCGACATTCTGTGTCACGCTCGTTACCTCTCCACAAAATCCCTCACGCTGAGAAAGCTTCTTACCAGCCATGACTTCGGCCTCGATCCCTTTTGCTCCGGAGCTACGAGCTGTCTCGTGTTATGTTTCAGTTCTTCACGACAGCCGGGGCACTCGTCGGCATAAAGAAAATTTCCCAGTTTGATACGGCAGTGAGGGCATCTTGAAATATTCATTTGGGTTCTTGTCCTTCTGGATTGCTCAAGGAGCGGTCGCTCCGGAGCGTCCCGCCTCTCCTGAATTTGATATGACCAGTCGTTCGCCTCTGGCTGGCGCATTGCCGCGTCTCAGAATTTCCCTCCGAATGGCGCGGTAAAGCTCTCCGTCGGTCAGGGCGCGGTCGGCCATAACCACGTAAGTTCGGCCATGGACTTCATCGACGACAATGTTTTCAATGGATTCAGATTTCATGGTTGCTTTGGTCAGCAGCAGTTTTTCAATTCCAGGTCATGCCGAGCATCGGCAAATTTAAGGAGGATAAGCATTCCTCGAAGCCCATGAATTAGCGAATAATCCATCGCTGCCGGCATGGTTTTAAAGTCCAATGCTTCTGCGGCATCAACAGTCCAGCGCTCGGAATCTTTCAGGAAGTTCCCGTCGCCCGCTCGTTTCAATAATACTTTCATCCTCAACAGTAAGGCCGAAACTCTGAATAGATAATTATTAATCATGAAATATGCGGAGAATGGTGTGGAGCAGACGAGTCCGGGGAGAGGCCCAACCCTCTTTCGATGACGCGCATCGCTATCTCCTGCGCTTCGATAATGTCGTTCTTCTCCATGGCGACCCGGTAAGGCGTCCAAGCCTTGACCCTAGTGCGTTCCGCTTCCGTAAAACAGTTGCGCGCGAAAAAATGATCCATTTCAGTTTCAGGGGTCATGCTTTGTTTTTCTTCAATTTCGTGCGGACATCCCACGACTCGCTTTCATCACACGTCGGCATAACGCGCCTTGAGCATGGCGACGAATCGCGCGGCTTTTTGCTTCCGTCTTTTTCGCGCGCTCGGCTTTTCGAATCGGCGATGGAGGCGGACTTGCAGCAGCGTTTGCTCGCGGTCGAGTTTCTTTCGAAGCCGGCGCAAAGCTTTGTCAACTGGCTCCCGTTTTCTGAGCTGAACTTCAGACATATCCCAGAATCAATTTGTAACGCACGACGTTGCCACAAGGCCTTTTGCTTTGTTGGGGCTTTTCCAACGTGCCGTGACAGCAAAGTTTGCCCACAACGGAGTTGCTGCGACGAGTGACCGCTTCAGCAACTGCGTCGCTCAAATCAAAGCCGCCGGCCAGACATTCCCCGCTCTGGCAAACAAAAGAGAAGACGGACTTGGCGTGCCCGACGTTTACCTTATATCTCAAGGCGCCGGTTTGTGTGAGGCCATCCGGCTCAAAGTAGGTGAGTTCGGCTTTCAGCGATTTGAGCTTGGGAAATTTCTCGGCCAGACTGGGAGAGAGATTGGCGCGTTCAATTTCGCGCAGGCGGTATTCCGCCCGAGGATTGTTTTTTCTCGGAGGCATCATGGGTCGTGAAATCGGCCGACGAGGAGAAGACGCCTGCGAGCGTCCGCAAAAGGAGGGTCAAAGTCAGATACACTCTAGTCTGCTTCGCGCTCCTGCACAACCTTTGTTTCAGGATTGTTGTCGACCTTTCGCGATGTCCGCCAAATCCCGGCGCAAAGATTTCGGAAGAATTACTTTGCTATTATGCCCAATCGGGACGATGCTGCGGCCGTTCGTCAGATAGCTTGTCAGTTTCAAGCCTGGTAAATCCTCAGGTGAACTCAGTTCAGTGATGATTCTAAACCCGAAGGTCGGGAACAGTTTGGAGCCCAGGGTATGTCTTTAAGAACATCACAAATATGAGTAATAAATTGTTCGTCGGAAACCTTTCCTTCAACACCACCGAAAACGATCTTCAGGACGCGTTTGCCGCCCATGGCACTGTGCTTGAAACCAACCTGATGACCGATCGCGTCAGCGGACGCCCGCGCGGTTTTGGCTTCATAACCATGAGCACGGACGAAGAAGCGCAGAGTGCGATCAACGCTCTGAATGGCCAGCAAGTCGATGGCCGCGCGTTGACCGTCAATGTCGCCAAGCCCCGTGAAGAGCGGGCCGGCGGGCGCGGATTCGGCGGCGGCCATCGCGAGCACAGCGGCGCACGTAATCGCTATTGATTCGCAGAACATTCCAGGAGCGAGGTTTGGGTAAACCAGACCTCGCTCCTTTCGTTTTCGGCTGTGGCGTCCACGACGGGCTCCGCACAATTTTCGGCAGACTCTTTAGAAAGACAAAAGATGGAATCGAAAGAACAACATATTGAAGTGGAAGGCACCGTCGCGGTGGTGCTCCCGGGCACGATGTTTCGTGTCGAATTGGACAACCAGCATATCGTCCTGGCAACGATTTGCGGCAAAATGCGAAGGCGCTGGGTGCGGCTAACGGTCGGTGACCGGGTGAAAATGGAAATGTCGCCGTACGATTTGAACAAGGCACGCATTACGTGGCGGCTTCGCTGAAAAAACGGCGAGTGATGGCAGGATTGGATTCGCGTCAAGGTCCACAAGGACAGATTGGCCATGCAGATGCGCCATGGCGGCACAACTTTTTGAGTTCGGGTGCATGTCTCTCTTCGGCGTTGAACTCGATGCGGAATGTTCGTCTGCTGTCATCACTATCAACAAACTTTCGTAAATTCACTAAACACAGAATCTCGTCTAACCGGTCGGTTATTAAACTGCCGCCGTATTGACCGCAGAGTATTGTGTCTTCCGAGACGGTGAGGCATTCCCCAAATTCAAGTGTGATTCGAAAACCTGAAAGTTTCCGTTTGAAAATGCGCACTTTTTCACGCTGTAATGCCATGCGCTTCCAACTTGGCCGATCCAATCGCCCGGTTTTGAATCTCCGGGTTTTCGGAGCTTTGTTTTTTTTGTCTTTTTGTTTAAGACACCCGCTTCGTCACCGAAAAAAAGCCCGCCAAAAACTTGCCTGTGCAGGTTCAATGTGAGCGTTTCGGGTGCATGGCTTACCTGGATGAAAACGGAAACTGGATAGATTATGATACGGGCAAGCCCCTGCTTGGAAAAATACATCCTGTTGAATAACGAAACATTCTCGACTGCTCATAGGGTCCATACCCTATAGTGTCGTCTTCTGTAGTCGTCACAATGCCAACGGATTTAGGAGGTTGCGGACAAGGCTCCCCCTCTTTTTTTGATCAATTATGTCCAAAATGATTTTGATTGCTGACGACAACGAAAATGATGCAATGGAACTTGCAGAGTGCATCAGAAAAGCGGGGGCCAAAAACCCGCTCACGGTCGTTAGTGATGGGAAAGAAGTGATTGCGTATTTCAGAGGAGAAGAAAAGTATGCAGATCGCACCGAGTATCCACTTCCAAGCATTCTGTTGTTGGATATAAAAATGCCGGGACTTGACGGGTTTGAAGTCATGGAACGCCTCAGTTCCAAGAAATACGCTGAGGGTGTTTTGATTGTCGTTCTGACGGGATACGAACTGGCAAATATCAGGAGGGGGTATGAACTGGGAGCACGTTCTTTTCTCCCGAAACCCTGCCGGGTGGATGATATTCAAAATCTCATGCGGACGTATTCGACATATTGGGAATCAGACAAACCAATATCAGGCGGCAGCAAAGACACTGATAGGCTAGCACCATTGAGCTTGTGATTCGGCTGCCTCGCTTGGTTTTTTTCGGAAATTCAAATCTTTGGAATATTGCCGGGGGCACACTCTTCTTCGCCGTAGTGATGTAAATAACGTTTCACGCGTTCAACGGCGTGCCGGATTGTCCGGTCCCACTTTTGTGCCGTTCAACCGCCAAAGGGTGCGTTTCCAAATATCATTTTCCGTTGCTCAGAACTTCGCAGGGATGTTTGCAGCACATCGCAAAAATCTCATATTCGTTTCCATCGCGAACATAGCTCTCATGAAATTGTCGAGGAATCCTAATGCGCAAATGGCCGGACAGCGACGCCAAGGAGGTGGAGCAGAGGATGCTCGCTGAAGAAACGTGCGCTGTCCGACCGCATTCTCTTATACCCGCTTACACGGAATGTTTCAATATAAAACGCTGTTACACCGTCACTTATGCAATGCATATACCGAGGCTCGGCACGCGTCGACTCGCCGATGGAGCAGATTGGCCTAACCAAAATCATGCTCTCCTAATTATCGTTGCAGCCGACATTCCCCGGAGATATATGTTTTCGATGCTTGGAGAAGCTTGTCCGACCTTTTTGGTAGCCGAAGACAACGAAAACGACGTGGTTCTGCTGCGGCACGCGTTCACAAAAGCACGGCTTACCATTCCAATGCAAGTTGTTCGCGACGGCAAGGAAGCGATTGACTGCCTAAAGGGCTGCCAGGCATCCGGCACGTTCCCGTCCTTGCTTCTCCTCGATCTCCATATGCCCAAGTATGACGGGTTCGAAGTGCTTCAGTGGATACGCGAACAACCGGGCCTTCGGAGAATGGTTGTGATCGTCTTTACCACGTCCACATTACCAGCAGACAAGAACCGCGCATACGACCTCGGCACGAATGCATATCTTACAAAGCCGATGGACACCGACGGGCTAGCGGAGCTTATGAAGACCCTCCATGATTTTTGGGTGAAGTTCAACGAATGCCCAAGCTGTCACGAAATTTCTTGAAAGATTTCCAATTCTGGAGGGTATTCCTTATGCTGACCTGTCGCCAACTTTATGGATTCCCGTTTTTGCCGGTATCCTCCGTCGGATAGGAGAAACGCTTGTCCGAAATGGCGCTGCTGAACTCCGACTGGGACAGACTTTCAACGTGGATGTCCGCGAAAAGGAAATGCTTCCGTTGGTTATGGGGGAACATTGAACCCGAGGGAAGAAATGGAACGCTCGCTATGCCGGTGAAAAAGCCGCGCGATTGGTGCGCCACTTCGAGGAAATATACGGTTCGTGACGGCGCAAGGCAGACAGACATATTGTGCGCATGGCACATCATGCATTGCATTTGATAACTGTGGTCAATCGGGCCGGTCACCGGGTCACTCCCCGTATCGGTAGGGCAACGATAGACATCCCTCGATTTCAGGTAGGGGAAAAGCTGGCCCTTGGCCAAATTGCCCAGATCGTTTCCGGGCGGCGGCGCATTCGTCGGGTATAACCATTCGAGGATGGTCGGCAGGCGTCCGGTGTCGCCTTCATACACCATGCATCCGATGCCCAGCTGGCGGATATTATTGACGCATTTGATGCTTTGGGCGGATTCTTTGCTTCGCGCGAGCGCCGGGAGAATCAAGGCCGCAAGGACCGCAATTATGGCAATCACCACCAGCAGTTCGATGAGCGTGAAGGCCCGCGCGAGACGCGCCCGCCAACAAACATCAAATCTGGAGCATGTTCCTTGCACAGGTCGCGTCGTTAGCCGGTGCGCCGTTTGCGGCAGTAGCCAAATAGAACGCCGCCACCAATGACAAACAAAGCGCTTGTCGATGGTTCAGGCACGCTGGTGACAACGCCTTCGCGAAACCATAGATCACGGTCTGTGCGGGCAGCGCCCGACTGTATCAGATCGCCGCCGGTATATTGAATAAACGTGATGTTTGCCAGGACCGAGCTTCCGCCGCTCACAATCACGGGCTCGAAATAATACTGAGTTCCGGGGGTTAGCGAAATCGGGTCTGAGAACAGAAAATCATAAGTGCTGGACGAACTGGCAGGTAACATTATCGGCGTGCTCGTGCCAAGAAGGGAGCCGGTGATCGAATCGCTGCGCACGTTCACGGCTACGGTGCTTGCGCTCGATCCGAAGTCGATCAATTGGAGGTCGACGAAATTAAGCGAATCGAGCGTCGGCGTGAAGGATTGGCCAAAAGGCGTTTGCGTAAGCGCCACTGAACTGTCGGTCGTTCCCGTTGACTGTTGGTCATAAACGAAAGTGCCCTGGGCGGCCGCGAAGCGAGCGCCCAAGACGAATGCCGTGATAAAGAATGCAATTTTCATAATGCTACTGCGCGGGTAATTGAATTGGGGCAAATGTGACATGCTCGATGTGGCCTCCGACGGAATCAGGCACGGGGATCGAGGTTGTGACAAAATTTGATCCTTGCGCATTCCAATGCACGATGAAGAGGCCCGCGCCTGAAATCTCTCCCGCCTGGACGACAAGCAAATCGCCGACATGATCTGTGAAGTAGTCCGCGGGAAGCTCCATTACCGAATCGTTGTTAAAGGCCGTAAGATAGAGAGGCATATTAGCCGGAATAACGTCAAAATCCTCCGGCTCGATCCCGTTGGTGCTGAACGTCGTTGTATCGTAGGACGTGACCGTTCCGCTGGCTGATATTGTAAATATTGTCTTGGAATTTTCATCTCCCGTTATGATTTTCCCCGCCCACGGCCCCCATTTTTGCGCGTCGTTTGTGAGTGTCGTCACGCCTTCAAGATGCAGGGTGTCGATCTGCGCGAGCAGAGTCGGATGGGCGTTGGCATCGACGCTCCATACGCCTTTCAATCCGAGATCATTGTTTCCACTTGTCACGGCGATAATATGATTGCCGAAAGTGCCGGTTTGATCCATGCAAATGCCGCCTCGCAGCAGCTTGGCGTTTGTCTCGACCGAATTTGTCAAAACGCACCAATCCAGATTCGACCGGAGAGCGCCCGCCGATAACCATCCGATCCCTGTGTCGCTGCTGAAAAACATGTCGCCGTTCGTGAATCCCGCCGAGTTGGTCGCAACGCCAGCGGCCATTCTGGGGGCCACAAAATATACTTCGTCGTTCAAACCCGAGATGCCGGACCAGTTCGTCGTCAGGACGCCACCACTCGCATAAATCCGGCCGAAGTTAAAAGGAACCCCTGAACTATTGTAGAATTCCGAAACGAGGAGGGAGTCTGAGGGGGCATAGTAGTCAATGCCAACAACCCCGTCGAACCCGGACGCAACCGGGAAAAACCCAATTGTGTCTTGAATCGTAATGGTCGCATTCGAAGGGTCTCCAAGGTAATACGAGTTTCCGTTCGTGACGAGCGTTGCCGTCACGGTTTCGTCACCTTCGATCAGCGCGTCCTGTATCGTCTTGATATAGATGTTTGTGGAGAGTTCTTGATCTGCGAAGGTGATCCTGTTCGGGACCGTTTGATAATCCACGCCGTTGCTTGCCGTGCCGCTGATCATCAGATTGACGGTCAAAGGCGGATATTCGCTCCGCACATCGTAGCGAGTCACGGTAAAATAGCCGTCTTGTCCCACGCCGAGGTCGGAATTGGTCTCAATGGCGTCCGGCCCCGGAGAGATGCTCATCGTCGTCGAACTATCAAAGATTTGAACCGTCTGGGACTCATAGTTCGTGTCCGGATTGATGAAGTAGGAATTTGTGGGCACCAGCGTTATTGTCACGCTTTTAACGCCTTGCAGAATACTTTCGGCGAGCGGAGTAATGCTCAAATCAACACTGGACACTCCGTCGGGAAAGACAAGGGAGCCGGTTAAGAATGTATAATCCACACCGTTACTCGCCGTGCCGCTCACCGTATAGGCAGCTGTAATTGCCGGGTATTCATTTTGCGCGTCGGAACGGCTGAATACTACGTCTCCCGCTCCCGCCGGAACGCCCAACGGACCGTCGGGACGATATGCCATATTCGTGTCCTGAAAGACGCTGATGACGGTGAAGGAGTCCAGAATCGAGATGGATGCGGACGCCGCGTTAGGGTCAATCAAGTAGCTATTGGTCTGCTGAATTGTGAGGGTCACGATCTTATTCCCCTGCATCCGGTTATGATCGAATGGCACTACGGAAATGTTCGTAATGGGGGTGTCGCCCGCCGGAAGAGTCGCCACTCCGGTCAGATTGCTGTAATCCACTCCGTTGACTGCATCGCCGCCAATGGTGTATTGAACCGTCAAATCATTGCTTAAATTGTAATAGCTCCGAAGCTGGAAATATCCCGCCTGCCCGGGGTCGCCGGTCGTAGGGTTCGGTTGGATCGCATCCTGACCATATGAAATAGCGAGAACTGGATTTGCATGGTGTGCCCGGAAGAACATCTGCGAATTCGTGTCTATATTGAATGTCGAGAAAGGAGTTTCGTTTGTATCCGCCGCCCCCGTGATGTATTCGCCCAAAGTCCATGCTTCTCCGTCGCCGCTTAACACATTGCTCGAAAGGAGTTGGTAATGTTCATCCGGAACTGTGCCATGCAGGAGAAGAGAAGCTTGCTGATTGACGATATCCACGTTCGTGATTTCGAGCCACAGATCATTCGACCCGAAGACGATCGACTGGAAATAGTTCGAGTAGCTCCCGCCGCCGCTATCATTCGTGCCGCCTGGATCGATTGAATCGGCGCTCATGGTGTCGTTCGCGCTCATGGCATCGAGTTCCTCTGCGGTCATAAGAAGATTCCAATCATTCGTGTTGTCCTGCACTTCATAAATTTGCCGGACGGCGTCGATGGTGACGATAGGTTCCGCGCCGTCATACGGGTCAAACGGAAGAGGAACATCACCTTGCGATTGTATGCGGTAAGTCTGGGCTTGAACCTTTGTCGTGAACATTGCACCACAAAGGAGCAGTGCGAAACTGACGAGCAGACTGATTCGGCGGTTAGCTTTGGTTCTCATTGGTTGCTTTCTGATTCCCGCTCCGATGGGGTTAATAGCATGATTGCTGCCAACTGATTTTTGCTAAGGCTCCTCACTCAGAACGGTTAAGTGTTAGGTTTTTTTGTTTAATTTTTTCAAAATGAAGCCCTGACGTGATCGCTCCGCGTCATTTTCACCCATGCATGCGGGAACTTGACGCATTGTCGAAAACATCTGTCACCGCCGTGGCGCGGCCACGTTCCATCTAGCGATGAGGGGACTGCGAATAGGTGAAAGAATGGCGACTGCCATCGCCAACAGAATTCCCAGACTGGTCTTCATAGTTTCCTTTCCCGAACATGCCCATCCCAATGTTTGCGACCGTTAATGCGAGGATTTCTTCTTCCGCGCATCGTGTCAGAGTATTTGCCCCCCCCCCGAGGCATGTCAACCACGAAAGGGCCAATGTTCACAATATGTTTTGCGCTACCCCGCGCAAAATTCGTTGTGGTTTTGGACGTGTCATTTTCTCCAAAAAGGGGCGCGACTCGCGCCTTGATCCTTTCCTTTAGCGCGTCTTGCCGCGCCGCCTCATCGGGCGACACGACGAGTGAGCGCACGAGTGCGTCGAATTCAGTCTCTGAATCCCGTATCATGGCATCACCGTCAGTTGCACGAGGCTGCTTCCCACATACGTGTAGACGTTGTCCGCCGCGACCCCATAAAGTCCGGCGTCGGATGCCTGGGCCCTCGCAATGGTGTATGAGGCGTTCGTGGCCGCAAGGATCAGATTGGTGCCGTAATACCATTGATAGTGAAACGGAGGCGTGCCGGCGACAAGGACCTTGAACGTGGCCTTCGCGCCGGTCTTCACCGTGAGTGACGACGGCTGCTTTTTTATCGAGATCGGCGTGATGATGGTGAGGAGAGCGCCCCGGCTCATGACCGGCGTGCCTCCCGACGTGACGGCGACCTTGTAAACGCCCGCCTGATTCTTGGCGACGCTGTTAATCCACAGGCTGTCCGACGTGGCACCCGGGATCGGCTTCTTGTTCAGATACCATTGATACGTGAGGTATTGCGACGGTTCCGCGTCCACATAGAAGAACGCGGAGCTTCCGAGGAACGTCCAGTCGCTTTCGGGCTGGGTCGTGATGGTGACTGTTGGATTGGGATCGCCCTTGCCCTTGACGGCAACCGCCACGAACGTCTCGAATCCGATGGTGATGTCGAACGACGAGGCGACCCAATTCGGAATGAGGCCCATATTGTGATACGAATCGAACAGCGTCTCATCCATGAGCGGCTTGCCGGCGACGGGGGCGAGGTCGTCGGGCGAAAGGCCGTAGTAGCTGTAGTATTCGATATCCGAGGTGATGACCTGGAATTTGCCGGACTTGAGCAAAAAGCCGATGTCATGTTGAAAGCTGTTATCATCGATCAGCGTATAGCGGTCGAGGGAGATCGTTTGGGAAATATCCCTGCCTCTGCCGGGCGAGGCGAAAGCGACGAGGCAGAGCGCGAGGATGCAAAGGAAGCGAGTGGCCGATTTCATGAGAGCCTCAATTCTTCGGGATCGGCGGCACGGTCTGCGCCTCGCGCATCTTCTCGGCCATTTTGGTGGCGAGCAGGTTGGCATTCTCATGGACGAGCGCCTTGCGGAGGTTCCACACCGCGCACACTGAGCAGACTGCCCACAGGATCAGGGCGACGGGAAGCAGGACCACTGTCATGGCGAGAAACAGCGAAATGACCAGGAGAATGGAGGAGACGATGAATCCGGCCCAACGCTTTTTGATGAGGAAATACAGCGGGGGGACGAAGATGGCGGTGAGATAGATCATACGGGTTCCTTTCCGGGTTCGAGGTTAGTTTTTGGGCGTGTTCTGCGTCATGTTGCGGGTTTCCATTCCCCCTCCCGAATATGTGTAGCTCGCGACCACGTTGTTCGTGAGAGTGGCGGAAAGAGTCTTGTGCTTGGCGCGGGTGCCGCCCAGGAATGGTCCGGCATACGGAATGAAGCTCTCGCCCTTCACCCTGGCTTCGGAATATGTCCAGCTCAGAGTGACGCCGCCGTCGGAATTCACCATGCGGTTCTCCGGATCGCCGAACATCTGGACGAGTTCGGCTTCGGTGGTCTGGCCCTTCTTGATTTGGTTGATTTTACTTTCGTCGAAGTTATTGCCCACGGAGGCGCAGCTCGCGGCAAAGAGGGCGAGGCAGAGAATGACGGACAGGGATAGTTTGTTCATAGTGGTTAGTGGTTGAATCCTGAGAGAAAAACATCCCCAAAGTATGTACCCCCCCCCCCAGCCGACCGTCAATCACTAAATTCGTTTGTGTATCAGCGGCTTACGCCGAATCGGGGTTTGAATTCGTTGCGATTTTCAGAAAATCAGAAAAGTCGGCCTCGCGTTCCCACATCCGACAGCGTTTTATGGACGCGACGGAACGCCAGAGCGAGCGCCACCGCCATGAACATCGGAATCCGATGGTCCTCACTCATCCACTCTTTGCGTTTCGGCGGCAGATCCCCCGCCAGTTCTTCAGGAAATCTTTGTGCAATAATCTCGGCGAGCGCGTCTTTGCTGCCTAAACCCTCAGAAAAGAACGTTTTCCTCACTTGCTCCTTGGTCAGCACCACGACCTGAACACCGCATTTCTTCGCGAGCACCGCGATTCGTTTCATGAGTGCGCGCATCCGTGCAGAGCGCATGGTTCCCTCCTCCACGACGATCACGTGTGGCTCATAGAACGCAATCGCTTTTTTGATCTTCCGGATGCAGCCGTCGTTCAGATCCTCTCTCACGCGTTTGACTTCCCAGCCCACGAGCGAATTCACGCCTTCGACAACGGCGAGGCCGAAACCGCTCGATGACGGAACGATTGCCAAAATGCGGGGATATGTTGGAAGTATTTGATTCATCTTTGATCCGTTAATCATCAACCGCGCTCAGATTGGCGAGCAGCTTGCGTTTGGCAACACTGCCGTCTTTCTTGGTTTTTGATGCGAGAATCCGCGCACGTTCAGACACTCCCCGCTCGATGTCCTGATATAATCCACCGAATATTTCACTGAGCGGACTTTTGAAGATGACCTCATACGCGAGGGCTGCTTCGAGATTGGGCAGGTGTTCGGAATTCTCGTAGCGCGATACTTGGCTGCTTTTTCTGTGACCCAGCAGAAAAGCCACGTCGCCTTGTGACAAAGCCATACGTTTCCTGTTTGACCGCAGATAATTTGAAAGCTGAGGCGAGGGCATGGGTGTTGAGGCTCAAAACTGAACACGCGATCGGCCTACACTATCGGAATCCGGGAAAACCACACGGGTGGACTTTTTGCGTAAAGTGGCAAGTTTTACGAAAATACCGGGCCATATCCGGCTCGGTGACGCTATATTACAACATATTATTCCATTTTGGTCAAATTACCGTGTGCTACTTTGCGCAAAAGCTCCAGTCTTTGAGCTATTCGATCCACGCGTAGAGTTGAGGCATGGAAACACCAAAACAATTGAGCCGCGAGGCCATAGAGGAGTTCAAAGCCCATTACAAAGCCGAGTTCGGCACGGTTCTGTCTGATGACGAGGTTCAGGAAATGGCCATGCGGCTACTCCGCTTTTTCGGGATCTTGACCCGGCCAAGTCCTGATGGAAACGATACGGAGGCTTCTTTTTAACCGCGTCATTTGACGGGAATTATTGGTACGTTAGCATGGTGTACCCTTCCTGGGAGGGCCATTGCTTCCGTTTCATTCCACTTTCATGCCCGGATATTTCATCTATTGCCGCAAATCAATCGAAGCCGAGGACCGGCAGGTGCTTTCGATTGAATCGCAGGTGCATGAGCTGCGGGAGATCGCCGCAAAATTGAAGCTGCCGGTCGCGGAGATATTCAAAGAATCGAAGTCCGCCAAGGAGCCGGGGCGGCCGGTGTTCAACGACATGATGAAGCGCCTGTATCGCGGCGAAGCGGCTGGCGTCATCTGCTGGAAGCTGGATCGCCTGGCGAGAAACCCGGTCGATGGCGGGTCGGTCATCTGGGCCATCAAGCAGCATGGCATCAAGGTGATCACACCGGCGCAGACCTTCGCCCGCGAGGATGACAACATCATCCTCATGTATATCGAATTCGGCATGGCGCAGAAGTATGTCGATGATTTGAGCAAAAACGTGAAGCGCGGACTCAAAGCGAAGATCCAGAACGGCTGGTTTCCCGGTCTGGCGCCGATCGGATATTTAAATAGCAGGGTGAGGGCCACCGGCGAAAGCATCCTCGTCAAGGACCCGGAGCGTTTCCCGCTCGTTAGAAAGATGTGGGAACTCATGTTGACCGGGCTGTATACTCCGGCTGAAATTCTCCGCATCGCCAACGAGGATTGGAAGTTCAAGACGCGTCAGAGCCGCAAAACCGGCGGCAAGTCGATTCCCCGGGCCGTGATCTACCGCATGTTCGCCCAGCCCTTTTATTATGGCCAATTTGAATATCCCCAAGGCAGCGGTAACTTCTATCAGGGAAAGCACGAGCCAATGATCACTGCCGCGGAGTATGACCGGGTGCAGACGCTTCTCGGTAAAAAAGGCAATCCCCGGCCTCAGTCGCGCCGTGAGTTCCCTTTCGCCGGCCTCATCAAGTGCGGCGACTGCGGCCGCATGGTCACGGCCGAAGAGAAGCACCAGGTCGTTTGCAGCCATTGCAATTTCAAATTCGCCTTCCGGAGCAAAAAAGCGTGCCCGCGCTGCGGAACCGCCATGGAGGACATGAAGAACGCCACATTTCCCCGCTATTCCTACTACCACTGTTCCAAGAGCAAAAACCCGTCCTGCCCGCAGAAGGCCGTGAGCGCAGAAATGCTTGAAAAGCAGATAGACGAATTCCTTGGTCGCATTCAGATCTCCGAAAAGTTCAAAGATTGCGCGCTGAAATATCTGCATGAATTGCACGAAAAGGAGCAGGCAAACCGAAATGAAATCATTCAGGCGCAGCAGAAGGCTTACACTAATTGCGTCCGCCAGATTGACAACTTGGTGAAGCTCAAAACGTCTCCTGACAACGTTGATGGCAGCCTGCTATTGGATGATGAATACGGGAAACAGCGCGGGCATTTGCTCAAAGAAAAGGCAGCGCTGGAGGAAATGCTGAATGACGCCGGAAACCGCGCCAAGCAATGGTTGGAACTGTCCGAAAACACGTTTGAATTCGCGTGCACCGTGCGGGAACGCTTCACCAAAGGTGACACAAAGACGAAAAAGGCGATTCTTTCCACCGTTGGATCGAACTTAATCCTGAAAGACAAAATCCTCAGCATTGAAGCCAGAAAACCGTTCTTCATCATCCAGAATTCTCATTTGGGTGAAAAAAGTGAAATTGCAGAAATCGAACTTGAAAATACCCGCGTGACACCTGGATCAAATGGACTCGTCCCCATTGCGAGTCCCGGATTGTGCGGGATGCGAGACGATGTTCGAACATTTTACCACAATACCTGGAAAAATGTCAGGGATGTATATCACTTCTGGCGAAGCTTCTGTGGGACGATCTCTGAGATTTTTCCTGCGCTGGGCAGTGAGGAAAATATAGATCATTCCAAAAATTAAGGGAGACTGGAAAATTGCGTAAAGTGGCAAAATGTTATTCATTCGTCGTTTTTTTGCCTAAAAACCTTTTCGCAGTCATTTTGGAACGCGTTCTTTGTTAAGACGTTGTTTAGCGCGCTTTTCTTTATTCTTTTTTTCTTCGTCTAAGCCAGTCCATGCGCCAGCTTCTCCATTTTTGACGTATATTGCATCGGTCATAATTGACGAAACATCGTCGGTTTCAAAGGATTGATTGCCCTCTTTGCTATCGTATCCCAGAAGATTGATAGCGGCCCGGCCAGTTGAATCAAAACAAAGATTCGGAATCTTCGTCCTCGGTTGGAGCTTTTCGCGCCTTAGCAAAGTGCCTTGCCCGTAAAATACACGGCCAAATATTTACAAGTTGATCGTCCGGCAAGCCTAACAACTGCAGCAATCCCGGAATTTGAGAGGCCAGATCCGGCCAAACATCAATACAACTGGCGAGAGCGCTCGAAAAGATATGGCTAGCGTTCTGGGGTGGCGCTTGCCGCGCAAGAGCTTCGACGGACAGTAAAATCGACCGAGCTTGACGATTTAAACCGGTTTCATCTGAATGCGAAAATAGTCGAGCGTTTTCGATTATTTTCAACCGCATTTGCTCAGCGAAATCAGCGCCTCCTGCTGACCACGCCTGGGTGGCAAGTGCAATAGTCACAATAGTGCGAGCCTGCTCGATTAAAATAAGCTTGTTCCAGTCGATTGATTCGATGAGTTTTTTTAGCCTTTCCTGAAAAGGATACGGACACTTTTGCGTCATAAGGAAAGCACCGAGTAGAAGCCAAACAGAGTCCTGATTGGGATTTTCTTCGAGAGCCGACAGCAAGTTTCCAATTTCAGTTATCATCCGTTCGGTTGACAGAGCCATGGTCAAATCACTTCCCAATAAGGGAGTTAGAACAATTTGACGGTCGATTCCTAAAAATGAGCCGATTGCATCGGGCATCAATCCGGGCACACTCATCCATCCAGTCTGTGGAAGCTGAATAGAATCTCGTTCGTGAAAGCACAAATTCCGCGCCATCGGTATTAGAGAAGGGTCGAGTTCATTTGCCATTTGATTCGCTCTGTGCAATGCCAATCCGACACCCGTCACAAGCAGGACATTAGGTTGCACCTTGTGAGGAAAAACACAATCGTCCTCCCCATGCATGCGAACAATTAACTCGCGTGGGCTGCGTGTCAGAGGACCATATCGTCGCATGAAGCCGAAAATCGTTTCCGCATCGCTAATCTTCCGAAGCATTCCGAAAAGATGCGAACCATGAGTCCATGACATCACAAGATGGCGAACTCCCGCCGTGTCGTCTTGATTTGACTCGAGTTTCAACTGAGACCAACTCCAAGATACCACCCTCAAAAGAGCAGACATTTCTCGGACCTGGTCATCGCTGAGCAGTGCAGATGCTAATTTTGTGGCTTCTTGCTGGAAGTCTTTTCCCCCTTGTAAAATCAAATAAAGTAAATGCAGTTGTAACAGGGGCGTTCCAAAACGTGAATTCACTTCGTTAACAAAGTTACGCTTATCGTTAGATGATAGTCGCTTAAAGCACTCGACTAAGGGATTCGGCAATTCTCGAGGCAATGTTGCCAGTCTCGCAAAGGCTTGTGCCAAACCAACTTCGGATAAAAGTTTTGTTGCAATGCCTTCAAATAACTCTGAAATTTTATTCGCCTTGAAACGGCCCGGTAGCCGCAAGTATGCGGCAAGAACGAATGGCTCTGGCGGTGCCATTTGTTCGAGATTGGGGCCGGTCTTCGACAAACAAATTGCCTGTAGGTTTGCATAGTAATGCCATGCTGAGGTTTTCTTTGCCGCTTCGACGGCAAAGACCCTATCGGTAAAACTTTTAATGTCAGCAACTCGCTGTATTTCAGTGATTGCTTTATTTCCAAAACCGTCGAACCACTCCGGATGCATCTTCAAAAATTCGATTCGCTCTTTCTTAGTTGGTTCAAGCAAACTCAAAACATCAGCTTGAATTCTGAGTGACTTGGGGGTGCCTTTTTGCGTAAGTGTCAAAATCCGGGGGGTATTCTCTAAAACTAAAGCCACATCAAATTTTTGCGTGTCATCAAGCGAATCGATTGATCGAGGGGTTCCACAGTATGCGCTCTCCACTGCTTTCCAAAAGTTTTTGGAATCGAATTGCAGGTCATCAATAGTGATCGTCGATTGATTGGATATTCCAAGGACCTGTCTGGTTTTGCCGGAAAGTGTGACTCCTCTTGAAATTTTTTCTGGAAGCGCCACGAACCAATCTGACATTATGGCAGCGTAGATTTTGCGTTCAGTAGCGTTTTTGCCCCGACGCCAAAATTTGCCTTCGAGCGTGCGGCTCACATGCTTTGCCACGTTCTTGGCACGACTTTCGTCAGCAAAAACACGATTTTCTAGCCATTGGAAATAATGCTTTCTTTGATTTCCGTTAAGCCTCCGACTTCCGATTGCTCTATGAACTAGCAAACTGTCGCCAATACCCAGCAGCTTAGCAGTATGTTCGTTTTGTGGAATCGGTCGGCCTAGTGCAGGTGCGAGATGCCCTGGTTCTAACCACAGATTCGCAAGTATCCAATCTGCTTGCGCAAATTGTGTTTCTAATGGGTTGCTCGAATCCTCGGTAAAAATTGTTATCAGGGCCTCGGATGTAGCATGAAACAACCCCATTACGATCTGCGTTTCCCCCATTTTATTAGGATTGAGTGCTTCAACCGGAGGGAATTGCAGCGCACTGTTGTCTAACAAAATGCGTGCGAAATATTGCCTTAGTGCCGCTAGTTCTGGTGTTTCAATAATTCGACCTCCTTGCGTTGAGGCGTGATTCAAATGGTAAATAATTTCCTCCCGTGTAACCGGAATATATCTAAAATCCGAAGTACGCAACTTGTGCAAGATTGCGTGATACTGTTCTTGTCCGATTTTTTGAGTTCGCAACAACTCGTTTATCAACTCCAAGGTAGTAATAATAGGAACTTTGCCGCAGCCTTGAAATCCACTTATGTTGCGATCATCAATCCAAACAAAACGTCCCTCTCCGGGTTCAGCTTGCAATAATTCAGTCAAACACTCTTCTGCAGGGTCCTCAAACTTCAAATTACTTTTGGATGGGACGACATCCTTAAGCACAATCGTGTGGTAATGTGCGCTAGCCAATATATACTCGCGTAATTCGCGAAGATGTTCAGATACGCGCTGCCAGCTTTTATGTCGTGATACCTCAACACGAAGGGCAATCACGTCGGGTTCAGTCATGACCAACCGAAATGCCGCCGATGTCGCGTCGAGAATGCCAAAGCTTGCAAGTTGCTCTGCAATATTCCCCTGCAATAAAAGCGGCTGTCCTAATTTGGGCAGAGGTAATTCACTTACAGTCTGCGATATCGCCGTTAGGCCTTCACTCGCTTTGAGAACTTGGTGATTTTCGATTCTTCCTTCGCGAGCCAACACTTTCAAAATTTGTGCCGCGCTCGTAACATGTGCAAGGATCTCTCCCGATGGCTCGAACGGAGGATTGTCGCGACGTAATTTCGGCCAGTAGTCGACTAGTAAACCTCCTCTTCGCGCTGCTTCGTTGAGTTCCTTCCACCAAATTCCAGGCAAACTCTCGGATCCAATCGCCTCTTCAACAGTTATTTTCGGAGGGGGCCATACCTCAATGCGTCCTGAATCGAGCAATTGAGCCACTGCATGATGCGCTTCAACTAGATTGGGTTGGTTTCGATTTGAGTCGTCTGCCTGTTGTACGAGAGATCGTCTCGCCGCAGGCGGCAGAAAAAGTGGTCCGTAATGCTTTTCCACTAAAGGTAGAATGCCTAATTGGAATCCTATATGAAGAGCGGTGATATCCACATAAAGTTTGGTTATGCCGCGGTTGTCTGGCAGATTTGAGCCCCGAGCACCGTGCCGAAAAAATAAAGGACCTGCGGACGAAATGCGTCCTTCGCTGGATGAATTTGACAGCGCAAGGGCAGACCAGCTGGCGAGCGGTAAATTTGTCCATCTACGCAACAAATGAATGGGAATCTTCCCGTGACGCCACTCCTCAATTGCCCTGGCAAATTGCTCCTGACCGATCCGATGCATTTCTAGCATTTCGGAAAGAGAAGCAGTGCGGAAAATCGCTCCTTCCTTGGCAGCCTCAGTTGCCATTTTAGGAATGAATTGGCGCAGTAACTCTTCAAGGTTCAACTGAGCAGCGGTAATGGTTGCAAGACCGAGTGGTGCCGGGTCGATGTTGTCGCGAGCCGCTGCCTCCTCAAGTGCTTTAGTAGCCAGAGCTTTATCCTCTAGTCTCATTACAGAGGCGATTTGAACAAGGATGTGGGTCGGAGTTTTTTTTGAATGAACTAACTCTCGCGCGGGAAATATTGCCGCTTTGAGATCGCCTGCAGCGACTCGTACGCGGAACAAAACAGACAAGTTTTCGGCGCTGGCTTCCTCACGAACGAGTTCTTCGGCATCTTTCGCCGCTTCCCCAAGTAAGCCTAGTGATTCTTCACATGAGATACGGAGCCGACGAAGATCTGTCGGAAGTTTGCCGTCAGGAAAGAGGCCTGCAAATTTTTGCAGTAGTTCAAGACATAGGCTTCGATTTTCGGCTCTTGCGGCTCCGGCAAGTGCGAGACGTAGCGCGGCGGGTGTTGCGATGCGCTCCACGAGCTCGTGCGCATGATCCGCTATGAATTGAGGTGTTCCACTTTCCAGATGTATTTCGCAAAGCGCGAGCAGATCCCCCGCAGCCCCCGTCTTGATCCACTGCTCTTCCAAAAATTCTATCACCGCCTGCCAGTCCTTCGTCTGTCGAGCCCTCTCGGTAATTAACACGCGTTTTGCCTCCGTCGCGAAATCACCGCTTATCGTTTCAATAACGGCTTCTGCTTCAACGAAATCCCCTCGACTTGAAAGCGCGATCACACGCCACGTTTTCCAAATATTACCCTCCCCGGCCTTTTCCATCCGGTCGCGTGTTTGATCAACTGCCTTAAGCAATTCCTCGATTTTACGCTCAGAATAGAGCAAACTAAATAGTTGAGTGAGATGGGCGCTCATATCTGAACGTTCAATTTGGATGCTAACTCAGAGATATGCCCTGCCACGTCTTTGAGATATTGTCGTTCTTGGCCCCATTGCAGGACGATGGCGTTGCCCGAGTCCAGCTCAAGCAACTTCAAACATTCATCTCGACCCTCGCTCTGCCGATCGACGTTGTTCGCGAGACAAGCCAAGCGCCACACTCGTAGTTCAGTGTGTAAGGAACTGTCCGCAGCGACTAATTCGGATAGCGACGTGAATTCTGCGGCAGCTTCGTTGAGCTTTTGGACGCTCGCGGCATCGGTTTTCACCATACCGAGTGGAATGGGTATAGGGCCAAGTTTAAAAACTTCTCGTGGAGCTCCGGGTGAGAGAACCGTATAATAGTCCAAAACCGAAGAAGCAAAACGAATTCCAAAAGCCTCAGGCTTACTTTGGCGAGCCAGGGCAATCTCTTGTGCTGCCGCACCCAATTGCGAATCCAACATCAGCGCGAGGGCACGAAGTCTCCGGGACTCGGAATCGGGACCGACACCTTCGGGCGGTGCGCCAAATTGCTCAAGCAAATCTTTGCTTTTCCCCGACTGAAGCAGCATAGACATCCGCAGGTTCCACTCCTCTAGATTTTTCGGCGAACTAAGTTCGCCTACCGCAGTATTAGGGCCGTTACGTCTAGCCGACAGCCGGACGCGAATGCCCCGTGTGGCCGCACCTAGCTTTTCTAAATCGGCAAGTATGCTCTCAGCACGAGTTATAGGTTCATGGCATGCGAGGACTGCTTCAAATTCAAGAACAAGTGCAAGTGCTTGCACTTTATCTGGAGCTTTTCGCCAGCTTTCCCTGTCGCGAATTTCACGCAGCTTTTGAACAACCGCCAGTGTTGGCGCTCTGACGAAATCGGATCGAAGTTTCTCGATTTCCAAAGAAAGTGCGTCTGTGTTGCTGCCAGCTATAGCACCAACGGAGATTTCGGACGCGAAATTAATTGCTTTTTGTCCTCCTACCATAGTGGACATTTGTGAGGCTGCACTCGGGCCCGGCGAGAGAGGTTGAGCATTGCCAAAAAGCAACCGGATGAGACCTTCGCCGGCCAAGAGTTTAACGTAAGCGGCGGCAGAGGCCGAGGCATAGGGCTGGGCGTTAAATGTTTTATCTTTCTTGGAATCGCCAAAATCTGAGATTCCCCGTATGACAAGCCACGGTTGTTCCGGCTTCATGTCCTTAAGTGCACGAACGAATCCCGCAGCTTCCATTTCAATCGCTGTGATTTTTGGGTGAATTTTTTGATATTCGGGAAATTTGTTGCCATCTCTCACGAGCAAGTTGCCCGATCCGATGACGCAATCGTGCACATTCGGCCCCGGAGCGACGTGGTTTTTGAACCATTTTGCCCTCTTCTGGTCGCGGGGCCGAACATGCATTTTTTTGAGTGCCTTTAAGATTCGGACTGTTTCCGATTTTAATTTGTCGGGGGAGCATTTGAACGAGCCGATGAGCTGTGCAACTTGTTTGGGGTACGGTGTGATCGATGGTCGGATGGTCATTTCACCGTCCTCGACCTGTCCCATTACCAAATCGGCGATCTCGTAGCCATAAACAACGTCACCCATCAAATATTTCCCCTTTTGACCTGCAGAAATCCCCGCCAAGATCAACAGCGCAGGAGAAAAATCTTGCACGAATCGAACCGTGCGCAACGCTCCACTCACACTACCCGCTTCGGCACAAAAGCCGATCACGACGTTAAAAGGCGGGGCCGTGGGATCAAAATTCAATGAAATTCTCCAATAAAGCACCCCACGGCGGTTTTGTGCATTTTTGTTATCGATGCCAAAGGCGGCAAGCATCGCCTCCCGCTCGATGGGGATCACCGTCAAAATACCCAAATCGCACTTTTCCGGTTCGTTCATCGAGGCCATTTCAAATCAGCGATTGGTCCTGTGAATGATGATAGGAACCAGGGGACGGCAGCGATCCCGGAAAAGCACCGGAAAGGGTTGACAAACCGCCTGACTTTGGGCTGACACGTCGAAAGTTTATCGCTTGCCAGCCAAGAAACAAGGCCGGTTTGCGTCGATGCACAACCATGAACGGATCGAGACGGTGGAAAATTTCTCGGATGAGTCCCCATCCCTTACCGTATGGATCCGCACTTGAAAAACAATGCAATTAGTTCCTTAATATCGCTATGGAACTGCCAAACCACGATAAAGTGGTTGAGCAGCATCCAGCGGCCACCGCTGGAGTAGCCTCCATGCATTTACCTGTGCCCGACGTGAATGTTTCCACAGGTTTCGAACAATTTAACGGGAAGACGCCGTTGCAAGTCGCCCGAGCGTTGACACTATTCAGCACGAGGGCGTAGTCATCGGCTACAACGCCGTCCTTCACAATACCCCTGAGAAGGGTGAACACGTTTCGGCGAATCAACGTTACGGGCGCCGAACCCAACCAGGTCGAGATTCGTGTCCGCGAAGTCTTATCAAACCCAAAGCCGTATGATTTGTTTGGTCGAAATTGCCAACATACGGCATCGAGTCTTCTTCGCGGAGTTGCTGAAAGTCCGTGGGTTGCTGTCGGACTAACGATTTTCCTGATCGGACTGGCGCCTGGGTTGTTTCCGCGCTGGCGAGAAAAGCAAAAGCCCGAATCAGTTTTGTTTTTACGGGGTACGGGTAACGGGGACCGCTGTGACTAATGAGGCTGACGCAGTAGTGGTTTTAAGGCTCCTGCCCTACATCGCTTTCTGAAATCAACGAGGGGAGAAATTTCAACACTTGATGAAGACTCGTGGAGGATGCATATAAACCAGCAGCTCGAAGTTTTTCAGCAAGCTGTTTGGGATTCGATTTTAAGTCTGGATTTTGAGAAATAAATTTAACTCTGGCCACTCTTGCCTCTTTGGGAGTCATCCGAGCGAGGGGTGTCCACTCAAAGTAGGCGAGTAAATTCCGCTTTCCGAACTCGCTTAAAAGATCCACTGGATGCGAATGGTTTTTACGACGGAAAGTCTGGTAAAGGACGTTTGAAAAACTGTCCTTAAATGGCTCTTTCCAGCTTCCGTATCCCAATGTGCCGTCAGCTTTCGGGCGAAAATCCATCCAAGACACCAATACCGCGCCTTCCTCGTCCTTTCCACGTTCAACTGGCAGGCTCCAAGATAGAATAACTTTCACATACCGCCCATATGTATCAATCATCGAGATTCCGAAGCCATCCTGTTCAAAGGAATCTTTTAGCAATCCTGGCAATCGGCGCCAATCAAACGCGGGCCTCAAAGTCTCAGCGAGATCGCCAAGGATGTCCCAAGCCGATCGTTCGATTGTAAAATCATGCACCATTCCGACGAGCACCGCGTCCAATGGGACAAAAGTTCCCTCGGACGATTCAACAGAATAAAACAGCCGGTATTCAACATCACATGGGATATCTTTTGGATGAATTACGATGGAGCTCAGATTGAACTTTTCCGGATCGTAAGAACAAACTTTCCGATAAAGCGGAATTGAATAGCAAGCACTTGGCGTCGAGAATTCTAGGGAAGCCCCAATGCTGACCGCAGATGCCGACGGTGACTCAAGCGCCGGTGTGCGGACGAAATAGGGTCCAATCAAGACTTGCGGTGGGGGGTAAGGCATCATCGTTTTGCTGCGGCGTTCTTATTGCAATGCTGCCAAGCTGAAATACACGTTTCAAGAGTAGCTTCTCAAAAATGCTAAAGTCAATCAGTTCCAATCGCGCGACGAGTTCACACGGCACAATACATATTCCGCCCGTGTCCAATCGTATCCAGCAAATCGGATTTGACGCGGGTCTGTTTGACGGAATTTAATGGTACGTTAGGATCGGTACGCCTCTCCGGGCACATTATCCACTAATCTCAAATAGCTTGGCGTGAAGCCATACTTTTGGCCCAAGGCCGAGCCATTATCATGGGGGCAGACCTCTACATCAAAAAGCTGCATATACGGGGAAACAACAATCGTTACGGTGCTAAAGCGTATTTTCGCGATTCTTACAACATGAGCAATGTCCTTTGGACCCTCAATCTTTCGTGGTGGAAAGACGTCCTCCCACTTCTCGACGAGGACCAGGAATTGAAAGGCGAAAACCTCCGGAGCCTCCGAGAGCGCATCGTGGGCGCACAGCAGCGCCGCCCGACAGCAAAAGAACTGCGTGAGAATCATGTCTTGGTGAGTAAAACCAGCGAAAACAGCATCGCCAAATGGCATGATCACTACGTTATGAAGCGAAAGGAACTCATGGATTTTCTCGATCGTGCTATTGAGAACGGCTCGTCAATCATTTGTTCGCTTTAGCTGCGAGATCCCTCCGGGCGTCGGTGGAGATTTTTCCGCTCCGCGATTCGCTTCAAAAACCGCTTGCGCAAAGCCCCTCGGTGTCTCAGATCGCAGTGATGCCCGGTTCAGTGAAGGCGACAGCGTGTGCATCTTGCTGCCCTCGACAGGGGCGACGCGGCGCGGTATCGGCATCACAAATCCATTTCCCGTCCAGAGGCAGGTCTTTTTAGTGTAAGCGTCTCCGGGCGGCGAGAGATAGCCGCCGTAGTCGCAGGGGTTGAATGCGTGATCCGGCTTTCGCCAGTATGTTGAAACGGTGACCACTGGATTCTCGATCATATACGGCGCTTTGGTCCACTCCGCCAGCCGAACGGTGGCATCAAACAATTCCAGTGAGTCAATCAGCGCCCGCAATCCTTTGTCTCGAAACCACCTCGCGCCGCTGACAGCCACATCCGTGCATGGAGGAAATGCGAATAAGATCTTAATTGGACCGAATGGCGGCAGCCATTCACGGACGTTGGCGCCCACGCGGACAATATTCCCCTGCCGATGCTCGCCGGCCGGGTGCTGTATATCCACGCAATAGCAGAGGAACCCGGCGTCCGCCCACGGCTTCACCATATTGCACGTGAGATCAAAAAGACTTACAACCCGCTGCGCCATTTCGGTTATGAACTAGCCCACTCAACCCAGTCCTCCTCGACAATGCCTGACTGGCGTATAATGCCTTTCATCGTCCTCGCTGAATACTTGTCACTCCTGACGTTCAGTTCCACGAACTTATCCGGCTCACCATCTTGTAATTTGGTCCAAACCCTGCGCCCTTTGAGTTCGTCAAAAAACATGAATCCGTGTTCTTTGAGGAAATCGGTGACACGCTGGTAAGACCAGTTGTTTAATTTCTTTGGCATAAGCGCAGAATATGCCCACTGGATGATCCGAAAAAGACTGGTGTTTTTGCATGAAGTCGCAAGTTTTAAAACCAATCATTGTCACTCCACGAGGGGCCATTTGATAGAAATACTGTAAGTTCACTTAGGGGCAGTTCTTAATCAAATCGTAACGTTCGCTATGCCACTTCCGACTCTCGCAATTGTGGATCAGTCCGTATTTCCCAAAGCGCTGCCCCGAAATTTAGGCTTTCTGCATAGCCTCCAATACCTTTTTGCAGCTGTAGTCCAGAGGTATTTTTTCCTGTTCGAGACGATTGCTCGATTGTTGCACTTGAACGAAAGCCTCTCCTTCACTTATGGTAAGATTTCTTGGAACGGTCCCGGTCTTCTCTCCCCGTCCAGCCAGGAACTGAAAAGTCCGTAATGTTTCAATGCACATCATTACACTACGAACCTCCGAATAACGAGCTCGGAGCCGCGCAAGAATATGGAAGCCGTGTTCGTCTATATCTCCCCAATAAACAATATGACAGTGGGCAAGCCACTCGACTTGATGCAGCAGTTCAGCAGCGTTTCCTTGCCCCCATATTGCGAGTGTCCCTGCAATTTCCGGCAGGCATTCCAAATTCATCAGATTCTCTACGATGATCACGTTCAATCCTGATGCCGGCAAGGTGCGGAAGCAATCCAGTGGGAGCCCCATCCGATTCTCCGTCATCCGCAGCTTCGCAGTCAGTTCCGGATCGAGAGATCGAAAACGGATCATAGGTTCCAGGGGTCGCAATCCGAATTTCTTTTCGAAGGAGCGCTCTGCCGGGCACTTGGCTTCTTCGGGTAGTAAAAACAGTAGCAAACTCGTCAGTACCTCGCTGTGCTCTTGGATGAATTTCGTATGGACTTGAATCGGAAGCTGGCGAACGTAAAGACCTGGATTTGGATTCTTCAAGAAGTATTCGCATACCCTCAGGATGCCTTCCCAATCCGTAGCGAAATCGACCACCCATTTTATGCGCGATGTCAGCCAGGGTTTTAGTTGCGGTAATCGCTTTAACGACTCCTCAATGTTCTCGCGAAAGATAGCTACTTCGGCGGTTTTCTTGAGCGCCACCAGATACTGACTTTCCGTGTCGAATCTGATTTGAACTGGCAATCGTTGTCTGCCCCAACGCCGAGTATTCACTGTCTCGTATTCAATCTGATAACCGAAATTCCCGTCGGCTAACTCCTCAATTTCTTGCTTAAGCTTAGCGAAATCCTCGGCTGGCGACGGTTGACCAAAACGGACGAGGAGGGGAAACATGGGTTCGCCCGAAACAATGGCTTTGAGAACGTCTTGGTATTTGCGTTCTGCCTTTACCTTGATTTGATCTGGCGTGAGCACAGGTTAATTCCGAGCGGCTTCATACTCAACCCGAGACGCACGTTTCAACGTCGATTCGTTATCCCGCTCCGTCACGAGGTGGTAACTATGAACATAATCCTCGACAATCCGAGATTTCGCGTCGAACGGATTAACGATGATGAGTTGGAGGCCGAGCTTCTTAAACAGCTCCAAAACACGTTGTGAAAATGCCTCGTCAGTCTTACCGAACACTTCATCGACGGCGATGACGCGGAAACAATCTCGATCATCGCCATTGCCGGTGAGGCCATATTGAGCTGTGATGGCGGAGCCGAGAATCATGAACGCAAGAAAGCTTTTCTGCCCGCCGGATTTCCCGGAGGACCCGGCGTAGTATTCCACCTCGCTTCCGTCCTGCTCCGACAGCCGTTTTACGCCGTAGTCGAGCCAGTTGCGGACATCCGTAACGCGATTGGTCCACTCGGGCTCTTTGTCAAACCGTGTAATGAGCTTTCGGATCTGTTCAAAAATGCGCTTTAATTCAGCTTCGTCTGGTTGGATGCCGCTCGACAGACAAGCCCGCAATTCAGCCAAGAATGCCTTAATTTCATCGGATCGCGCGGGGGCGACGATCACGCGCGCGTAGGTCCCAGGCGTAAATTCGATTTTACGCAACGAGACGTTAACATTCTCGATCCGCTCTTTTATGTCTTTTTCGTCCTGCTCTAACTTGCTCTTGAATGCGGCCAGACTCAAAATGAGTTCCTGGTTCAAGAGAGAAAAGAAGCGTTCTTTGTAGATGGGCAACTGTTCCTTTTCAATTTGGTTAGTCAATTTGACGAACCCTGGCCCGTATTCGATTCCCGCCTTCAGATCCTTCGTTTCTTCAGGGTATGCGGTCAGGAATGCCTGCATCTCGGGCAGCAGGAAATTTGTTGCCTGAGTGATGATGCTGGTTTGGGCGTTAATCTTATTCTGGATCTTTTTCTCAACCGCCTCTTTAGCATCTGCGATATTGTCGATGGTGAGCTTCTTTTCTTCTTGTGAAGCAACAATGCCCTCTACGGCTTCGGCAAATCCATCAGGTGGTCCTTTTACCAGTTGCCGTATTTTGTTGACTACTTTCTGATTGGCTTCTCGTTTAGTTTTGATGCCGCCGATGACTTGGTTGAGATTTGAGATCTTCTCCTGCCGTTCGGCGAGACGTTCTTTGGTTTTCTCCAACTCCTTTTGAAGCTGGCGGATTTTGTCGTTGCTTGCAGTGAGGGAGGCCTTTTCGCGATCCAGTCGGTCAATTTTCTCACGCTCGATTGCTGGGTTAATCGTGGAAAAGTCGTCTACTTCCAAAATGGCTTCGATGGCGGCGATTTTGCGTTTTGTAGTCGAGACCTGTTCGTCGGCTTGGTGAAGCTTCGTCTCAATGGTTTTGATTCGATCCGAAAGGTTCTGCACCTCCTGCATCAACGAAGCGAGTTTCGCCTGGGTGTTCCAACCAAGCACGTAGTGGGAACGATCATCAATGCGTGCGGAATCGTCTTTGACATGCCTATTACGGTTGCGGATCAATCCTTCCACGGTAATACCAAAATCAACATCGTTGAGCTGTTGGACGTTTGAACAACAGACGTGATTGAAGCGCTGAGCGATTTCGGATTTGACCCAGCGGATCAATGGGCTGTCTTCCTTGAAATCAAGTCGCGCTGGTACCCGCCGCGGATCTTGCATGATTTCCGGTTTCGACAGTTGCGTTACGACGGGAACTCTAAGATAAACGAATCGTCCGCCGAGATGGGTTTTATTTACAAATGAAGTGACGATTGAGTAGCGGCTCTCGGGCACAAGCAACGATATGCCAAAACCATGAAGTAATCGCTCAATCGCGCCTGTCCACTGCTTGTGTTCAGACTTCACCTCGATGAGCTCGCCGGCGAATGGAAGTTCGGATATACCCACACCAGTGCCATCGCAAATCGCCTCGCGGATCTCCAGTAGCTGGTGAGGGATTAGGACGCGAGTATTTCGTACGCTTTGTGCCTCCCGTGCGACTTGATCCCGCTGCGTTTCCAATTGCCTCTTGTTGACAGCGACATCCACACGTTTTTGTTCCTGAGCCGTCAGATTGCTCGACACCATTCCTTTTTCGATAAGCAACTTGTGTCGCAATGCAGTGAATTGGGCTTCGGTATTGATCGCAGTGCTGAGATCAAGAACTCCCACATTGCCTTTGATTTTGTTGAGAGCTGCCTGTTTAGTGTCGCGCAGTTTACCGGCCTCCTCAATCTCTTTTACAATGTCGTTAATCCGTGCGCCGACCTTATCGGACTCAATGGCACGAACCAACGACACCTGCTGTTCATTATCGGAATTCTGCGCAGTTTGGAGTTCCGTCAATTCTCCGGCGCGTTTGCTTTGCTGGGCCTCCAATTCCTCATCGTTCGCCACACGTAGTGTCAGTTCCTTATCAGCGTAATAGTATGGGACGAACTTTTTCAAATATTCGAGCCCCTCCCTGGTTCTTTCGGCGTCCTCAAGTTTACCGAAACGTTCGGAAATCGGACGAAGAACCAATAGTTGGGCTTCCGCCCGCTCAATAGCGCTCCAACATCCGCTCAGTTGTGAGAAGTGGGGCTTCAAGTGTTCGTTGATAAATCTTGGAGTATTCGAAGGCTCCAAGAGATGGCGACGAATAAATGAGTTGAGGTCGTTCACTTCCTTGACACCAATTACTTGGTTGAACACTTCCAGAGCTCCTTGCCCTTTAATGCAAAGATAGCTGCGGAACTTCGTCTCATAGGCGGCGAATGATCCACAGACCTCGAAACCATGCATCTGCAAGGTCCGCTTTACGTCTCGGCCGGTGCCGAGTTGGGTAAGATGTTCTTTGATATTCCGATCCTGCCGAGCGACTAGATAATATTGGTCATATTCATCGTTTGAAACCCACAAAATCTGAGCCAAGGTCACATCGACCCCTGTGATCTCATTGGAGAAAACTCCCAATAAAATTGACTGTTCTCCCTCGGAACGGTGGTATTTGAGGATCGCGGTTGCTGAATCCTCCTGGCTTGAAGAACTGTAAGCGCCTCGGATATATGTCTTTTTCGTGCGGTCCCGTCGAGTGGTCTTCATCTTTTGATCCAAGGATGCATCGTTGTATGAGAGTTTTGCCGGAGGCACCAATAAAGTGCGGAGGGCGTCAGCGGCTGTTGACTTGCCAGTTCCGTTTCCTCCAGAAATCAAAGTCCACCGGCAATCTGGTAAAAGCCGCTCAATCTTGCCATTGAAGGTACCCCAATTGAGCATTTCCAATCGCTTTAAGCGAAAGCCGGGGAGTGCAACGAGTCCGTCAGGTCTCTTGATTGGAATTAGCTTCTGCATAGGTCTTCAATCGGGTTTTGATTTCTTCGAGCTGCCCAGGCCCTAATTTTGCTTTGATGATGGGCTTAACCTCGTACGTGTCCGGGTCCTCGGATATCTTTTGAAGAAATCTAAGATCGACCAGCTTTTGAATTGCTGATGTCACTCGGCTTAAGTCTCGAACTTGATTCGTTGTCTCAGCAAGGAACGCCGAAACAAGATCCTGAAGTTCTCCCTCGGTCTTGGTGAATCGGGTTGCGTCGGGGGACGATGTATCAAACCGGCAATATTCTTCCCTTAAACAAACCAGCAGTAGGGTAGCCTGATATGTAAGTTGGCGTCGATGCGTCAGCCGCGGGATGCGATCAATGCCTTCTATTTCCAATTGGCGTAAAAATGCGAAGCCTTCTGTCTCATCAAAGACAAACTCAAGCCCGATTTGCTGAAAGTAATGACTGATCTGGTCACGGTGAATGCGCATGAGTTCCCAATCCTCCTGGTCTTTGCGGTAGACGGGTTCTTTCAAAAGCCGCGCTTTTAGGAAACTGAGGGGTGTGAATTCGATGGCATTCATTGGCAAAAGAGCACTCTGGGAACCAGCCAGCGCGTTGGTTTGGGGCCGGGAATCGTAATAATCTGTTCATCCTCGCCAACAAAATGTTTGGGATCTTCCATAGCGATAATAAGGTATCCCAATACTTCCATCATGCCGTATTTTGGAGGAAATCGATCAAGAATATGTTCCAGAGTCTGGGTTTGATTATCCGACAAAATCTCTTTCACATTGCGTCTCATCTGCTCCAAACTTATGTGTGCCAGATTTGAAAACGCTTTTAACTCTTCTTTGCTAATCCGGTTGTCCGCCACTTCCACCAGACCCAGCGCGTTCATCTCCGTTGGCGCCTGCCACAAGGGGCGGTTCATGGCATTGTAGAATTCGTCGATCTCTCCGACTTCGAAAATGGGTTCGACGGGCGGACTGGTTCTCACGGCGATCGCGAATGCCTGAATCTCCTGAATCAACTCGTGAACCTTCTCACGGTCCGCGGTGACACGAGAATCCAAAACCCGTCGCAAATTGGTCGCCATCCGCTCGGCCGATCCCAATACCTTTTCACCTTCAATAAGCAAATGATGGGGCAGATTGCGCAAAAGCGGAGATGATTTGAGCTTTTCGTTCAGCTGGTCTAACGCCAGAACCCGATCCATGGCGTGCTGGAACTTTTCACGTCGCTCACTGGATAATAGCAACCCCCAGAAGGCATAGAATGATTGGCCCTGTTCTGAACGTCGAAGGGTATCGTTGGCGTCCAGCATATTGCCTAAAATTGTTCCTTTCGTGGCGCCAGGCTTCGCATGCTGTTCAGCAATCGATTGAGCAATTCGTTTTAGGTTATCTTCGACAAGGCGAAAGTCGCCTAACAACTCTCTTGCCGTCGAGAGTATCTGCGCGAATCTTTCATTGATTTGAACCCCTGAGTAAGTTGGCGCAACTCCAGAGGCGCGGATGCGGTCAATTTCCTCTCGGATCCGGGATTCATCTGCTTCCAGCTGCTTGACCCGCTCGTTGACGTCCGTGGTGGTATTCCGCAGCAAATCATCAAGACCTTTGAAAATACTGTCCAGACGCCCCTCCGTGCCTACGAAACCGGCTGTTCCCGCCAACTGTTCCATCCATAGCAGCGCTTTCTCGGAGCCGGAAGTGAGTTCGAATACCGGCTCTGAAGAGTCCTCTAGGAAATACCGACGTAGATACTGATGGGCATCATCACACCAAACTGATAGGTATTGCGTGGTCGCCATCGGATATTTGTCCGGTTCGGCATCGCGAAGTTCTTCCAAATATGTTTCCAAAATGGCGCGTAATTGCCCTTCAGGAACGATCGCGCGATGCTGAGCCTTGAAGGCATGGAATAGAAACCCTAGAACCATCGCTGCATTATCCCCGCGCAGCAGGTCGATGGCGGGATGCGCCATGAACGCTCGAAACTCCTGATAATCCATCTATTTGTTGTTCTTTTCGGCGTAGCCGACATTTCTGGATTCTACCCCGACGACACCCATCAGGTTGTTAATGGGAACCACCTTGCTGTTGATCTCGAAGATTCCAGCGAGTTTCATTTTCAGCAGGTGCATCTCTCTCAGAATAGAGATGCCAGCGTCAATTGACAACCCTTTGCGTTTAATTCATGGTTTTTTTACGGTCTACATTTCCCCCTATTTACTGGATCGTAGGGCCGGACGACGTGTCCTTTACCACTTTTCCGGCTTAACCGCCGCACCACTAGCTCCCCCAACGTGTCGTCGGCTACCGCCCGACTTAACGCTTTTTCCTGCGGCTATCGGGATGCAGTCCCCCTAACCGGCGTCCAGCACCAAAAAGCGTTAAGTCGGCCGGTATCCGTTTTTATCAAAACGGGCCGACACGTTGGGGGGACTGTTTCTAAAATCAGGCGCTTCGCGCCAAATACTGGTCTGCCGGAATGGCGACCGTTCCCGCCAGGGCAGGGATGGACGACGGATTCACTGCCGATACGACTGCTGGAAAAGCGTGCCGCGACTGCCGCGCGGCCACCATTTGTTGCGTCTTTACGCAAAAAATCCATTCTGCCGCGATTTGCGCTCCGGGTGTATTGTCCGATTCGGACTCTCCTTTCGGATTTCAACACCAGCCGCCATTACCTCGCCAGCGTGCCCCCATACACCCTGCCGGCGCCGCTTCGCGGGTGACCGCGGAGGTCTGATGACACGGGACTTTCCCACGGTCGCAGAAGTGGCGGCTGGTCTTGGAATCGGAACCCTGCATCATCATTGGAGAGCGCGAAGGCTGGGGCAGTCCCCAGCGCTTTGGCGTATCCAAAGAGGACCAGCGCCAGCACATATATATTATAGGCAAAACCGGCACCGGAAAGACCACGCTCCTCCGGAACCTTATCATCCAGCATATCGCTCTGGGCCATGGCGTGGGCGTCATTGACCCGCACGGCGATCTTGCGGAAGAACTCTTGCGCCACATCCCGCCAACGCGGGCTGATCATCTCACGTATTTCAATCCCGGCGATCTCGAATTTCCCATCGGCATGAACGTGCTCGCGAACGTCGCGCCGGATGACCGACATCTGGTCGCCTCTGGGATCGTGAGTGCTTTCAAAGGCATCTGGCGCGATTCCTGGGGACCGCGCCTGGAATATATCCTCTACAACTCCGTAGCCGCGCTTCTCGACTGCAAAAATGCAACGCTGCTTGGCGTGAACCGCATGCTGGTTGATCCGGTGTTCCGCACCAAAGTGGTTCGCCAAATCAAGGATCCGTTCATTCGGGCATTCTGGGCCGAGGAATACGAAGCGTATGACGACCGCTTCCGGCGTGAGGCCATCGCGCCGATCCAGAACAAGCTCGGCCAATTCCTGCTAAATCCAGTGGTCCGAAATATCCTGGGTCAGGTGCGGAGTCGCGTGAGCATCCCGTTCATCATGGACAATGAACGGCTGTTCATTGCGAATCTGTCCAAAGGAAAGCTCGGTCACGAGAAAGCGAACCTCATTGGCTCGCTTCTCACCACGCAATTCCAACTGGCAGCCATGGCCCGGTCGAATCGCCCCGAATCGGAACGCCGCGACTTTTACCTGTTCATCGATGAGTTCCAGAATTTCTCGACTGACGCGTTTGCCTCCATTCTGGCCGAAGCTCGCAAATATCGCTCATGCCTGATTTTGTCCCATCAATACATCGATCAGCTTTCGCTGCCGGTGCGCCAGGCCGTGTTCGGCAACGCCGGGACTTTGATCTCCTTCCGCATCGGATACGCCGATGCGGAAGTGATGGAAAAGGAATTTGGCCATACCGTTCCGGCGTCAGCCATTTCCGACCTCAATCGCTTTGAAGCCGTGGTGAAGCTTCTCGACGATGGCACGAACAAGGAACCGTTTCGGGCAAAAACGCTGCCGCCAATCGAAAACCATGTCGGGCGCAAAGACAAGCTCATCGCTCGATCGCGCCAGCGGTTCGCGATGAAACGTGCGATGATCGAAAACAAGCTCAGCCGCTGGATGCGGCCATTAACAGCTGTCACTAACAGTTAGCCTATGAATTCACCCCGTTTACCGCGTTTCCAGCGGTCAGCCGGCGTTGAGCCGTTTCGGCTCACCGAGCGTGACAGAGAAATCATCCGGCTGGTATATCGGCATCGCTTTTTGCGTTCATCACACATTTGCGCACTCGTTCCCGGCAGCTCGCAACAGGTATTGCGGCGTCTGAAACTGCTGTACCATCACCGATACCTCACGCGTCCCCGTTCGCAGATCGAGTTTTATCATTACGGCGGTCCCCGCGAAATCGTATACGGCATCGGAAATAACGGTGCATCACTTTTGAAAACGGAATTGGGCACGATGTTCCGTGACGTTCCCTGGGATGAGGAAAAGGGATCCGTCAAAAGAGTTTTTCTTGAGCATGCGCTGCTCGTCTCTGACATCATGGTTTCTGTTGAACTCGCCTGCCGCCAGCATGGCGTTCGCCTGTTGACCGAACAAGATTTGGCAAAAGCCAACTTACCGTTTCGGTGGAAGATGAATCTGGCGGGACAGACACTCAGCGTCGCTCCCGACCGGGTGTTCGCTTTAGAGTTCACTGGCGCGGATGGAAATATGCGCCGCTCATATTTCTTCTTGGAAGCTGACAGAGGAACGATGCCCATCGTTCGCAAGACGATTTCGCAGACCTCTTTCTATCGCAAGTTGCTTGCTTACGAAGCAACCTGGGCTGGAGCTGTTCACGAGACGCGTTTCGGCTTCCACCGCTTTCGAGTGCTCACAGTGACCACGAGCGCCAAGCGAATGCAGTCAATCATCGACGTATGTTCCCGATTGAAGACAGGCCACGGCTTGTTTTTGTTCGCTGACAAAAGGATTTTGCATTCACCAGCAGGTATCCTTTTCTATCTCTGGCAAACTCCAAAACCGAATAAGGCGTGCAATCTATTGACGTAAACCGACCGACATTATCTCTCCAATGGAAGCCCTTACCAGGAAAACCAGAATATTGTTGGCTTGGTCATCATCTTGACTCTTATGGTTTCTCCTGCATAACTGTCATGGTATGAACATTACTTCAATATCTGCCAGTGGCCTTCGACGTGCGGCTACAATTAAAGAAAAAATTGAATCCCTTCAAAAAGAACTCTCTAGAATTCTCGGAGGAGGCGGCACTGGGGTTGGTAACGGAATGTTGCCAATTTCGATGACAGAGAAAAAGCATGCGGGGAGCAAAATGAGCGCAGCAGGCCGCGCACGCATCGCGGCAGCGGCAAAAGCTCGCTGGGCGAAAGCGAAAGCAGCCGGTAAGAACCGACTATAAGAATTGGCCACACAGAAAGCCCGCAAGCTGATTTCGCTTGCGGGTTTTCTGTTTTATTGGTGCATACTTTCGTATGAAAAATGTCACCACTTTGCGCGGCATTGGCAATTCCCCCAAAATTTCACAATTGCAAGGCCCAATGCTGCAGTCACCCATCGCAACTACATTTTCGGTTCGCTAAACTCCAACGTGAAATGGAATAAACATACAGAGCCTACGTAGACTTTTCCGAGATACAATGGATGTTTCAGTTCACGGAGTTCATCCCGAATCCAACACGCAACGAGGGAAGTTTTGGAATAGTCGAGAACAATGCACTCTCTGCCATCGAAGCGGCTGGGGCCATTATACAGCCGCCCGCGAATTGCCCGAATCCCGAATGGGGTGAGCTTGTTCAGAAGGATTCCCCTTTTTCTATCAAAAATTTTGCCCTGCCAGACAAGCAGTCTGATGATTTTAGCTATGGAATTCGCAAGAAAGCTGTTGGTTGCAATCAGCGCGTAGCCGCTGGCGTCGCCATCCGGTATTCCGCTTGCCGAGCTTTCACGGAAACGCGCATCAATCTCAGTCCATGAGAGGTGCAGCAAAGTATCAACAATGTTGCTCACAGTGTGCGAGTTCATTGATCGTATCGGCATTATCCCTACCCGGGAAAGCTTTTTTACAATCTGGTGCCCTGCCTAAGAACAATGCGCTTTAAACCTTGTGCCGAACACTGTTCATCGGTAGAAGTCTCGTGTGAACTCGGCAGGGCTACAGGATTCAAGTCGAGAAAGCCGCTGGACGGATCAAATTCTTGATCAGATGCGGCAAACGGGCGACCCTCTCGGCGATACCACCGTCGCCGCTATATTCCAAGAGCATGGAATCGAAGCAGTTAATTCACTGTGGGAACGCATCCGCCAGCAAAATTTCATTTCACCCGAGGGGTTGCCCCCTCAGATTTATTCTTATCTCCAACAATCCTCTCAATTGCCGAGTTGGGCAGATCCCAAATTGATCGCGCAAGGCGAACGATTTTTCGTTGATCGCGGAATTTTTTGTTTGGTGTCGCTTTTGTGTGCCAGCTTGCCCGAGTGCTACGTGCTACCCAACGAGGCGGCAGTGCTCGCCACAACTGGGTCTTTAGAAGTTCACGCTTACCGGCGAGTATTTGAAACCACGCAGTTGATTGTCGATGTCATGCGCAATGGAGGTCTGAGAGAGAATGGAACCGGGTTGCAGGCCGCCCAGAAAGTCCGCTTAATGCACGCCGCTATCCGCCATCTCATCCTTAATGCACCGGGCCAAAACGAGGTAACGACTGTGCCGGGATCATTTCCCGATATCGCCCGAAAAATGCCACCTTGGGATGTTACCCAACACGGATACCCCATTAACCAAGAGCACATGGCGTACACGCTTCTCACGTTTTCACATGTCGTTCTTCGATCATTTTCTAAAATGAAGATAGAAGTGGCTCCGGAAGAAGCCGCAGCATATTTGCACTGTTGGAACGTCGTCGGTTACGCGATGGGAGTAAGAGAGGATTTGCTTGCCATGAATCTAAAAGAAGCGGAATGCCTCTTTTCGACCATTCGGCGAAGACAATTTGGACAAAGCGCCGACGGCACAGCCCTGGCCGACGCTCTTGTGAAGGCCATGGACAAAATCATTTCCCGCGAAATCATGGGTTGGTTTTCTCATGCGACGGTCCAAAGATTCCCACCAGTTATCATGCGCCAGTTACTGGATCGAGACGTGATAAAGATCCTAAAAATAAAACCCCTGACATTCTTCGAATGGCTGATGATGATTGTTCTCCGAATACTGGTTGTGATATTTACGTGGGGGTATCGCAAGATCATCGTGTTCGCCGGGCTCCGCTTCGGAATTCACGTTCTGAATTCCCTCACGAGGATTCCACCAAAGTGGCGTGCGAGCCTATTCAACATCCCAGATAAACTTCGGCAATATATCAACCTCGGTGACGCATGAGATGAATTGTCGTCCAAATTGCCTTCTGAGTGAGTTTCATGGCACGCCGTTGGAGAAGTTTTTCACCTCCAAACGGTGGGGGATCAATCTGGCATTAATGTTTTTGGTCGGTGCCATTGTGGTGGTAATCCTCGGACATTTAGCCAAGGCTAATGCACTAAATCGTCAGATTCTCCTGACATTACAACTTGCGAGCGGGCCGCAACCACTTGATCCCATCAACCTCATCGGAGGATACCTTGCTCAGGCGAATCACGGATTTTTGTATTTAATTGTCGCTCCTTTTACCGTGATTGCGGCATCGAAATTCATCGAGAGTGCGAGCGGAGCGTTTGAGACACTTTGCTCGGAAGGCCGACTCCGTCGCCGAACGTATGGGGCCATTTCATACATAAACCGTCGCAGATTTAGATTCCTGTGGTGGTTCCTGCCTCTGTTGTTCGTTTTGGGAGAATCTGTTATCGAATTCTACGGCTATCACAATGTCGAGGAAACAGGTTACGTTCAGGCGCCGTGGTTAGCGGAATGGCAGACGAATTTCTACAGACGAAATGGCTGGCAACTATTGTTGGCCCGACATGAAACAGGCGATGCCGAAAGAGAAATTATGCACGCCATGGAATCGGCGTCTGTGAATACAATCGGAATGTGGCACTCCAATCAATCCCTCAGCTTTATCGACCCGGCAGATGCGATTCCGGAGCTTTGGCCGGAATTAGCGCGGAGAGGAAACATTACTCTCAATCTGACGAACGCGTACTCTCGTCATCTTTTCGACATGCGCGTAAAAATCTCCGCCTATCCCGCGACGCGGCTGGAAAGAGCGGTTCATATTTTATTCGTAATAAGCCTGCTGTCGGTCGAGGGCACATTTCAAGGCTTTGCGGCTTGGGTTTTTCTGAAGGCCATCTTTTGGATTTTAGTTACGGGACGCCTGTTGCCATCTGCAAAATGCAGGGGCAGACAGAAAATAATGCCCAAAGGCAAGTTGAGCATCCTGCTTAAGGATCCTCGAAAGCATTTCGGACTTTCAGATTTGAACGAGCCCTACAACTGGCTCGTGATGTTGATTGCGATCAGCGCATTCGTGTTTCCTTTGGTCATCATAAGCGGCCTTCCGCGCATTGCGCCGGGGGATTTTACTGCGGCTGTCCAGGCCTATACTTCCTCCGCGCTGGTAGCACTCTTGGCCGCGGCGCCAGCCGTCGTCCTCGGCCTTGGGCCTGTATTTCTATTCAATCGTCGACTCAATCATTTGAGGCAACAGGAGCTAGCCGCACTAAACGCACAGTTGGAGAAAAGCAGGAAGGACCCAGATCGTGAATCGCTTGAGGCGCAAAGAGAACTAATCGGTGAACAGACCTGCTGGCCGAAAGAGGATGCCACCTTCAAATTCTTGTTTGCGGCCACTCTTTTCTTTGCAGTGATCCCCATTTTTTTACATTTCAAATATATTCCGCCCAAGCTTGAGGATTAAGTCAGCGTAGTGCGAATTTGCGATCACGGCTGTAAAATGCTCGCGGATTGGCTATACCACGTCACGAGCATATAGGTAACCAAATAAAAGCAGATGAATACAATGACTCGAAGGAAGGCACTCGGTTTAATGATGATCGGCGCGGTTGTGCCGTCAGCGCTGGCAACGAATCCTCCAGATTACTTGTGGGGCACCTGGGTGGTGAGATGCCCCAACGGCCATGACGACATCGTGACCGGCGGCACGGCCCAGCATAAATGCGAAAAATGCGGCGTGCAGGTATTCAAGGACGGCAAAGTCACTGTTGTTTGTCCCAAGGGGCATGCGAATGAAACTACGTTACATGGCAAGACACAGAGCGTGATATGCAAAGTTGCCGACTGTAAAAGTGAATGTTGCCGCAAAAAAATTGGCTAAAAATAAATCTGCCAGTCTGGGGCCTGGTTGAGGAATGTTCAGTCAACGACGATCGCGGCGCATGTAAATCAACTAACACCCGGAGACTGTGCGAGATGAACCCGAGCAGAAGCAGCATGCCGAAAGGTCCGGCAATTCCTTCGGCGCGATCCCAATCTTTTCTTTGCCCCGCCAGAACCAAAAGTGCGCGGGAACGATGCCAGTGGCCAAGCAATTCATTACTGATGGATTTGCCGAGAAATTCGGGAGTTAAAATGATGGGCGACGATGGACTTGAGGGCATTCAGATCAGGTCTGCTACAGTCATCTTGTCTATATCCCGTTCCATTTTGCAGAGCATCCGAAACACCTTTTCGTTTTCCGGCGGGCTGTGTTGTGCTGCGATGCCCTCTTTCATGACATCAATAGCAATACCGGCAGCAGCAAGTGCAAGGCGCATCTCCTTATTAGCCGCCGCTACTGCGAGCACAGCCAAAATTGATTTAATTGCAATCGGAATCCATTGGTCGAACTTTCTCGCGAAACGGCTCTCTCGGTACGCTTTCATTTGGCGCTGATATTCAGCACTAGCCAATTGGATCCGCTTCTCCGCAGCCGCCGCGCTCTGCTGCCGATCAAGCTTCGCATATGTAGCCAGGCTTGATATTAATTCGTTGAACGGTATCCGAACGTCAGAATACGACTGTCGCAGCTCTTGAAATTCGTGGACGGTCAATGACGAGACTCCCACCGGAATCGCGGTAGTGGCGATTGCTGCTACTAGCAGTCCTTCACTTTCGCGGTTTACCGTCAGAGGCGACAGATTTAGCGCGTCGAAAGATTGTACGGCATGCGGAATTTCAAGATCGGTAATCGTGTCCATGCCTGTGCGTTTTGCGATTCGGTCAGCAACGTAGGATACGATAAGATTACTGGCTTCCTCATTTGCGGGAAACGTATCGCCAACAAATGCTGAGCGGCCCGTATACGGGTTTCGAACTTCGCTGGCCAGATCATATTCCATCAACAATCGACGGACCCGCTCCTGCAATTTCGCACTACTGAGCCATGCATCTCCCGTCATTGTGGCGTTTCCACGGTCGTTGAAATGAAAATGTATAACTTTATCCGGCTTGCGCTCGGCCTTATCCCGAATCTTGGCAAATGCTTTTTTCAGGCGATCAAAGTTCAGATCATCAAAGTCTTTGTCGGCATCAGTCGGAACAATTGTTTTGATAGCCTCCGGCATCACTTCAATCAATTCACGAGTGCGCCGTGAATCGCTGTGGCAGGCTTCAGGGGGGATGATTCTTTGAATCCCGTCAACCAGCAACAATATCGAGCGCAGCCAGTGCTGGTCTGGTTCGAACCTCGGATAATACAAAACGGGCAACATAGCGCATGTGAGCTTGAACCAGCTAATTTAGGTCCGCAAGAGCAGAACCAACTGAGCGCATTTGCCCAAATACGCAAATTCTCCAGTCTACCGCCTTTCCCTTTTCTCCGTAGGATGGATCCCGGAGACGGTTCATTTCTTCGAACCGTCATTCGCACGTTAACAATCCAACCACAGGAGCAGTATGTCCAAATCATTGTTCGTTAACTTCAAGGCCATCAAGGCGGCCATCACCATGGAGCGGGTTCTTGAGCACTACGGCCTTCTCCAGAAATTCAAAAAGAAGGGCGACAGCCTTTCCGGCCCGTGCCCCATCCACAAAGGAGACAATCCGACGCAGTTTCGGGTGAGCATCAGTAAAAACATCTGGAATTGCTTCTCGGAATGCAAACACGGCGGAAACGTTCTCGACTTCATTGCCCAAATGGAGAATGGGAGCGTTCACGGTGCTGCGCTCAAAGCCATCGAATGGTTCCACCTTGATCCAGACGTCATGTCAGGAAAGTCCGGCAGCGGTGACGACACTGAAAGCGAACGAGCCGATACCAAGCCAAAAACAGAGCCGAAGCAGAAAAAGGCGGAACAGCGCCAGGAGGATACCACCGGCCCGAACAAGCCGCTCAAATTCCGACTGGAAAAATTGGAACGCAGCCATCCGTATTTGGCGGATCGCGGTGTTTCGGTCGAAACGCTCGTAGACTTCGGCGCGGGATATTGCGCCAAAGGCATGATGGCCGGACGCATCGCCATTCCGATTCACAACGTGAACGGTGAAGTGGTTGCGTATGCCGGACGCCTCACCAACGGCGAGCCGAGCGACGAGAATCCCAAATACAAGCTCCCGCCGGGATTCAAAAAATCGCTGGAGCTATTCAACATCGACCGGGCCGGCAAGGAATCCCCTGATGAGCCGTTGGTCGTCGTTGAAGGCTTTTTCGATTGCATGAAGCTCCACCAGGTGGGCCATAGAAAAACTGTCGCCCTCATGGGAAGCTCCATGTCGCCGGCACAGGAAGAATTGATCCGTGAGCACACCCATGCAAACAGCCGGGTCATTCTCATGCTTGATGAAGACGAAGCCGGCCAGGCCGGGCGCGAGGATATCTCGGCGCGGCTTTCCCGGTTCTGCTTCGTCAAAGCACATGTCTTTCCCACCTCCGGCATGCAGCCGGAGGACCTGTCGGCGGAAGAACTCCAGGAGATCGTCGGAGGTGCCGTTTGAGCCTCTACGCCGGCAATCGCACGAAGGCCGGAGCAATGGTCGTAGTCGACGGCGAAATTCTCGAACTTCGGCTCGACTTGCGAAACCACAGCCCGACCGGGTTTGACTGGGGCTATCACGGCAGCGGAGCGGCACAGCTCGCGTTGGCCATCCTCGCCCATCACTTGGGCGGCGACGAGGAAGCCCTGAACCTCTACCAACGCTTCAAGTGGGCGGTGATTGCGGAGCTTCCGAAACATCGTTGGCTTCTCACGAGCCGGGAAATCGACGCGGCGCTCCAGCGGATTCGTGAGAGCGAAGCCAACGGACGCTGTCCGGCAGGTTAGAAAGGAGACCTCCATGGACGTTCATTGCACCACCTGCGGAGAGCCGTGGGATACCTATCACCTCTGGCACGAGGCCATCTACGAGACAGGCTTAAACGAAGAACAGGTTCAAATCTGGAAATCGCTTCCGCCTGGCGAGAAGCTCAATGACTGCTATCGGACGCAGTTCCGAGCAGCACGATGGGAATTCGGCCGGAGCGTCATCAACGTCGTCCGGTGTCCGTGCTGTCCCAAGGACGCCAAACCCGATACCGAGCGGCTTCAGACCAAAGCCGCCTTGGAAGACTTGTTTGGGGAGGACGAGGACGGACTGGCAGCGACATTCGAGGACTTTCAGCTATGAGCCCCGAATCACTGCCGACGGCCAAGTTTCGCCCGGGCCGTATCGTTGCCACGGCAAATGCCCGATCGCAGTTGGCGGAGGAGGACATCCTTGCGGGCATTCGCCGGCACCAGTCGGGGGACTGGGGCGAAGTTCATCCGGACGATTGGAAAGCGAACGAACGGGCACTGGAAAAAGGCGCGCGCCTTCTCTCTGTGTACCGCTCCGCTTCCAATATCCGCTTCTACATCATCACGGAAGCCGACCGCAGTTCAACAACGGTCCTGCTTCCAGAGGATTACTGATCACCGGCTTCCCTCTTTGGAGTGGAAGCCGTTTTGTTCCGCCCACAAGGCGGCGCTTTCTCGCTGAAAAAGTGCCGCCCTGCTTCCAGCGAGATATTCCAAACCAGAGAGAAGCGACCGCGTGGCGGTGGGTGGCGGAAAGGAGACAACATGCAACAACTTGAATTCACCGCTGAACTTCGCGACAGAAGAACATACCGCAGCCTCAAAATTGAAGCTGATGGAGACGGCTGGGCGGGGAAGATCAAACCGAAGATCCGCCTCAAGGGCAACTGGCTGGAGCGGGCGGGGTTTAAGGCCGGTGGCAGGGTGAAAGTGACTTCCCTCACCGTCGGAGTGATGGAACTTCGGTGCGAAGATGTGGGCTCGCGAGAAACATGCGAGGAGGTCAGGCGATGAAAACGAAGGCGCCGCCAAGCGGCTTCCGCCAAATCCTGGAGAGCATTTCCCAACGGCACGAGACGCGGAAAGTCTTTGATGCATTCGTTCGCTTCGCAGCCTGTGCGCTTGCCGCACAGACCCGCGAGGTCGAATACCTCGAAGAAGTGAAGCATTGGGAAAGACAGGACTTGGATTTGTTCGGAAAAGCGCTTGGCTCCCTAGTTCTCGAAATGGAGGGACGGCCCTTTGAGGATGTGCTTGGCGGATACTACTTGGAATTCGCGCTTTCACACAAAGGGCAGCAATGGGGTGGAGAATTTCATACCCCAAAACCAATCTGCGACCTCATGGCGCAGATGACACTCGGAGACGTGGAGTCTCTGCCGAAGGATCGGACGATCACAGTCTGTGAACCGGCGTGCGGTGCAGGAGCGATGATTCTGTCGCTCGGCGAGGCATGTCCGCCTGAAGTCAGGCGGCGGCTCAGGATCACAGCCATAGATGTATCCCGAACTGCCTGTGACATGACATTCGTAAATACGACACTATGGGGCATTCCCACGCGGGTCATTCACGGAAACTCGCTGTCGCTAGAAATGTGGGCCGCATGGTCCAATATACACTGGCTTCTGCCATGGCTGTCATTGGTGCCCTTGCACCCGATTGCAGCAATGTGTCCGCCGGGACCACGAGCGGACATCGGTCAGGGAGAACCACCCACAGCTGCCGAAGTGGAGGGGATCAAGAATTCGCTTCACCAGGGAGAATTCTCGTTCAAATGAACCAACCAAATACTCCTGCTGGAAATGCCGTCCTGCTTCCAGCGAGAGTATCAAACCAGAAGCAACCCGGTGACTCGGGTGGACGGCGGAAAGAGAGTATCGATGAGTGAGCCTAATTCAAGAATATTGCCGATCACGTCGAAAAAACCCGTATATTTCACAAAGGAATTCAAAGTGGTGGCGCTTCGGCAATGTCTGCTACCGGACGAAATGAAGATTTGTGACCAGCCGCAGCTTGCAGTAGACTACTGGCGACTTCATATAGCCACACATCCGTATTTCAACCCGGAATGTGAATGCCTAGTGGTTCTCATGCTAAACGTAAGGAAGCGGGTGCGTGGACACCAAATCGTCAGTATGGGGACTATGAACACCGTTCTGGTGGAAGCTCGGGCGGTGTTCCGAGCGGCGGTGATCGTCGGAGCCGCAGGGATTGTTGTGATGCACAATCATCCAAGCGGGGAGCCACATCCGTCGGATGCGGACGTAAAAGTGACACACGATCTAATCCGCGCAGGTCAGGTAATGCAAATCGAGGTCGTTGATCGCGTGATTATAGGAAACGGAAAACACTGCTCTTTGCGAGAGTTGGGCCATTTTTCGTAAATCCGAAAATGTCGATAGTGAGAGGCGATATAAATTGATCGCCTCTCTTTTGTTTTGTGAGCTCGCAGATTGAATGCTACGGTTCGGAATTTCCTCACTTGCTCGCACTATGAACTTTTTCTTCTTGCCATTATTTTTCAATTGTGTAACGTCGCGCAATTCAGGCTCCGATGGGGATCGGCTGAAACTAAATTCTGGTTTAGGCTGTTGGCGGCATCTTATTCAAGATGATCTGTTGCAAGAGGCAAATATGCAGCGGAAATCTGGGCGACGGAAATGGTCTCTCATTCCGCGCAAACCAGAAATCAATATTTCTCCCCGATTCCATGTCATACACGTGGTCTAACTTTGGACGTAAGAGACCCATTGAATACACGTTTTTTCTCGGTCGCAGAAAATGCTCCCTTAATCGGCCCCCTTTGACGGATTTTAGTTCAGCAAAATCGACACTCACAGAAGGAACTACCGTGGACTATGTGGCGCTTAAATTTAAAAACGTAACCGCTTACCTACCGGCAGATGCCACACTAGCTATCTCTAGCGGGAAAGGGATCAAGCAAACCTCAGCCAAAGACCGTATCAGGAACGCCAAAGCTCAACTTGAAGAATTCATTTCTGCAATCGCGGAATCTATCCACCAAAAGTTGAGTCGCTTTCCGGCTGGTGGCACGCCAAGCACGATTGAACTTTCTTTCACAATCGGCTTCTCTGCAGAGCTTGATGCTTGGGTGATTGGAGGAAAAGCAGAACAAGGTATTGAATTAAAACTGATCTGGGCTGGGGCTTCAAAGGAAAAGTGATCCTGATATGTTGGGATTTAGTCTTTATTCCGCACTTGTAACGGTCGATTGCGGCAACCTCGCCGGCCTTCAAACAGGTTGGGTTTTTTCGGATCAGGGCCACATCTTAACTGCTGCTCACGGTTTGGAGCAATCATCCCTGCGTGTCGGGGACACGCTTTCGGTTGTACGTCAAAGTGATCGACGGAACTTTGAAGTAAAAGTATTAGAGATTGGAAGCACTATCCACCGGGAGTTGGATTACGCCATTCTACAGGTTAAGCAAAAAGCCGGAGCGGTATTTCGTTATCTGCCAGCAACAATTGAATGGTCCCGGAACTTTGGTGGAATGGCATTTTTTGGCGGAGGATATTCTGATGCAATCGATGGGACTCCAACTGAGATCGACGGTAAAGTGATTAGTCGTGACATAAGGCCTCGCGATCAGCGAATTCAACTCTCGGTCCAAGCTCCTTTTCCTGCAGAAGGTCTCAGCGGCTGCCCGTTACTTGATCGCAAGTCCGAACAAGTTTTCGCATTACAGGTTTCCCAACCAGAGGCAACGTTACACATGTTGCTTGCTATCCCGCTTTCACACATCGCCAAACATTCTCAGCAATTCCGAGAAATCATAAACAGAATGAGTGGGAAGGGAACAGCTTGGGACATCTTCCAATTAGATGCTCGACTCTTACCAACGCCAAAAAGACCCAAGAGCGAGGTGCGTATTGCCTATCTTCTTCACCCCTCTGACACGGAAGATCATGGGAATAAACTGCTTGTGCATTTGCAGGAAAACTGGAAGCCATTTCGTGACCGTATCAAAAGCACCTTTGTGTCCCTTAATAGTCAACTCCGATACACGCCTGAGTTAATTCCTGAGCTTCACCTCGCCGAGGTTGTTAACACAAATCTTGGCACCTACTTTAATCCGAATTTCGTTGATGCACCGGGCGATATTGAGAAGGTGCGATGCGTTTGTGATCTTTCCGAAACCGTTGAGATGAATACTGGTGGTCCCCTGCCAACTGGAATCTCTCACCTAATCGGAATCACACTTGGAACTCCCGGAGAGACATTAAATGAAACGGCAGTCTCTAACCTTGACTGCTGGTTCTCCCTCCCCGGAAACGACGCTCGCCGCTTCTCTAACTGTTTATTCGACATAATTGAGGATATGTTGATCGATAGCACCCTCTTCTATTCGACCCGCATTCTTCAAGATCTCTACAATACACCGGCCCTAAAAGACGCTTTCTCGCAAGTGAAAGTTAGTTACGCAAATACCTACCGCCTATCGCCATACGGCATCAAACGTCCGATCCCGAATATAGGTTATATCTCTCTTGCCAGTTGTTGTCGCCCCTCATTCGGGGCAAACGTTAATCTACAGCAGCTAAACAAAATCTGGCACCATTTTGTTGATGATTTCCTGCTGCAATCATTACAACCGCGGGAAAAAGAAGCGACACCCAAAATGTCACGCGATCTAATTTTTGAGCGGATCGTGCAGACCCCAAACATTGGAGGCCAGATCAATCGCAGCCATTTGCGCAAGCTCCTCGACAAATTCGAAGCCGACGATGGTGAATTATGCGCGGTGGCTCTGATAAAAAAGCGTCCGAAAGGGCCTGACGAAAAGGTAATGAGAAACCTTTTCAGGCCAATTCAAAAACTCCGCCCGAACCGCCCTCGTCTTTGTCGTCAATCCGAGCTATCGCACCTCCTCTGCTTGCAACGCTATTTACAGGTTTTTTTCTTCCGTTGGCGTCGATCTAGACCATTTCAGTAACTCGCATGAACCATTTCTCTGCAGTTTTGGAACCATTTGGCCTGCGCGATGCGTCAGGTCTAGACAATAAGTTCTATCACGATCGAGTCCGGCACTTCCTCGGCGGTCTTCGGGCTGTATTACGGGACGACAAAGAAACAGAAGTCTTCTTTTCTATACATCTTTGCTTTCTCGTAGATACGAGTGCCGAGCGGCTACTTACCGTCATCTGCAACCTGCGTCGTGAATGCTTAAGAGAAGGCAGAGTGGTTCCGTTTACCGCTATCCTTACAAAAGGACGAGCACAGTTTCATAGAATTGCCGAATTGTTCACAAATCACCAGGGAGAGAAACCGTGGCGCCCTCCTTCTATCACACAAGGGGAGTTTTGCAACGACGTAGCCTCGGCATTGTTTGGAAGGTTGGCAAAGATAAAGGCTATTGCAATTGCTGTTGATCCTTCAGTGGCTTCTGAACTCAAGTCAAGTAGAAGCAGGCTTTTTGAGAGTCACTTCATAACCGATTACTCGCAAGCCCGCCTGAAATCATTTACGGACGTTTTATTCCGACCTGAGGACTTAAGTAAACCCGATGTTCGCGAGAACATACTGAGAGAATTCAGACAGACGGCCCTCCGGTCGCGAAAGCTCGGTCGTTTTTTTATTCCGGTTCTAGTAAATTGGTGCCGCACTAACCAATTGCTGCCTAACCCGCCTCCTAAAGGACCTTCTTTGACAAAATATGCGATCGATCAACGTCTGGGTGGCGTCCGAGACGGGATTGGCATCGAGGTCGTTTATTGTGCCCTACTTGAACGACTTGCTTCTCAGGATAAAGATTTGACGATTCATGGTAGTCGGAGCCTCCTTCAAAGCCTTGCACAACATCGATGGCTGCGTGATTCTAGCAGGTCTGATAGCAATTCCTCCCGCTATGCTCATGAACTGGTAAGTGAGGATGCTAAAAGGTGGTTCGCAACCAAGCTAAGCGATATCGAATACGATGAGCAACCTTCCAAGGCCGCTTCAAAAATCAAAGCTAGCAAATAGCATGCTTGTCTCGTTCGTATCGAATGAGATATCTACAATTGACGTATTGTTAGTTACATGAAAGAATTGGATTGGGGGGGGGGTAATTGAAAGCCTGTGCCTCGAAGAGAGGATCATCACAGACAAAAGGGACTAAGTGGTTCTTTGAACCTACTGAATCAATCTACTATTGAACTCAGTTTACCCAGACATATAGCTAAGGCGGAGAGTTCCAAAATCGGTAAGCCACCGAGCCGAAGCTTTTGTTGCTACCACTGTCGAAGTGGCATTCAGACGATGCTGTGACGACTGGTTTAAACGAGCCGTTTCGAGCGGCCGGCGAGATAGATTACCACCCTCTTATGCATGACCCCAAGCTTCTTGGGGTCATTTTTAACTCGAAGCTGAAACCCAATTAATATATCATGCTAGTAAGAGCGTATCCGATTAAATATACACTTTTTGCTTTTTGTGATTGACATACTGGATAATGCACACTAAGGACCTAGTTTACCAGATCAAATCTGCTCTTCTGGGAGCCTTTGGGATCGGGAAAAAGTTGTTCGCCGTAAACCATTCAACGCGGAGAATTACTCTATGGAATCAATGCCAGTATTGGAACAGGAACCGCAACCCCCATCACCTACAACACACACTACAAAACCCCTTCCGTATATCGGTCCGCGCTCCCCGCAGGAGTTGGCCATCACCATTTGTGCGCTAGGAATTCTGGCGTTGTTCTTTATGCCATGGCTCACTGGCACCAGGGACTACCTGAGCGGTTTCACCCTTTACGAAGCCGATGACAAATTGAGGCTCTTGTGGATCATCCCCGTTTTGGCAGTGGCCACCCTCATTTCGCTCCGAAACGGGAAGACCCTCGGCAGAATCGGAACTTTAACGGCGGTCGTAACGTGGTGCTCCATAGGTTCGGTCACGCTCAAATCGCAATCGTGGTATGGAAAACCCGGTTTGGTCATGCATTGCACCTCATTGCTTGCGCTCGCCCTGTTCGCCTTCTCGGGCAAGCAACGGGTCGCCACCTCGCTCGACTTCGTGGCCAAAAAATTGCGTTCCCGCAAAGCAGCCATCTTTTCGCATTGGGGAACGCTCACCGCTGACTGCCATTTTGCCACGAAGGAGTTTTATTCCGAATTGGAAAGCGCGATCAACGCCAAGCAATGGCCGGGAGTCGAAGTGCTCCGCATCGACTATTCCGAAGCCGGGCTGCTTTCCCACAAACGCGAATACCTGCGTGTGATTCGCCAGCGCCAGTTGTTTGACATCTGCGCCGCCGTTTTCGGAAAGGATTATTTCTTCAGCGTGCGCGAAGCGGAAATTCCCGCCGTCGTCACCGTGCGTGCGTTCCTGACCGTGATGTTCGGGACACTTTTCATTTTAAGCGTTCTCATCCAAACGTTCGGGTTTATCTTCGGCTCATTTGCGATGGTGGTATTAACTGCTTTCGGTCTTTGGTTCCTGTTTAACATTCTGAAGCTGGGCCTGACTAGACTCGATTCGATGCTCTTGCAGTTGCCCTCCATCGGCCCCGTATATGAAGTGCTGTTTCGCCGGGATACGTATTTTCAGCAGGATACCCGCATCGCATTTCTCCAAAGTGTCACCGAACTTGTCAAAAAACACGTCGAAGAAGCGACTTCTGAAAAAGGACTGAAATACCTTAACTGCTTTGAGAGTCAGCCGATCTTGGACGGGCTGTATAGACAATACCGTCTCGAATTGGAGTATCCCGCCCCTGCTTGAGATATGGGCAGACTCGATGAAACCGTCAGCGGGCAATTTGCGAAATGGGAGAATCGCGGGCGCGGCTGGCAGGTATGGCCGTATCCGGTTTCACCTGAACCGCCGTTTCGTCCGTTCTGTTTCCAACTGCCGCGTCCGAATCCTGAGATAGACGACGGGCGCAAGCCGACGTTTCTCAGTTCCATTTTCAGCGGTATCGAAAAATCTCTGAATCCCAAGCCGCCAGTCATTCCAGAGGAACCCGAAGCCGAGCCGGAACCCGACATTCTGGAACGTGAGCCGCTCATTGAACTGCGGGCAATCCTTCCGAGCGATCTCGATATTCCTGAAAAGGCATTCGCTACGTTTCTTCGACAACTGAGCCTTTGCCGCGAACCGATTGCCTTTGAACTTCTGGGCACATCGAAAGGTGTCAATGTCCAATTTGCGGCACATACAGAGGATGTTTCAATTCTGCACCGCCAGTTGAAGGCGTATTTCCCGGAAGCGACGTTTGTCTCGGGTGAAAGCGGGTTAGAGCAGGAATGGGAATCGTGCCAGGCCGATGACGCTTTCGTAGTCGAATTCGGACTGGCGCGTGAGTTCATGTTCACGCTCGCCAGGGACAAAATCGATTCCTTCATCGGCATTGTGGCCGCGCTCTCGGGATTGAGATCGGCCGAAATGGCTTTGTTCCAAGTGCTTTTTCAATCTGCGCAAAAGCCATGGGCAGATAGTATCGTGCGCTCCACCACTCGCGACGATGACAGACCTCTCTTTGTGAACGCCCCGGAACTCACAAAGGCTGCGGAAGCCAAAGCCAGTCAGCCTCTGTATGCCGCCGTGGTGCGGATTGCGCTTCGAACGCCAAGTGAAGACCGCACTCTGCAAATCGCACGCGAACTCGCCGCGTCACTCTCCGCTTTCGCCAATCCTCAAGGCAACGAACTCATACCGCTTCGCAACGACGAATACCCGTTTGAAGAGCATGTTGACGACATGCTGCGACGCCAGTCCCGGCGTTCCGGTATGTTGCTCACAAGCGACGAATTGATCGGTTTCGTCCATTTGCCGTCGAGCGCCCTTCGTTCGCCAGCGCTTGTGCGGAAAACGGGAAAAACGAAACCCGCGCCGGCAATCGCGCGGCAGTCCCTTGGCGTATTGCTTGACCGGAACGAACATGCTAGCGAAACCGCAACCGTCCATCTCACGGCAGAACAGCGCACCCGGCACGTCCATATCATAGGTGCGAGCGGCACAGGCAAATCCACGTTACTTTTCAATCTAATCCGGCAGGACATCGAAAACGGACAGGGCATTGCAGTCCTCGATCCGCACGGCGACCTCATCGATCGCATTTGTGGCGTGATTCCTTCCGAACGAGTTGGCGACGTAGTATTGATTGACCCTTCGGACCCGGAGTATTCCATTGGCCTAAATATCCTCTCGGCGCATTCAGAACTGGAAAAGAATCTGCTGGCTTCGGATTTGGTCGCCGTATTCCAACGCCTCTCCACTTCCTGGGGCGACCAGATGAATAGTGTCCTGCAAAACGCCATCCTTGCATTTCTGGAAAGCGACCGAAGCGGCACTTTGGCCGATCTCCGCCGGTTCCTCATCGAACCTGCGTTTCGCAGCGATTTTCTGAAATCTGTCCATGATTCGGAAGTCGTGTATTATTGGCAAAAGAGCTTTCCGCATCTCACGGGCGGCAAATCCATCGGTTCAATTCTGACCCGGCTCGACACCTTTCTTGCCCAAAAGCCGATCCGCCACATGGTGTCGCAACCGGAGAATAAACTGGATTTCGCTACCATCATGGACAGCAGCAAAATCCTCTTGGCAAAGCTGCCGGAGGGACTGCTTGGCCGCGAGAACTCATATCTATTGGGCACGCTCCTTGTTTCCAAGTTCCAACAGATTGCCATGAGCCGACAGGCGCAGCAGATATCCGCCCGACGCGATTTTTGGCTCTACATCGACGAATTCGCAAATTTCATAACGCCATCAATGGCTGAAATCCTTTCAGGGGCGCGAAAATATCGCCTCGGCCTCACGCTGGCTCATCACGAACTGCACCAGTTGGAACGCAACAAAGAAGTGGCGAGTGCGGTCATGTCACATCCATATACTCGCGTTGTATTCCGCGTCGGGGACGACGATGCGAAGAAACTGGCAGAGGGTTTCTCATATTTTGAAGCCAAGGATTTGCGCAATCTCGAAATTGGTCAGGCTGTTTGCCGAGTCGAACGGAGCGATTTCGATTTCAATTTGAGCGTTCCGTTGCCCGAGCCGGTGGATTTGGCAGTGGCGGAGCCGAGACGTGCGGAAGTTGTCACGGCTTCGAGAAGAAAATATGCGATGGCGCGGGCCGACGTGGAGGCGCTTTTGGCGAAGTCGCGGGCCACAACACCAACACCGGAAGAAAAACCGGCAAAACCTATTCCAATTACGCCGCCTGTGGCAACACCCGCGCCACCTGCAAAGCCGCCAGCAGCGATGCCGCCGTCCGTTGTTACGGCACCGGCGAAGATGCCGAGCGAGCCGGAACAGCCAAAGGATTTAGGCAAGGGCGGAGGACAGCACAAAGCCATTCAGCAGCGCATCAAGAAAGCGGCGGAAGATTTGGGATTTAGGAGCATCATCGAACATCCAATCGCCGGGAGCAAAGAAGGCATCGATTTGTATTTAACACGCGGAGGCCAGGAGATCGCGTGCGAGATTTCCATTAGCACCACGATTGACCATGAAGTCTCGAACGCCTCTAAGTGCCTAAAAGCCGGTATTGCAACGGTTGTGATGATTTGCCTGGACGACGCACGATTGCAGAAGATCGCCGCCGCCGTAGCAGGCAGCCTGGGGCAGGAAGTCTCGGCGCGTGTGGTGTATTTGAAGCCAGACGCTTTTATCGAGTATTTGAAATCATTGCCTGCGTCCCCGCCGCAGACCTCAGAAAAAACCTATGCCGGATACAAGGTGAAGCACTCTCTTCCCAAACTCTCGCCTGAGGAGCAGAAAGCCAAAGAAGACCTTGCCCACAAGCTCCTTTCCGAGGCACTCAAAAAGAAGAAAAAGAAATGAACTGTTTGCCTACACCAGCAGCTTCGGGGACTGATCCTGCCAACGACTTCGAGCGTGCTTTGGTCGATGATTCTCCCGCACCTGGCGCACACATACAGATTATTCCAGCCGCTCCCAATGCTCGCCACCATCTCGTCGCCGTGTGGGTCACACGCAAAAAACCCATGGTCTATCGGCCTGTTACCGCAGATGCAAATCCACGATTCTGGGTTTCCGGCTTCGCGCGAAATGTGCTCCTTGGCCATGTTGGTGTTGATTAAACCTCTTGTACCTGATCATACCTCCCTACCAATACGTGTCAAATGTGGTGCCACCGTTTCGGGAAAAGAAAATGTTGCGCGTGTTCGCTGCCGTCGTCACTTCCGCGCCAGAAAGAAGACCGGCCCGGTGACCTTGAACGGCGAATACGTCTCGATAATACGGATGCGCAGTTTGGTCAGGCTCATTTCAGGCTTCTCCTCTGCATTGAAAACGGTGGGAGGTGCCACACCCAATTCTCGCGCTGCCTCCACTTTCGATTTGCCAGCCTTCTCCCGGAATTTCTTTGCCAATGCTGCTAGCTCTGTTTCCTGTAACATACGTTCCGTTTTCATCAGCCAAAACGAAACAGAAAATATCCATTTTAGCTACTTTTTTCTTGAACTCTGCCCATGATTTTTGATAGGAAGTAGTGCTATGAAGGAAAATCTTGTCTTGAAAAAATCGGTTGGCATCTGGATTCGTGTTTCGACAGATGACCAGGCCAAAGGAGATAGCCCCGAGCACCACGAAGAACGTGCCCGTGCATACGCCAAGAGTCGCGGCTGGGACGTGAAGGAGGTATATGATCTTGCCGGACAAAGCGGCAAAGCCGTCATGCAGCATCCAGAGTGCAAGCGCATGATGAAGGACATCGAGCGCGGCCACATCTCGGGTCTAATCTTCTCAAAGCTGGCCCGGCTCTCCCGCAACCGCCGCGAGCTCGAAGATTTCTCCGAATATTTCAAGAAGCACGATGCCGACCTCATTTCGCTCTCCGAAGCCATCGACACCAGCACCGCCGGAGGGCGGATGTTTTTCCATTTGCTCGGAGTATTCGCCCAATGGGAGCGGGAGGAGATCACGGAGCGCGTGAACGCTTCTGTATTGACCCGCGCGAAGCTCGGCAAATCCATCAACGGAAGCTCCCCGTTCGGATACGAGTGGAGGGAACGGAAGCTCGTCGTGAAGGAGCCGGAAGCCGCCATTCGCCGGGAGGCATACCGGCTGTTTGTGGAGTGCCGCAGGAAGGGTCAAGTGGCGCGAGAATTGAATGCCAAGGGATACCGCACCCGCGAAGGCTCAATCTGGCGGGATACGTCTATTGCACGAATTTTGGAATGCCCGAGCGCAAAAGGAGTGTATTTCTTCAACCGAGTGCGTCAAACCGAGAAATCCTGGAAGGTCGAGCCGAAGCCGGAGAGCGAATGGGGCAAAGCCGAATGTCCGCCCATCGTCACGGAAGAACTCTGGAATCAGGCCAATCAGATTATGGAGGAGCAGCTAAAGGCCTGGAAGAAGCCCGGCAAGGCCCCCACGCACCTCTTTAGCGGCTTGGCGCATTGTTCCTGCGGCAACAAGATGTATGTCAACACTCGGACGCCCAAATACTTCTGCCGGAAGTGTAACAACAAGATTCCCATCGTGGACCTCGAAAACATCATGCGCGAGGAATTGAAGAGCTTTTTCAGCCAGCCTGAGCGCATCGGGAGGCATTTGCAGGAAGCCGACAGGAATTTGGCGGAGAAATCCGTCCTGTTGGAAGCCCATAAGGGCGAAATCCAAAAGCTCAAAGATGAAATTGCCAAGACCCACCGGCTATACCTCGCGGATCAGATATCGGTTGAGGGATTCGGAGCCATAGCCAAACCGGCCGAAGCACGCTTGGGCCAGCTTCAAACGGAGCTCCCTAAGCTTGAAGCCGAGGTTGACTTCATGCGGGTGAACAAGCTATCTGCTGATGACGTGATGCACGAGGCCAATACGATGTATGACCAGTGGCCGACTCTGCCCGTTGAGGACAAGCGGAAGGTCATGGAAGCACTGGTCGAAAAGGTCACCATCGGGAACGGCGAAATCGACATAACCTTCTCGTGCGTGCCTTTTTCTGAAGATGTATGCAAAAGCCAACAGAGGCTAGGGCCGGGGTGAGGGTTCGGGTCCATGGAAAGGAGGTTCTAATTTCTGCTTGGAAAACATCAGAGCCTCACGTCGGCTCCTACATATTCACTTCGTCGTGGCGTGGTCCTGTAGCCAGAACACGTCGGGATTGCTCGGAGAGAACGTGGTTCCGTTCAGGTTTTGAACCAGCGTGATGTCCCGGACAAGCGGCATGGTGCGGCCATCGAGCCAGCGATGAATTTCTGAATGGCCGTCCGCGAACGCAAACCCCGCCGCTCGATTGTGATAATAAGCCGGCCAGTTCACGATCACGTTGGGAGCCGCGATCAAGTAGCCGTTCATGCTCATCGCAAACCAACCATCATTGATGCTGTCCTCGTTTTCATCCAGGAAAACGAACAGCCTGGACGGTTGGCTGATAGTGGAGAGGCCGGTAAACGTTTTGTATTGTGAATTGCCTAATAAGGCGGCCCCAAAACCGCTGCCATTCGGGCCTCCCATGAAAGGGTTCATGGACATGCTGCGGATTCGGGGCACTCGTTGTCCGTGATTGTCGATCACCGAGGCGCGGTCGGCCGGGCATTTGAAAATGGCGGGGGATTTTCCGCAGTACGGCCAAATGGGGCTTTTGGCCAGGTTAAAATTGATATCGTAATTCGCCGGATTGTTGGCGGCGAAATCCATGAACCCGCCCCCATCCCATTCCGGACCGGAACCTCCGGCAAACGAAGCCATGAGATGGTCCCTGTTTTCGTCCGGATACATCCGCCAGGCGATCATGAGTTGCCTCGTGTTGTTCATGCAGAACACAGCCTGGCTTCTCATTTTTGCCTTCGTCAGAGCGGGCAGGAGCATCGCCGCGAGAATCGCAATGATCGCAATGACGACGAGCAATTCGATCAGGGTGAACCCGCAAGAGACGAGCCGGAGCCTGCGACCGGCGGCTGGATCGCGGCCTTTAGAACAAAGCGTATTCCGCTTCATGGCGCAGGAGGCACTTTCGTGCTGCGTGGGAGTTCTGAGCCGAATCTTTTCACGTCCGGCGCGCCGCGTCAAGGGAAGTTGCCAGCTCCTTCGCAGAAATTTATTCACAAGGAGTTAATAACTTGTTTGGTGTTTGCTTGCCCGAACTTGGCGGGCCATGGTTGTATAGCGGGGCAGGATGAGCGCGAAGTTTTGGAACCGGTTGTCGTATGAACGCGAGCTTTGGCAAAAAGGCATCGCGCTGGTCGCCGGCGTGGATGAAGCCGGATGCGGGCCGCTGGCCGGACCCGTCGTGGCCGCTGCCGTCGTGTTCCCCTGCTCCTGGGCTGAAACCGGTCTCTACTCGAAACTTCGCGGCCTCAACGATTCCAAGCAACTCGACGAAGAACAGCGCGAGAAATATTTCAACGCCATCACCACGCACCCCGAAATTCGTTATGCCATTTCCGTGGTCGATGTCGAAATGATCGACCGCATCAATATCCGCCAGGCTGCCTGGCGCGGGATGCAACAAGCGCTGGATCAAATCACGCCGAAACCGGAACACGTGCTCGTGGATGGCCTGAAGATTCGCTGGCTGCCTTACGCCCAAACCGCATTGGTCGAAGGCGACGCCAAAAGTTATTCCATCGCCGCCGCCAGCGTGCTGGCCAAAGTGACGCGCGACCGCGCGATGCGCGAATACGACAAGCTTTATCCCGGCTACGGCTTTGCCGAACACAAGGGCTACGCCACGCCGCAACATTACGCGGCGATCAATGCCCAGGGCCCCTGCGCGATTCATCGCCGGAGCTTTTCTCCGTTCAGGCCGGCGGAAACCGAATTGGATTTGTTCAATTCGGAAGTCCCGCCGCAAAATTCCGCGCAGGCATGAATTTGCCGACAGTCATCAAGGAATGGCTGAACAAAAAGGAAATCCCGCGTCACCTCCAGCACGGCGAACTGGGCGAGCGCGCGGCCAAAAAGCATCTCAAAAAATCAGGGTTGAAATTTCTCACGGCGAATTTTCGTTCCGACCGCGGGGAAATCGATCTCGTGTTTCGCGACGACGATTGCCTCGTGTTTGTGGAAGTCAAAACGCGTTCCTCCGAAGATTGGGTGCGTCCTGCCGCATCAGTGAACAAGCGCAAACGGCGGCTTCTGTGCCAGACCGCGTTGGACTATCTGGAGTTGCTGAAATATCCGGAAGTGAAAATCCGTTTCGATATTGTGGAAGTGCTTCTTCAAGACGGCGCGGTTCACGAAGTGCGCCATTTACCGAATACCTTTGCCATGGAGAAACCGTATCGATACGGGTGAATCCATTGATCACAATTGCTCACCGGCCATCACATCGGTTTCTTTCAACTTCAACGGAAATGGCTCCAGCGGCATCGGCCGGTCGTGGTTCAAAAATGTTTCGCACACGCGAAAAAAGTCTGATTGCGTCGTCACGCGACGGATTTGATGCAAGAATTGGCCTTCCGCGTCCACGCCTACGCCGAAATAATTCATGTACTTCTTCATCTTCTGCACCTGTGCGGATTCGGTGACATCCGGCGAGCAAACCGCGTCGTAAAGCGCGCGCACATACGCCAGCACATCGCAACCGCGCGGCACAAACAACGTCTCGCCGCGCTGGCGTTGGCGGATTTGATGGAACAACCACGGATTGCGAATGACTCCGCGCCCAATCATCAGCCCGTGCGCGCCGGTCAGTTTCAAAACGTCTTCGGCCTTCTGCGCCGAATACACGTTTCCATTTGCCAGCACCGGACATGGCATCGCTTCGACGGCTCGCGAAATAAAATCATAATGCACTTCCGTGTGATACATTTCGTACACCGTGCGCCCATGCACCGTGAGCAAATCAAGCGAGTGCCGTGCAAAAATTGGCAGTAATTCGTCGAACACGTCAGGAGAATCAAAACCAATGCGCGTCTTGACCGTGAATTTGATTTTCACCGCGTCGCGCAATGCACCCAGGATGGAATCCACACGATCGAGGTCACGCAGCAAACCGCCGCCGGCGCATTTTTTGTAAACCACCGGCGCCGGGCAGCCAAGATTCAGGTCCACCGCTGCGATGGGATATTGCTGCAACTCGCGCGCCGTCCGTACCAGGGATGGCACGTCATTTCCGATCATTTGCGCCACAGCGGGCCGGCCGGTCGGATTTTCGGTGATGGACTTGAGGATGTATTTCTCGAGATTGGACGTGGAGTGAACGCGAAAATATTCGGTGAAGTAAACATCCGCGCCGCCGTAAGCCGCCATGAGTTTCCAGAACGGCAAATCGGTCACGTCCTGCATTGGCGCAAGCGCCAGCATGGGCGTCGTGGCGGCCAGCATGGCCGCGAATTGCTCGTGACGATCCACGGAAATAATTTGATGCAGCGGACGAAGCGGGGCAAACGGAAACGAACTGCTTCAGGAAACCGGCATTCCACAGGATGCCGTCACCAGCAAAAGCATGGCGCTAACGCCATAAAAGTCAGTGTTCAGCCCCGATAAACACATCGCGCCGTGCAGGTCTCCGCGACCACCACCTCGGTCAGCAACGGCAGTTTCGGCTTTAATTTCTTCCAAATCCAGACAGCCACATTTTCGCTGGTCGGATTCTCCAGCCCGGCGATTTCGTTCAAATAACGATGGTCGAGTTTTTCCCAAATCGGTTTGAACGCTTCGGAAATATCCGCGTAATCCATCACCCAGCCGAGTTCCGGATTGCATTCGCCCGCGACGGCAATTTCCACCTTGAAACTGTGCCCGTGCAGGCGGCGGCATTTGTGGCTTTTAGGCAATCGCGGCAGCAAATGCGCCGCTTCAAATTGAAATGTCTTTCGTAATTCCATAGCACTGAAAACCGTTTTTAACGCAAAGACGCAAAGGCGCGGAGCCGCAAAGGTTCAAAACGTTGCGTCTTTGTTTCTTTGCGCCTTTGCGTTGAATTCATCTCTCAAAATCAACCCACGTCACCAAATCGCCCAGCGTGGCCCGTCCGTCGTGACGCCAGGTCAGCGGCGGGTTTTGCATCTGGCCCAGCGGGCAAATGCGCGTCACCCCCCAGGCGGCAAATTGGCGGGCCAGCTCACCGGCCTTTTCCTCGCCGGCAGCGATGCCGACCGTCGACACTTTCCCGCGCACGGAATCGGCGTTTTCCAACGCCATTTTCAAATCGCTCACGCCTTTCACGTGAATGAACCGATTGAGGCAGGAAAGCTGGAATCGCGCATCGGCTTCGTAAACAACTGTCCACGCCGTCGAATTCTCGCTGCGCCAAAATCGCGTATCCGGCGAATGCGCGGCGCGCACTTCGTAAAACGCGCGGCGCGATGCAATCGTCGCGGCCGTTTCCGCCGGCACCTCACCGCGCGGCTCGGTTTCCTCGCGCCGGGCCAGTTCTTCGGCGAGCATTTCCGCGAAATGTTCCACGGCCACGCTGCCTCCATGCTCCACGTAAATCACATGCGGCGAGAGGCAGCCCAATTGGTTCCAGGCGACGATGTCCGTCGCGGCGCGCGCGATCGTTTTCTTCACCTGAAATCCGCTCAGCGCGTCGCCGGCCACGTAACCGAAGCTCAGCCGGTGGCCGTAGCCTAAAAATCGCGCGCGCAAAGGCACATGATGACGAATCGCCGCGAGCGCTTCATCACTGCCCGTGGCCGTGACGCAATCCGCTTCTTCGAACAGGGCCTTTTCAATGTCCGCCCGGCCACCGCGCCATTCGGCAATTTCGAGACACGCGCCCAGCTTCGGTTCCGCATCGTAAAGCGAATGAGCGAACAAGCGCGGCACAAAGGACGCGCCGCTGGCGCATTTGACAAACTGCGCGGAGCGCGTGAGCACGCCGAGGGCGATGCTCATCAAAACTGGATTGGGCAGGTTGCCCGCCGCGATGTGCGCGATGAATTCAGGGCCGCGCGCCATCGCGCCGCGCGAAAGCTTTTCTTCCGCGCTGGTGGCTACCATATCATCCAAGCGCCGCGCATGGCCGAGTTCCTGTTGGATCAAGATGCTGAAATTTTCCGGCGTGAATTGCTTGAAGAAATTGTCCAGGCCGTTGGCCAGCGTCGCGCGCGAAAAACCTGTGGCAGCCGGGCCGTTTTCCAACGCCAGCTTGCGAAACGGATATTCCGCGTCCAGCCAGTTTTCCGCCACGCTGCAAAGCATTTCGACGCGCGTCTGGGTGGAGCGCCCGGCGAGATACATCTCGCGATTGCGTTTCAGTGTCTGGCACGCATCAGTGACCATCGCGGCGGTGAGCGTCGCCTCGGGCGGCAAATCGGCGAGAAAATAATTGGGCAAATTCATGCGGATTGCGGGTGGTCACGCAGTCATTAGCGAACAACCGCGGGGTTCAGCCGCGGCGGCACGGCCAATCAATTCAAAGCCATCTCCGCGCCGGACTGCCAAATCCTCCGTTTGAATGGTCATCGCGGAAAAACAGTTTGCGAGATCGAAAATCCGCAGCAATCCGGTCTCGCCATCGCGCACTTCCCTGCCAGTTTCCGGGGAAACAACTTGCGCACGGGCCCAGGGTGGAAAGTGAAAACAGCGCCCTTCCTTCGCCCCTGCACCCTCGACACTCAGATGTTGATCATATGCCTGGGAACTCAATTCGCTCATGCCATATTCACAAACGATTTGCGAAGGAGGAACACCGAGGCGTTCTGTAATCAACGCGTGCAATTCGCTCTTGGGCAACGTGCGCGACTGGTTCTTATAGCCGCCGGTTTCCATCACGCCGGAACCGACGGGAAGTTTTAGCTGAAGATTTTTGTCCGCGAGATAATCCAGTAAATGCACGAATGAAAACGCGGTGCCCAACAGCAGAACCGGTTGGCAATCGCGCGAAGCACGCTGCAAGGCCGCCACGGTTTCGTCAAAATTCAGCGTCCAGGAACTATCGGCGGCAAGCGTTCCGAAAAAACTGTTTTTGGGCGCGCTAGAATTCCGTCGGACAGTTTCAAACATGTGCACCAACGACGAATTTGGCGCCAGTGCCGGCGACGGCGTGAGAATCGCAACATTTTTTAGCGGCTGAACGTGAAAGCAAAACCACGGCAGCAATGAAGCCTCGTAAACCGCCAACGATTCGGCATTGTGAAAATGCCGGCTCGGCTTTTGCGCGGTCGTTCCGCTGGAATGAAAAACGTCGGTGCGTTTTTCCGGCGGCAGGCAGGAAATTTCGAATTCCTTGAAAGCGGCCGTCGGCACCGCGGGAATCCGGGTCCAATGCGAAATGGAATGCGGGAAAATTCCGCGCGCTTCGCAAAGCTTTCGGTAGGCGGGATTGTGCTGGAATTGCAGCGTGAACAGCATGATCGCCATGCCGTTGAATTCAATATCGGCATGCGCCTGGAATGCGGGGTTCTCGCGCTGCTCGCTCGCCAGCTCACCGGCGCAAATGGCGATATAATCGCCCACACGCGCCGCAAAAATAGAAAGTTCGGATGTCATGCGGTTTTTTTGTTGGGCTGGTTTTCCGCCACAGCCCCGGAATTATCTACTCGCGCAAAGGCGATTGCGCAAGAGCTTAACCAAACGACTTCAATGATAGCCGGACCTGGCCGCCCGACTGTAGTGGCACGGGCGTCTCGCCCGTGCGAACAGGTACTCACGGGCGAGACGCCCGTGCCACTAAAAATGGCGGCTTAAGCTCCGGTTTTCAACTTCGCGGCCGCCGCTCTCATTTCGGCGATGTGCTTTTCGGCGTCCGGCGAATTGGTCACGTGAACGATTTTGCCATCGAGACCGATGAGAAAGCTGACGCGATGGTCCATCGATCTTCCCGCCATGCGCACCCCATAAGCATCGGCAATTTTTCCGTCGGTGTCGGCGATCAACGGGAAGTTCAGGCTGTATTTCGAAATGAACTTCTGATGGCTTTGGCCATTGTCAAAACTCACGCCAATGACTTCCACATTGTCCCCCTTCAAAGCTTCGATGTTGTCGCGAAAGCCGCAGGCTTCCTTGGTGCAGCCCGGCGTATCGTCTTTGGGATAAAAATACAACAAAACCACTTTCTTCCCGACATCGTCGGAAAGTTTCCAGGCATTTCCGTTCTGATCCGTGCCTTCCACGAGCGGCGCCTTGTCGCCCACTTTGGGCATCGAGGCCGCGGCCGCGGCAAGGACCGATGTGCCGGCAAACAGGCCGGCAACCAGTGCGATGGCGAGTGCGTGCAGTTTCATAATAGGTCGATTGTTTGATTGATTTTCAATGAATGGTGCTTTTCGATGTGACGCACGAACTCACCTTTTGGTTTCACGCAAATTGATTTGGCGCAGTTTTTCGACGAATTCCACGAATCCGTGGGCCTGTTTGCGGAGACGTTCGAGCAATTCCGGGTTTTTGAGCCGCCCGTTTTCGTCCAGCAAACCGTGGATTTGCGCCAGGAAAACGCGTTCGGGATAAATAAAGGCGTTGCGATACCCGAAAATCGCCTGAAGCTGCTCAATGGGCCGCAAGGCGCCCCAAATTCCCGCCGCCACCCCGGTGAAACACACCGGCCGGCGCTCGAAGCTCTCCGGAAATTTGAGCATATCGATGAAATACTTCAGCACGCCGGGAATGCCGCCGTTATATTCCGGCGAAATGACGTGGACGCCGGAGGATTGCAGAATGCCCTCGGCAAATGGCTGAAAGGACTTCGGCTTCTCCGCATAGCTCGAGGGCGCAAAAATTTCCGTCGGCAAATCCGCGAGATCCATCACGCGAATCGGCACGTTCAATTCGGCATAAACCTCCTCCACCTGCCGCGCTATTTTGCGCGAATTGTTGCCGGGACGGTTCGTGCCGATGAGTAGTGTGATCATGGCACAAGATGCGAGTATTCACTTGGTCTGGCAAGTGTACAACAAAAAAACCGCAGCAGCTTAAGCTGCTGTGGTGAATTGTATTTCAACATTTACTGACACGCCGAGAAGCTGGCATGCCAGAGCGTATTAGTGGTCTTGAGGAAGAACGCCTGACCTACGTTTATCACCGGATCGCCAGAATTCCAATGTGGGTTGGATGCCTGTCCATACTCATCGATGCTAAACGAACTTCCGTTCCACCTTTCCACCATATCATTGTCTGACGGATTTGCGGGGCCGGACGGAAACGCCGGAATGTATCCCAAATCAGCCTGCAATCCTCCAGCCTTGGGAACCATCGAACTGACGATTTGGTAATGATGAGACGAGAGAGGAATGTTCAGAGTTCCTTCGCGAACCAATCCCACAAAAGTCACGGTAAGTGCGCCACTTCCAACATTGTACAAAAATGCCCCCTCTCCCGGGGCCAAGGTCACCCCACCATTTCCACCCCAACTGCTCCCATCCCAAGTGTACTGCACATATGCTTGGGTCGGCACATCCCATTTCTGGATTACGCTATTGGCTGGAAGCGCCGTCCCGTCTGGCATCGTTCCGCTTCCATTGACGTTGAAAAGTCCGTCCAAGGTATTTCCATAGAAAGAATCCAATTGATTGGCAATCAATGAATTCGTTCCAGGTCCGTTGGTTAACGACCCGGTACCCACGGATACACGTGTGAATCCAATCGCCTGCGAACAACAGTTACTATCGCTCAACTTGTAAAAGCGATATGGAATTCCCGTTATTGTAGAGTCTGAAAAAGAACTATTGCCGGACGAATCCAAAGTCACTCCTGATAGGAGGGTCCAACTCGTCAAATTCGACGATTCATAAACATTCCAATCCGTGTTCGAGGAGCCGGCAATTTGAAATGAAAACGTGTCCGAAGAAATGGAGGGACTCCAAACCATTGGTCCGCAAGGCGGCGCCGGTGGAATCGGAGAATTTGTATCGGCTCCGATGAAAACAGACGAATCAAGAGCATCGTCATTCACATCGGCAATGACAAAGCGCAGTATATTCGTCGTACCCGGAGCAACGGACAAGTTTGCGGTAATCACCTGAGTCAAGCCGTCATATTGAATGTTCAAATTACCGCTGCCTACCGGGTTATCCATGTATAAACTCGAATTCACCCCTAAATTGACATTGCCCACTCCGGCAAAATCATCAGTTCCAACCAACTGCAGTGGGTTGCCGTTCAGGAATATGCCGAACCCATCATTGAACGACCCTACCCATTCATCGTATTCGTCGGAACCAAATTGGAAAGGAATGGATATGTTCGAACTCTGCGAGACAAACTGCAGTTCCAAAACGGCCGCATCCTCAGTCGTCGCGCCAATCGCCGCCGCTAAACCACTGTCGCCAGGGGTTCCCCACGGCGTGGAAATGCCATCTGTGTTATTCGGGCCATGCGCGTCCAGGATATTTCCGGAAGATAAAATTACCCCGCGATCCAAAGTTAAACCTGCGGCCTGACCATTGGTATAAGTTCCAATGGCAAATGGATGAGTGCCCTGAACGGAAGCCTCAATAATTTGAACGTTTGGTCCCATGATGAACTGCGCCATCGAAGTTGCATCCATCGATGGCGTCACGGAAATGTCAGACGCGCTGACGTTCCAGGAGAAAAACAAAAATAACCATCCCCATAAGCCGGCGTTTTTGATTAATAATTTCATAGTCTTGCTCTTCCTTTCCTATTACCCTTTTATTCCGCTCCGCTTTCACTCAGTCCACATTGACAGCGAAGCCTTTGCTTTCAGTTTCAAATTTGATTTTGAGTCAAAGCGCAACGGCTTCAAGCAAACCCACTTATCCGGCAACGACACCTGTTATCTGGAAGCGACATTTTGCCATGTGCGAGATGGCAAATTGCGAAGGGGTCATCTTGGTGCGGCATTTGAATTGCCGGCAAAAATGCGACGGTTGTTTAAAGCCGAGATCCAATGCCACTTTTTTCACCGAATCCCCGGAAAGCAATAATCTTTGAGCAGCGAACAACCGGCGCTCATTCAACCAATGCTGCGGGGAACAATGGAAGCTACGATGGAAGCGACGCTGTAATTGGCGGGTGGATATGCCACACAGTCTGGCTAATTCATTGGCGTCATAGTGCGAAGCTTTTGCCAGCGCCTCCCATTGTCCCTTAACCAAAAACATCTTTCCCATACTGCCCCTCTAACTTTTGAATTGCCTGATATATAAATCCCAGTTTCTCTCGCGCCACTCTACGCGCAAAACGATTCAACCTCGAACCGCGCGCCCCTTCAAGAAAAAATCAGCCAAAAAAAACAGACCCGATTGGTTAGCTTTCGGTGAGCAATTTTCGGTACTGTTGCTGAATCCGGGCTATTAGTGGAGATATTTCCAAGGTGTGTGCGTCAATTGAGATTGCTTCGACCGCTCCCAATGAACTCAGCGAAACAAAAACTCCTTCGGTGTTTTTCAGATCCACGATAGCAACATTTGATTGGATATCTTGCAAGTTGAGCATTTGGCAAATCTCCAGCACGACGGTTCGCGTCACTCCAGACAAAACACCGCTCACGAGTGGCGGCGTGCATACGACGCCGCCGTCAATCCAAAACAAATTGCTGCTGGCGCCTTCCACCACGAAACCGTCGGTGTTCAATAACAACGCTTCGTCCGCGCCGGCGGCGTCGGCTTCCGCGCGCGCGAGGATTTGCGTGAGCTTGTTGCAGGTCTTGAATTGCGCCAGCGTCTCGTTCGCGGGCAGGCGATGCGAAGACGTGATCAATTTCCAGCGCGCCATGGCCCTGACGTCCGGTGCCGGGTGCAAGGACATCACGGTCGTGGGATGTGCCGCGCCTCTGGGTGAATAGCCGCGCACGCCCACGCCACGCGAAAGAGTCAGACGCAGCAGCGCGTCCGACATTTGGTTTTTGGCAATGAGTTCATTGGCAAAGTTCCGCAACGCATCGGCGGAAAACGGCATTTTGATATTCAGATACTCGGCGCCGCGTTGCAGCCGCTCCAAATGCTGCTGCCAGCGAAACGGTTTGCCGTTGAAAACGCGCATGGTCTCGAACAGCCCGTCGCCGTAGAGAAAGCTGCGGTCAAAGACCGAGACGACCGCGCGGTCTTCGGGCACCAGCTCGCCGTTGAGGAAAATCAGCACGCCTATTTTTTAACGCAAAGGCGCAGCGAGGCAAAGGCGCAAAGTTGCCGGGCATAGTGGCCACGCATGACTAGTGGTCGATAAGCAATTGGGTAAATGAACCGCGCAGGCTAGCAGCCTGCGACACAGCAGGCTGGGCAGCCTGCGCTACAGGGTAATCGCGCTTCAGCTCAGTCGGGGCAAAGCCGGCTGATCCATTTTCAAATTCAGGGCGGCCAAAAAGCCGGCCGCTTTCGCCATCGTTTCCTCGTATTCCGATTCCGCGTTGGAATCCGCCACGATGCCCGCGCCCACGTTGAAGTGCGCCAAGCGATCTTTGCAAACGGCGGTCCTAATCGTGATGCTCAACTGGCTTTCGCGATTGAATCCAAGATAGCCGTGGCACCCGCAATAAGGGCCGCGTGAAATCGGTTCCAGTTCATCGATGATTTCCATGGCGCGAAATTTCGGCGCGCCGGTGATGCTGCCGCCGGGGAAACAGGACGCCAAGGCGGCGAAATGCGTCACTTCACTGCGCAACCGGCCTTCCACCGTTGAGACCAGATGCTGCACGTGCGCGAATTTTTCGAGCCGCGCCAAATCCGGCGTCTGCACGGAGCCGTATTCGCACACTTTGCCCAGATCGTTGCGGAGCAAATCCGTGATCATGACCAGTTCGGCCAGTTCCTTGGGGCTGGTTTGCAATTCGTAGGCAAGTTGCGCGTCGCGCGTGGCGTCCGCATCGCGCGGGCGCGTGCCTTTGATCGGGCGGGTAACGATGTGCGGGCCGTTCATCCGCAGGAATTGTTCCGGCGAGGAGGAAACGATTTGAAAATCGCCGCAATCACAAAAGGCGGAAAACGGCGCGGGCGAAACGGCGGCCAGTTGTTGAAATAATTGCCAGCCCGATAATTCGCAAGAGGCGGTGAGCCGGTGCGAAAGGTTGACCTGGTAAATGTCGCCGGCGCGAATGTATTCCTGTGCGCGGGCCACGGCAGCGACGAAATCTTTTCGGGAGAAATTGGATGCAACGCTCGCCCCCACCCCGGCCCTCTCCCCCAGGAGAGGGGGAACTTGCAGCCGCATTCGGTCATCAACAAAGCCCTCAGAGGAATCCAGTTGCTGGCGCCAGAACTCCATTTGGTCCCCTGCCCGCTTTTCATCTCGCGAGCCGTCGGCATTAAGGCCGGTGGAGACAATCCAGGTTTTGCCCAGTTGATGGTCGAAGATGACGAGGCTGTCGTAAAATCCGACGTGGCAATCCGGCAATTCCAAATCGTTCGCCGCGCGGCGCGGGAGCTTCGGTTCAACGAAGTTTTTCAGGTCGTAACCCCAGTAGCCGAAGCAGCCGCCGAGCGGAAACGGCAGATCCATTTCATCCAGCAACTCGCAACGGGACATGAGGCTGTCCAGCACGTGCCAGGGATTGCCAAATTGCAAACGAGTTTCGGGTTTCTGGTTTCGAGTTTCGAGTTGAGTGATTTCGCAGCGCGAGCCGAAGGAGCGGAAGGTGAGAAATGGTTTCGCGGTGACAAACGAATAACGCGCCGATGGCGAATCAAAGGACGACGTCCGCAGCAGTACTAGGCCACTTCCCGCTCTCACACTTTCCGCCAACGATTCGGGCGTGTGACTCGACGGAATTTCCTGAATCAGCGGGCGCATCACGCAAATGCCTTCGGCACGACGTCTGGCGGGCCGATGCGACGTTCATACTCCACAATGATATCCACGGCCTCCTGCGGATCATCCGTGAGCGTGAACAAATCCAAGTCGCCGGGGCTGATAAATTTTCCGCCGGCCAGGGTCTTTTTCATCCAGGCAATCAGGCCTTTCCAGTAAGCGCGCCCGAAAAGAATCAGCGGAAATTGCGGGATGCGGCCGGTTTGCACGAGCGTGATGACTTCGAAAAATTCGTCCAGCGTGCCGTAACCGCCGGGCATGAAAATGAACGCGATGCTGTATTTTACGAAGCAAACCTTCCGCGCGAAAAAATAATGGAAGTGCATCGGGATGTTCGCGTATGGATTTCCCTTTTGTTCGTGCGGCAATTGGATATTGAGCCCGACGGATTTGCCTTTGGCCTTCAAGGCGCCTCGATTCGCGGCTTCCATCACGCCCGGGCCGCCGCCAGTGATGATGGCGAGATTGTATTTGGCCAGTATTTGAGTCAGATGGAGGGTGGATTTGTAATACTGATTTGTGGGCAGCATGCGCGCGGAACCGAAAACCGTCACACCCGGGCCCACTTGCGACAGCGTTTCAAATGAATCCACAAATTCCGCCATGATGCGGAAAATTCTCCACGGATCTTCTTTGATAAACGCGATCTTGGTTTCGTTGCTCATGGCGTTGAGGTTAAAAAGGTTAAACGTGTTAAAAAAGTTAAATCAGTCAAATGAGCGGATACACGACGCCGTAAATCCGAAGACCGAAATCCGAAAGCCGAAACAATGCCGAATTCCGAAATTCGCGATTGTCAATCCACTCCCCATCACCAAAGCACGGCGACTACTGAGACAAATAATTCCAGAGGATTGCCCTCGGGCTTCGGATTTCGGATTTCTTTCGGATTTCGGACTTCGACGTTTCGGATTTGGAAGGCCAACCTGACATCGAGCAATCTCAATTATTTTTCTGCGTTTGATGACCCGCAAAAAAGCACAGGCCGGAGAGCCTGAGACTCTCCGGCCTGTCTTGTGCATTGTCACCTTAGCTGCACCCTAAACTCTCGCCGCAATTCAGGCATTTGTAACAAGCGCCATTGCGGACGGCCACATGGCCGCAGCTCGGACACGTCGGCGCGTCCTGCTGGTTCACGATCATCGACGTCAACGTGAGCACCGATGACTTGCCATGCCCGTTGCCGTGGCCATTACCATTTCCCGGCTTCAAATCAACGATTTCCGTGTCTTCCGAAATCGGCAGCTCAGGCACCGGACGGTTCACTTTTTTTTTCACTTCTTCCAGCAAGCCCGGCATGGCGAGCTCCGGCTGGGTGCGCGCGGCGGTGAGGCTGTCTCGATAGCCTGGGACGAACTGCAACCCCAGCCAGCGGAAGACGTAATCGATGATGGACGAGGCGTTGCGAATCTCCGGGTTCTTGGTGAAGCCGGAAGGCTCGAAACGCTGGTGCGCGAATTTCTTAAGCAACGTTTCCAGCGGCACGCCGTATTGCAACGACATGCTGGTCAACGTGCCAATGGTGTCCATCAAGCCGCCGATCGTGGAACCTTCCTTTGCCATCGTGATGAACAATTCGCCAGGGTGGCCGTCTTCGAAGAGTCCGACCGTCAAGTAACCTTCGTGGCCCGCGATGTCGAACTTATGCGTGATGGCCGTGCGCGTGTCGCTCAGGCGGCGGCGCAAGGGTTTGCCACCCTGCGCGCGCAAGCGGCTCATTTCGGCTTCGAGTTCCTTGATGCGCGCATCGAGCTTGCTCGTCTCGGGCGTCGCGGTCTTGTCCCCGCCTTCGTTGGTTTTCTTGGTGTTCAACGGCTGCGAGCGCTTCGAGCCGTCGCGGTAAATCGCCACGCACTTCAAGCCCATCTTCCAAGCCTGGACGTAGGCATCGCGAATGTCTTCCACGCTGCTTTCGTTCGGCATGTTGACGGTTTTGGAAATGGCGCCGCTGATGAACGGCTGGGCCGCGCCCATCATTTTCAGGTGCGCCATATATTGAATGCTGCGCTTGCCTTTGTGCGGCTTGAACGCGCAATCAAATACCGGCAAATGTTCCGCCTTCAGGCCGCTGCGAATCGTTTGGCCGTTTTCCTCGACGTCCTCGATGGTGTCGTGCTTCTCGATGTGCGCAATGATGGCTTCGCCTTCGCTCGTGGAATAGCCAAGGCGCTGCAATGCCTGCGGCACGGTGCGATTGACGATCTTCAGCATGCCGCCGCCGGCGAGCAGCTTGTATTTCACCAGCGCAATGTCCGGCTCGACGCCCGTGGTATCGCAATCCATGAGGAACGCGATCGTGCCGGTAGGCGCGAGCACAGTGACTTGGGCGTTGCGATAGCCGGATTTTTTGCCCTGCTCGAGCGCGCGGTTCCAGCAGTTGCGCGCTTCGTCCTTCAGATAATTGAACTCCGCGCTCGGCTGAATGTCTTCCACGGCGTCGCGATGCAATTGGATGACGCCCAGCATGGATTCAACATTGTCCTTAACCACCGGCTTGGACACGTGCGCGCAACGCGCGTCGCGATAACCGGGGAACGCGCCGATATTGCCCGCGATGGCGGCGCTTTGCTCGTAAGCATGGCCGGTCATCATGGAGGTGATGGCCCCCGCGAGCGCGCGGCCTTCATCGGAATCGTACGGCAACCCGTAACTCATGACGAGCGAGCCGAGGTTCGCGAAGCCAAGGCCGAGCGTGCGGAAAATGTGCGAGTTTTCGGCAATTTCCTTGGTCGGATAGCTGGCGTTATCCACCAGGATTTCCTGCGCCGTGATGTAAACGCGCACGGCGGCTTTGAAACGTTCCACGTCGAACTTGCCGTCCTCGCGCTTGAACTTCATCAGGTTCAGCGAGGCGAGATTGCAGGCGGTGTTGTTGATGAAAACGTATTCGCTGCAAGGATTCGTGGAGTGAATCGGCTCGGTGCCTTTGCAGGTGTGCCATTTTTGAATGGCGCCGTCGTATTGCATTCCGGGATCGCCGCAGACCCAGGTGCCTTCGGCAATCTTGTTGAGCAACGCGCTTGCGTCCTTCTTGTGCAGCGGTTTTCCGCTCGTGACGGCGCGCGTCCACCATTCCTTGCCGTCCATTGCCGCCTGCATGAATTCATCGCTGGCGCGGACGGAAAGATTTTCGTTCTGATACATGACGCTGCCGTAGGCATCGCCGTTGTAGGAGCCGTCGTAACCCTGCTCGATGAGCGCCCAGGCTTTCTTTTCTTCCTTTTGTTTGGCGTCAATGAATTCCTCGATGTCGCCGTGCCAATCGCGCAGCGTGTTCATCTTCGCCGCGCGGCGGGTTTTGCCGCCGGACTTCACGACGTTCGCGACCTGGTCGTAAACTTTCAGGAATGACATCGGGCCGCTCGGCCGGCCGCCGCCGCTGAGCTTTTCCTTGCTCGAACGAATCGGCGACAAATCCGTGCCGGTGCCGGAACCGTACTTGAACAGCATCGCCTCGCTGTAGGCCAAGCGCATGATGTCTTCCATGTT